>OFFM01000745.1_pt1 | contig 22364 bp, 39 predicted proteins | sample 1521401 | NCBI WGS metagenome assembly OFFM01 (sample SAMEA3504118, study PRJEB24116) | mouse gut metagenome | biome: mouse gut; feature: mouse-associated habitat; material: faeces | place: Denmark | collected 2011
GGTACGGTCGCCAACTCCTGCTCCACCATGCACAAGATCCATGCCAAGGAGTTCACGCTGGAGGACTTCAGCCACGAACATTTGAGCACAAGCCGGATACTCACATGCTATGCGCCCGGCGAGTACCACTTCTCTTCCCTTGATCTTTTGAAGCTTAAGGTCGATACACTTAACTATTGGCGTAATAAGTATCTGGAGCTGTGCAAGATCGATGAGGAAGCATGGAAAAAGGCACCAAAATCGTTTGGCTTCACAAATGAGACCCTCGGCGAAACCAAAAAGTTTGTTTGGTGGCAGATGATTCAGCTTCTTCCCTCCAGCTACAACCAGAAGCGGACGGTCATGCTGAACTACGAGGTCCTGTCCAACATCTACCAACACCGGCGAAACCATAAGCTGGACGAGTGGCGGGAGCTCTGCAAGTGGATCGAGGGCCTGCCGTACAGTGAGGTCATTATCTGCAATACCATCGAAGCCAAAAAGGCTGAATTGAAAACCTTTGTCGATGATGCTGACACAACGCCTGTTCATGGTGGACTATTCGATGTGCCGGAGAAACTTGTAGGCAAAAGGCTTGATGTTCTGAAAGAAGCGATCGCCGAAATGCAATCGAAAAATATGACTCCAGAGGAAATTGCAACCGCACTTCTTTCGCAGGGGCTTATGAAGCGGGGAGAATTCTGATCTATGAAAGAGAAACCCCGTAAAAAGATATTTGGACTCCCCAGGCCATGGACACCGATTCCTCTGCCTCCGACACCAATATTGCCCCAACTCCCGCCGGCATCATCGAAACCAGCTCCACTTAAGGGCGATCATCGCCGCGAGGTCTTTGAGCCGATTCTCTCCAGAACCATAGAGATGGACAAGTTTACGGCGGAGGTCATACTTCGGTACCGTGACCTTGACGGGGAACATGAGATCAGAACCTGCCCAGGTGATATTTACAAAATCGTCAACGTGTTCATGGACTACGCCAGATTGCTGGAGCTGGTCAATGACGAGTGGGATTTAGACCCGTATCGTCGTGCCGTCAATGAGGTAACTGCTGACAAGCTTAGGTCTATTGCCAGAAAGTATCAGGAAGCTATCGGCTATGACTACAAGGCGGCGATGGCAAAGTGCGAGGCAAAACGGAAAAAGCAGTGTACGGACGATGATGTTGGCGGCGATGCTTTAGAACTGGCCGCAAAACGAGGAAGGCGACCGCCTAAGAAAAAGGAGAAGTAAAGCATGGACAAATTCATTATGACGGTAGTCGTCATTTTGCTGGTGTACTTATGCGTCTATGCGATTGTCAATCGTATCTGCAAGTGCATCGAGCACCACACAAAATACAAATACCCCTCTTGGGGCGAGTTCCCGTCTACAAACTCCGACGAAGAATACTGCCGAAAAAAGGAGGACGATTGAGGTGTGCGGCGTAAAAGAAACCCAATGTACCCACTGCAACCATCTTCAGGTCTGTTCCTTTAAGGCGCAGTTTCTTGCGGCCCAAAAGGCGGTTGACGAGGTTAGGTTCGATACCGGGGATCGTTCCTTCGTCAATCTCCGTGATATTTCGTGGATTCGGCCTGTCAGCCTGGAGTGCTCCTATTTCTCGGGAAAGGTACCGATCATGAGGGATACTGTTCAGAACACGGCTTTGTTAGCGGCACAGGCCTCGGCGGTGAGATTCATGGAGGACTCGATTCCCTAATTGATATTTCTCCGGCCCTATGCTACAATGACTTTATACACATTCAAGGAGGTGTTAAGGTCATGGCCGAGGAAATCAAAAGTGGAGCTCAGTCTTCTGCGCAGAAAAAGCAACCCCCTTTATGGAAGGAGGTGAATGACATGAGCGACAAGGAACAACTGACCATGCTGATCGACATCTACACTGATTTGCAGCGGATCAAATCTGCGGAAGATCGCGAGAAAGAGATCGACTACCAGATTACGGCGGCAAAGGCGAAGTTGGAGGCATTTGGCATTGTGACTGAGAACCTGGACATTCACTGATTCCAAACCGGGAGAGGGCCTACGGAAACGTGGGCTCTCTTCTTTTATATTTCAACAAGGAGGAAATCCAATATGAAGAAGTTCTTATCCATGCTCCTGGCGATGTCCTGTCTGCTCTGTATCCTGACCGGCTGTAATGATGCCGCGCAGAATGACAACCTGAAGACGAGAGAAGCCGGCAATCGCCTTCAGGAGCAACAGCCCACACCTACCGACATTGACTTCTCACTGGAGCGGTACAACCTGATCCGCCGGGCCTACTGGGTGAACGGACAACGAGAAAAGGCTGCCGCAGTTGTGTGTCAGGTCGAGAAGCCCCTTGGTTACATCATCCTGTTCACCGAGAGCGGCAGCGTAGTTGGCCGGTTTGTCGTTGACGGTAAAGTCTCCAGCCTGAACAGCTTTCTCACTCCCGATTCCACTTATGTTGAAAGCGGGCGATATTTGCCGGACGTGGACGGCTCCTACGGGGAAAATGACTGCGGGATATTCTTCTTTACCCCGGACGGTAAGTATGTCGAGTGGACTGGTACCTACCTCTACTCCGATATTCCGTTTGAGGTGGATGACCCGGTCGTGAAAGTCGGAGGGTAATCGGCATGAGAAAGACACTAACAGCTCTGGGGGCGGTTGTTTTGACCGTCCTCATTTGCGTTGCCATCGTGCTCGTCGGCTGGGGCAACACCTGGTTCACGAATAAGGTGGACTACGTCAACCAGAAAATTGACGATGCCACCAATTACGAAACCCGCAAAGAGGTTGAGGATAGCTGTCGTGCCATGGTCTCGTCTTACGAGGCCGACAAGCTGACCTGGGAGCAGTATAAGGACAGTGACAGCTCCGAGCAACGTTCCTGGGCCGACCAGGCTAAGATGCGGGCAAATCGGACAGCGGCCAACTACAACAATTATATTCTCAAAAACTCCTATGTTTGGAGCGGGAATATCCCTGAAGACATTCTTTCGGAATTGAAACCGATTGAGTAAAAAATCAAAAAAAAACGGAGGTATATCAAAATGCGTAAACTTCTCAGGAACATGGCGAAGGCCAGAATGAAGAAAATGGGCTACTCCAAGGTCAACAAGCGGATGGATCGGGGCCGCTGGCGTGAGATCGTCGGCGCCTATCCGGTGAACCTCTTTACCGGCAAGAAGATGTCCATGAACTTCCGCGGCCGGAAGAAGAACAAGAAGGGCTCCTACAGCTCCCTCTTCGCGTACTGATGGGGAGCCCCTTTCAAGCAGCCAAAGGCGAAATCGTATGGGTTCGGGGTTGCAACTCCGATGGAGCCCTACGCTATGTCATCACCAGCAACAAAACGCGAGATCGCTATTTCCTCTATGCGCTTGAAAAAGGCATATGGGAAAAGATAGCCAAAGCCCGGTCCCCGAGTGTTTTCGAGGGCCGGGTCAAATTATATTAGGAGGATTACAGTATGACCAAAGAAGAGCAGGTCATTGAGACCATCAGAAAAGGGCCCGGTATGAGCCCGAACGAGTATCAGAAGCTGGCGCTCAGAACGGCGTCGGAGAAGGCTATGGAGAACCCTCTGCTGAACGGCCTTCTGGGGCTCTGCGGCGAAACTGGCGAGTGCCACGATCTCTACAAGAAGCACATCTTCCAGGGCCACGACTTCGATAAGGAGAAGATGGCCAAGGAGTTGGGAGACGTGTCCTGGTATCTGGCGCTCACGGCCTATGCCATCGGCTATGACCTGGAGGATATTTTCAAGATGAACATCGAGAAGCTCCGGGCCAGATATCCGGACGGCTTCGACGCCGATCACAGTCTCCACCGGCAGCCCGGGGATATTTAGGGCAAGTGTCATGGAAAACCGCGAACGGTTCGTTGAGTTCGACCAATACTGCAAGACCTGTCAGCATGAGAAGCTTGTGGAATCGGACTCGCCCTGTGACGAGTGCCTGGAGCACCCGGTAAACACCGAAAGTCACAAACCAGTCTGTTACGAAGGGAGGGACTGACCAATGGTGGATAAGCCCGAAATCATGGTGTCCTGCGAGGACCCCGACACTACCTACCTCTGCTACCGTGACATGCGCTTCATCTTCCGGGGCGACGAGTACGTCGGCTGGTATCGGCCGTAAATCGACGAGGAGAGGGCCTGCGGAAACGTGGGCTCTCCTTCTTTTATATTTTAAGGAAGGAGACTGTATGATGAACGAAAAAATTATGCGGCACAAGGAGCTCTGTGATGGGCTGAATACCTTGTACGCTAAGAAAAACCACGACTACGGTGACAGCTTTCACCAGACCTTTGTCGAGGAGGGGCTGGCTATGGCTCGTATCCGGCTGGGGGACAAGTTCTCCCGATTCAAGACCCTGTCCCGCATCTCCCCCACTGACAGCGCCCAGCAGCAGGTTACGGATGAGTCCATCCGGGACACGCTCCTCGATCTCGCCAACTATGCCATCATGACCGTCTTGGAGCTGGATCAGGCGGAGGCCGAGCGGGCTGAGCCTTACAGCGGGGAGGATTAATCATGTTCAAACGTGAACTGCTTCAGAACAAGATCTACGCGATCCTGCTGATCGTCTGCACCCTCCCCATTATATTTCTGGACGGCGACGCTACGGCCACGGTCTTCATGGGGATGATTGCTGTGCCGATGTTCTTCGCCAAAGAGAACTGGATCTATCAGAAAGAGGAAAGGACCTATGGCGCTCGGGCATCCCAAGGGAGATGTTCACTGGTACATCCCAGGCAGGAAGAAGCCGATTGCTTACAGTACGATCGCCGCGGGCGAGTTGATTGTACTTCTGGCGAAAGAAGGCGGAACCATCGCGGAGGTGCAGCGCAAAATCAATTACGACGAGGAAGCAAAAGCCGTGTTGCAGGCCTATATTGACCGCGGCTACGGTGATGTCGAGGCTCGCAAATGGTTCAAATCCTGAGCACCGCTCAAAGCTAAGGCGATAACGGCGGTATTCCTCTATGGGATGCCGCCGCTTTTGTTTTTATCCCAAATTATATTCCATGGAGGAATGCTGCAATGACAATCATAAAACGAAATGGTACGGAGGTCGATTTTAATATCGAAAAGATCTCCGCTGCCATCCAGAAGGCAAACACTGCCGGCCCGGACATGCCGGAATTAAGCGAGGCAAAAGTCGGCGAGATCGCTGTTGCCGTTGAAAAGGCGATTACGAGTTTGGGCCACACCTGCTCTGTCGAAGACATTCAGGAGCTGGTGGAAACCGAACTGATGAAGGCCCAGGCTTTTGAAACCGCCAAGCGATACATTCGGTACCGCTACAACCGCTCCCTCGCACGCCATGCCAATACGACCGATGAGAAGATCCTCAGTCTCATCGAGTGCTGTAACGAGGAGGTCAAACAGGAAAATTCCAATAAGAACCCTGTTGTAAACTCCACGCAGCGGGACTACATGGCCGGCGAGGTTTCCAAAGACATCACCGAACGTCTTTTGCTCCCGCCTGATATTGTGGCGGCCCACAAAGAGGGTATCATCCACTTCCACGACTCCGACTATTTCGCTCAGCACATGCATAACTGCGATCTGGTCAACCTGGAGGATATGCTCCAGAACGGCACCGTTATCAGCGGCACTCTGATTGAGCGCCCCCACAGCTTCTCCACGGCATGTAACATTGCCACCCAGATCATCGCGCAGGTTGCTTCCAACCAGTACGGCGGTCAGTCTATCTCGCTGACGCATCTGGCTCCCTTTGTGGATATTTCCCGGAAGAAGATTCGAAAACAGGTCGAGAAGGAGTTCCAGTACATCTACACCCACGCCTGCGGCGTCCCCTTTACCGATCCTGACATGAAGAGCTTTGAGGAGATCCTTGACAAGATCACCGAGGAGCGGGTGCGGGACGAGATTCGGAGAGGGGTTCAGACCATCCAATACCAGATTCTGACCCTGCTGACCACCAATGGCCAGACGCCCTTTGTGACCGTCTACATGTACCTGAACGAGGCCCGGTCGGAGCAGGAGAAGCGGGATCTCGCTGTCATCATCCAGGAAACGTTAGAGCAGCGGTATCAGGGTGTGAAAAATGAGTGCGGCGTATGGGTGACGCCGGCCTTCCCAAAGTTGATCTATGTTCTGGAAGAGGACAATATCAAGGAGGGGACGCCGTTCTGGTATCTGACAAAGCTGGCGGCCAAGTGCACCGCACGGCGGATGGTTCCGGATTATATTTCCGAGAAGAAGATGCTGGAGCTGAAAGGCGATGTTTACACCTGTATGGGCTGCCGCTCTTTCCTGACACCGGATCGCTTCACGGATGTCGGGGTGGGCAACATTGCCAATGCGAAGAACTATGTTCCCGGCCAGCACAAATATTACGGAAGGTTCAATCAGGGTGTTGTCACTCTCAACCTCCCGGATGTGGCGCTGTCCTCTGGCGGTGACAAGGACAAGTTCTGGGATATTCTCAATGAACGGTTGGAGCTGTGTCACAGGGCGCTTTTGTGCCGGCACGAACGCCTGAAAGGAACTATTTCGGACGTGTCCCCCATTCTGTGGCAGTACGGTGCTTTGGCTCGGCTGAAGAAGGGTGAGGTCATTGACCGGCTTCTGTACGATGGATATTCTACCATCTCCCTGGGCTATGCCGGCCTCTACGAGTGCGTCAAGTATATGACCGGCAAGAGCCACACCGATCCCGAGGCGAAGCCCTTCGCCATTTCTGTCATGCAGCGGCTCAATGATGCGTGTAAGGCTTGGAAGGCTGAGAGCAACATCGACTTCTCCCTTTACGGCACTCCCCTGGAATCCACAACGTATAAGTTCGCCAAGGCGCTTCAGCGGCGGTTTGGCATCATTCCCGGTGTCACCGATAAGGGTTACATCACCAACAGCTACCACGTCCATGTGACGGAGCAGATCGACGCCTTTGAGAAGCTCAGGTTTGAATCTGAGTTCCAAGCGCTCTCCCCTGGTGGAGCTATCAGCTACGTCGAGGTTCCCAATATGCAGAACAACCTTACTGCGGTGTTGCGGCTGATGCAGTTCATCTACGACAACATCATCTATGCCGAGCTGAATACCAAAAGCGACTACTGCCAGGAGTGCGGCTGGGATGGCGAGATTCAGATCGTGGATGAGAACGGCAAACTCAAATGGCGCTGTCCTCAGTGCGGCAACATGGACCAGACGAAGATGAACGTGGCCCGCCGGACCTGCGGCTACATTGGTAGCCAGTTCTGGAACCAGGGACGGACGCAGGAGATCCGGGATCGCGTGCTGCATCTGTAAAAGGAGAGTTGTTGATGGTTGGAAAAATACAAAGTCGTAACCTTATGCGGTAGCACCAAATTCAAAGATGACTTTCTTTACGCACAGGAGGAACTTTCATTAAAGGGATGCATCGTAATCTCCGTCGGTTTGTTTGGTCATGCTGATGGAAAATTTCAGACCGTAATTACTCCAGAAGTAAAAAGTATGTTAGACGACATGCACAAACGAAAAATCGATATGGCAGATTACATCTATGTCATTAACCGAAATGATTATATCGGGAAAAGCACACAATCTGAAATACAGTATGCCAAAGCAACCGGTAAAGACGTAGTCTATATGTTTGAGCATTCGGATAAGGACGGTGTTGCACAAGTATGAACTATTCACTCATACGGCCCTGCGACATCGCCAACGGTCCCGGTGTTCGCGTCTCATTATTCGTCTCAGGCTGTACCCATCACTGCCCCGGGTGTTTTCAGCCCGAAACCTGGAACTTCGACTACGGGCAGCCGTTTATCTGGAAAACACAGCAACAGATAGTTTCCCTGCTCCGTCCTAATCACATCGAAGGCTTGACTATCCTCGGCGGGGAGCCGCTTGAACCTGGAAACCAGCGTGAGCTTCTTCCCTTTGTTGAGACAGTGCGGAGAGAGTTCCCGGATAAGACTATCTGGGTCTACAGCGGATTCACCCTTGAAGAACTGCTGAACAGAACCGGGGAACATGGGGCCGCTACGGAATCGTTGCTTTCTCAGCTGGATATTTTAGTGGACGGACGGTTCATCGAGGCCAAGAAGGATCTCCGGCTGAAGTTCTGTGGTTCCTCAAATCAGCGGATCATCGACCTGAAAAAAACGAAGGCCGCTGAGAAAATTGTACTGTGGGAGGATCATGATGCTGGATAAGTTCGGAAAACTTGTGCGGGATATTCGCATTACCAGGAGCCTGCTGCTCTACGATATGGCGAAGGAGCTGGATATTTCGCCGGCAGAACTCTCGGCTATTGAGTGTGGGAAGAAATCTGTTCCGGATTGGTTTATCCCGGCGCTGGAGAAGTCCTATGGCATCGGTGACACCTGCGCTCATACGCTGTCTGTTTTGGCAAAGAATCGAGGTGTTTGATATTTGGCCGCGAAAGATAGAAAGAACTCGGAGGGCTATTCTGACCCGACTGCTTACGCAGCCATGAAAAAGATTGCCCAGGAAGAGGATCGTTTCCGGAAATTGCGTAAGGCCATCTTGAATATTTGTGATGTAGCGGGCTTCGAGATTCGGGGCCCGCTCGTCCTTATCGACAAGAAGACCGGAAAGGCTTGGAGGTAACTATGCCTGAAAATGAAAAAGGTGTCAGGAAATTCAGAGTCACGCATGATAAGGCTTGGGCGTGGCACATCGGCATCTGTTTCTGCGTCGAGCCGAAATCTATCATCACTGGTAAGCGGGATATTTACTTATTTCTCTGCCTCGGTATGCATGATTTCAGCATCGGCATGATAACGGAGTATAATGAACCGGAATTCTATTTCGGAAAGGTGGACGGAAGTGGACATTGAATCAGTAGCCATAGCGGCAAACCGACTGTCGGAGGTGTTTGCCGAGCTTGGTGCAGAAATACGCGAAGTCACCGAAGCCTTTGAGGAAGTGATCCGTATTGCGTTTAATCTGCCCCGGAAAGAAAACGAGAAAAATGAGCAGCCATTGCAGAAACGGGCTCAAGTTCAATGTCTGACGATCCGTAGGTGCTCTCGCAAAATGCCGATACGTTACAATTATATTCCGAGACCGCTTAGGAATCAGCCTTATCAGCGGCGAGCGTACTGAGGAGGAACAACATGATTACAGATTTTCGCATCTGGTGTGATAACCAAACCGTGGACATGAACGGCAAAGTAAGATGTCTCGCGCATTTCGTCGAAGGACGAGTTCTGTTCTGTCCGTACTCCGACAATGCAGACAGGTTACGCTCTAAGTATTCATGTTCTGATTATCGGCCGGACAGTAGGAAAGAGGTGGGGCTGGAATGAACATCATTAACCGGCTAATTATATTCCTGATCCGCCTGAATTGGCTTCTGAACAAGGACTGCAAAATCAGGCCGCCTTTTAAGTTCCTGGATATTCACGCAGGAGGTAGGCAATGAAAAAAATATTTTCTTGTCTTTTGATTGTGCTTCTCTGTTTAAGCCTTTGCGCCTGTGACGTAACGATCCCCGCGGAGTTAAGTGAAAACAGCGAAGACTTTATCGGTTTCTCCACTATTCCCAACAAAAACAATCTTTACTATGATGTAGACACAAAAATTGTTTACATTATCTTCAAAGAGCGTAAAGGATATGGCGGATACGGATTCATGTCTCCCTATTATGCTCCCAACGGATTTCCGTATCAGTATGATGCAAACGATCGTGTTCTAATCGAAACCATTCCTTAAATATAGGGGAGGGCTATGATGGGTTTATCAAAGTTAACCGCCAAATGTCAGGCGTGCCCGTTCGTAGATACCTGCGACCATAAGCGCATGGAGGCCCTTGGATATTTGCCACTCCCAGAACCGACCGCCCAGCCCACCGAAACGGGATACCGGAGTGTTGAGAACTTCTGGGACAATCCTAAAATCCTGATTGGTTCGAGGCCGGACTCCGAAGTTCTGGTGAGGGCAGGTGGTGAAATTGACATCGATGTTGAAGGACTGGTACGGACGATTGCCCGGGATATTCAGTTTCCCGAGCGGGTGTTGAGAGGAGAACTTACATCTCCTAAAATGGAGGAGCAGTGGCAAAAATTCTTGGAAATCAATGGATTGAGGTGATGGTTTATATCAGAGCCCTTAACGTCCTTCCCCACAAGCATCATATACGACCTGTTACTACCAAAAATAGTGGCAGGTCATTTTTATTGAATTGTCATAGAGAGGAGGTAAATAAATTTGGATGAGCAATTCTCAATCGGTTCAGTTCCAGTATCTGTAGCTGCTAAAGTGTACGGAAGAGATGCATCTTGGATTAGGGCCGGTATTGTGGTAGGATGGTTACCTATTGGACGAGCTACCCGAGACGGTAAGCTTGTAACCACTATTGAAGAGATGGACTCGAAGTACGGACGTATCAACTATTATATTTCTCCCAAGCGGCTCTATGAAGATACCGGCTATGTGTGGAAGGGGGAGAAAACAGTGAATGAGCTCGATCAGTGCAGTGCTTCAGCGTGAAGCCGACTGAGTCTAACTTAGAATAGAAAATCTATCTAACCTAAGATAGAATTCTGCCCGTTTGCCCACTTTTATTTTCAGAATGGGTGGCTTTGAGCGGTTGGGGGAGGACTGATACGGTCATTTTGCCCGAAAAAAGCGGGTTTTTGCCCACTTTTCAAAGCAAAAGTGTCCATGTACTTAGACGTAGTTAGCAGTAGTTAGCGGTTTTTGAGTATCAGAACGAGAGTTTTGGCCAAAAGCCCACTTTTACTTTACACTTAAGCACGAAAGAAAAAAGTAAGAAATATATATAAGTGGCCGGAAAAAGTGGGCAAGTGGGTAAAAGGCGATTCTTCAGTAAAATCTTTGCCTGCGTGATGATATTGCCTCTTTTCTTTCTTTAGAAGGTGTGGTATACTGTCCTTGCGACACAATCAGATAATCGCCCGATTAAGTAGGGGATAACACGGCAAATAGTGTTATCTCTCTTTACTCGTACCCTACATAATTGGGCAATGAGATTGTGTCGCAACAATGGGGAGAACACTTTTGCAGGTGCGTCTCTCCATTGAGGCGCACCTTTTTTTTATTGATCTGAGGTGAGGAGGGCTGAATATGGCTGAGCAGAACTGGGGGATTGTTCCATGCGATGTAGCGATGGATGTTTCCCCTGCAAATGGTTTCACCAAGTTGGAACTTAATTCCACACAGAAGATTCAGGTCGGGGCTCTTTTGCAGCAACTGCCGTCTGTAGCAGTTACTAATAAAATGTCACAACTATACACCGTTACGTTCCCAGAAGGAATATCTGGGAAACTGATGGAATTAAAACAGCGTGAAGGATTTACCACCTCAATTATTGGTGAAGATGGAAAAATCGCCGCATCGGCTGCGCTAAACCCGGTGGACCATGTCCAAGTTTTGGCCATGGGATGCTTTACCGCCATGTCAATCGCATCCAGCCAATACTTTCTCAAGAAGATCAATGACGAATTGAAAGTGATGCGGATGACCATCGATAAGATCCTTGAATTTCTTTATGGAGATAAGAAGGCAGAGTTGATGGCCGAGATCAACTTTGTCAGATATGCCTATGAAAAATATATTTTCATTATGAGGTCTGATGCGCAGCGGGCTGCAACAATCGCAAGTTTGCAGAGTGCTCGTAAGGTTGCGATCAAAGACATTGAATTTTACATAGCCGATTTGGAGTCCACCGTTAAAGGAAAAGAGGGAAAAGATATTTCGAGCCTTGTAGAAAAAGAATTCCAGCTGAAAGAAAGTCTTGAGGTCGCCATGCAACTTTATGGCGTAAGTAGTTTACTGGAAGTTTACTACGCCCAGAATTATGACCGAGGTTATCTTGAATATGTAGAAAGGGACATTTCGGTTTACATCGATAAATGTGAAAAACGGATGTTGGGTAGTTTTTCGTCCCTTCGTACCCTTGTTGACAATGCTAAGGAAATGCCGTTTAAGAAAATAGCGAAGGCTGATATTTTAGATCGCATCGATGGGCTTGTTGAATCGCTTGGTCGAGGTGAAGAATCTGACATGAGAAAATCGTTGCGGGCTGGTCTAAATGCAGCAACTCAAAAGGCTGATTATTATATGACCGTTGATGGAGTTATTTATTTGAAGACAGCGTGATTGGAGTAGATGATAATGAGCTCTAAGAAAACGAATGGTGGAAACAATAAAAAATCTATCGCTCCTACTGTGTTGTCTGCCTTAACAATAGCCCCAGCCATAATTACAGCTGTTGAAGAATTGATAGATAAGCTTCCAGATATTCCGAGTAAAGTTGGTGTTCCACAATTATATGGCCTCGGTTTTCCGTTGAAACTGGATCAGGCTATTACAAGATTGACCAAGGTAGGCCTGACAGTTATGCCAAGTGAACTGAGTATTGGAGAAGCCGATCCAAAATATAGAAACTGCGTTGACTCCGAGGTGGTTGATTCAGATCCAAAGCCAAAACAGAAGGTTGCTGCTGGATATCCCGTAATAATTAGGTATGTTACTCAGGAAGTGATTGACGAAAGTAAGCGGCTGTTTGAGGAATTGGAGAGACAGAAAGCAGAGGCAAACCGCATAAAAAATGAGAAACGTGAACATCAGAAAGCGCAGGCACAAAGGACTATCGCAGATGCTGCTATCCAAGTTAAGGGTTTACCTGAAAAAATATTACACTATAATAAGAAAGGAACCAAATCTAAAGCTCCTTAACAAAATTATATTTTTGGAAAAGAGACGCCTTAATCAGCGTCTCTTTTCTTTTCGCCGAAAAAACAGACTCTTTTATGGAGAGAAGAGATGTGCTCTAAAAATATTCCCCGTGGTTACGGAATACGGAGTTGTGTGGCAGCAATAAATATCACTTCTCTCTTTTATTTTTCAATAAGGAGGGTCTATCCGATGGATATTCACAACAAACCATCATCGCAGAATTACCTTGCTCATCATGGAGTGAAGGGTATGCGCTGGGGAGTTCGACGTTACCAGAATTATGACGGTTCCTATACCCAGAAAGGCTTGGAGCGTTATCGCAAAGCAGACCAAGCGCATGAAGATGCTAAGCAGAAAGCAAAAGAAACGAAACAAGCATATAAGAATGGGACAGCGACAAAAGATCAGTACAAGGCCGCTAAGGGTGAAGTAAAAGTAACAAAGAGAGCTCTCGATAAGAGTTACGACAAGTTGAAAACTGATAAGCTCGCCGATGAGGGAAAGAAGCTTTATCAGCGAGGAAAAACGATTACGAGCAATACTCAGACTACTCAGCTTGCTGAGACTGGCATTATTGTTGGGTCAGGTATAGTCACTACGCTTCTGTCTAATACAATGAAAGACACCCGCGTGGCCTATTTGGCTGGTACATCTATCGCAATCGGCGGCACCATTGTTAATGCCATACTTACAGGAAAGGCAAATTCTGAGAACAAAAAGCTCCGTGCGTACTATGCTCACTAAAAGGAGCGTCATATGGATATTTACCACAAACCATCTTTAAGCGTTTATCTCCAGCATTACAGTAAACCATCCTTAGACGAGTGCCTTGCTCATCATGGCATTCGAGGTCAAAAATGGGGAGTTCGTAATGGCCCGCCATATCCTTTAGGAGAAAAAGACCATTCGGCATCAGAAAAGAAGGCTGGATGGCAGAAATCTCTTGATAAACATCAAGTGGATCAGCAAAGATCCTCCGACAAGAGCTTGACCATAACTAAAGGTGGAGCTAAAATGAACATGTCTGGAGAAACCCGCAATAATCATCAGAGCCATATTTCAAATGGGGCATTAAACATTTCAAACGAGATTCGTCAAGTGGCAAATAAAACGGGTCTTAAACTTAAAACGGGTAATATGTCAATAGACGAAGACTGCAAAGCTGTTGACCCGGATTACAACCCCAATAGCCCTTTAGCGCGAAATAACTGTGGAAAATGTAGTGCAGCTTATGTCCTTCGTAGAATGGGGCTTGATGTTGAAGCAGAAGACATGCGAAAGGAAGAAGCTGATGTTGGACTCGATTATAATGATTTTGGGAAGTATTTTAAGGGATACAAACCTGAAGGGATCATTACGGGAAACCATTTTACCAAAAATGGATATCGAGATGCGTTATCCAAAAAGCTTCTAAAGCTCTGTAACAACGAAAATGGAGCGATGGGAATTATGCTAATTGGAGATGGATATTCTATTGGGCATTTTGTTTCATGGGAGAATGTGAATGGACAGATCCATTACGTTGACTCACAAGGAAAAATGTCAAACGCTGATTACATATTCCAAGGAATGGCATCTGGGATACTTTTGCGTGGATGTTGGGTCGGTCGCCTCGACAATCTGGAAATCAATACCGACACGATTGGCGAATTAGTCAAAAACAAATGAATAGGAGAATGACGATGGTATCTTTGAAAACGGCGTGTCATGTGGTTGAAACAAATCATCCCAATCGATGCATTGTGAGATGCTTCGATTATGATTCTTTCTATGGTTTTATGACTGTGCTCCGTAATTGGAGTGAAAAAAGTATGGAACTTCCATCCGTACCTGCCAACAACAGTATGAATTATATTCGGAAGGAAGATGGTACAGAATTTTTTCTTTCCTTCCATGATTGTCTAAACCTATTAAAAGATGGAACAGAAGTAGATATCAAAGATTATCTTTCTTCTGAAGACGTTGCATTTGCAACGAAGGTAAAAGAATCGATCAACCGACATTAACACTTCCGCAACTATATTTTTTAGAACAGAGACGCCGATTATGACGTCTCTGTTTTTCTTTTGCGCCAAAAAAACAGACTCTTTTATGGAGAGAAGAGGGAATGTGTCAAACTTTTTCTGTTTTTTCTATTATTTCTGTTGAAAGGAGGCCTTTTTATGGCCAGGAGTTCCCGCCTGGAGAGCGGTTTTCAGGACCGGCTTATCAAGAAGCTGGAAAATCTCTTTCCCGGCTGCATGGTTTTCAAAATGGAACGGCCCCAGGGCATCCCTGACCTGCTTGTCCTGTACGGAAAGAAGTGGGCCTCCCTGGAATGCAAGAGATCTGCGGGCGCGAAGAGACGGCCGAACCAAGAATACTACGTCGAGAAGATGAACGAGATGTCTTTCTCTCGTTTTATCTCTCCCGAAAACAAGGAGGATGTGCTTGATGAGCTCCGGCAGATTTTTGCGGAAGAGGAGGGCGATGACCTGTGACGTTCAGCTTTAATCAGCACAAGAACCTGGAAGGCCAGCACGCTTTCCTCGGCGCAAGCAATTATCACTGGATCAATTACAGCGAGGACAAGGTCGAGGAGACCTACTCCAAGTGGAGGGCAGCCCAGAAGGGCACCCAGCTCCACGCCTTCGCCGCCGATTGCATCCGCCTCGGGCAGAAACTGCCCAGAACACAGCAGACCCTGAATATGTACGTCAACGACGCCATCGGGTTCAAGATGACGCCGGAGCAGGTTTTGTACTATTCCCCCAACTGCTTCGGCACCGCTGACGCAATTATATTTAGGAATAACTTTCTCCGGATTCACGATTTGAAAACCGGAGAGACGCCGGCCAATATGGAGCAGCTGATGATCTATGCGGCGCTCTTCTGCCTGGAGTACGGCGTCAAACCCAGCGAGATTAGGACGGAGCTTCGCATTTATCAGAATGACGAAGTCCTCTGCCATAACGCGACGGTGGAAGACATCTTCCCCATCATGGACCGGATCATCACCTTTGACAAGATTTTGAACCGGATGAGAGAACAGGAGGGGTAAAGCATGGATCTAATTCAGGACGACATCCTGATGCACTATGGCGTCAAGCGGCGTTCGGGGCGCTATCCGTGGGGTTCCGGCGAAAACCCCTACCAGCACGGCGGGGACTTCCTCAGTCGGGTCGAGGAGCTCCAGTCCCAGGGAAAGAGCGAGAAGGAGATCGCTGACGAGCTCAAGATGTCAACCACGGATCTGCGGATGCAGGTTCGGGTGGCGAAGCATGAGCGGCGCATGGTCCTGGCCGACAGGGCGAAGTCTTTGCGGGAAGAGGGTAAGACACTGGATGAGATCGCCAAGATCATGGGTTACAACAATGATTCTTCGGTTCGAGCCCTTCTCAACGAGAACACTGCCTCCAACAAGAACAAGGCCTGGCAGACTGCGGAGCGGTTGAAGCAGGAGCTTGCGACGAAAGGCGCCCTTGACGTGGGAACCGGAGCCGAGCGGGAGCTTGGGGTTTCCAGCGGCGTCCTTCAGGAGGCGCTCTTCATTCTGGAGACCGAAGGTTACAACCGGTTTGGCGTTGGTGTTCCCCAGGTCAACAACCCGAAGCAGCGCACCATTACGCCTGTTATATCCATTCCCGACATCGACCAGCGGCAGGTTTATCAGGATCTCGCTTTGGTCAAGTCGGTGGGTGAATATCACAGCACTGATGGCGGCGAATCCTGGGACAAGCGAGAATATCCGTCCAGCATCAGCTCCGGCCGGGTGAAGATCCGTTATGGAGATGAAGGCGGTTCCGCGAAAGATGGAGTCATCGAGATCCGTCGCGGCGTCGCCGACCTGGATTTGGGCGCGTCCCACTATGCACAGGTCCGTATTATGGTGGACGGAACTCATTACCTCAAAGGGATGGCCATGTATTCCGATGACATTCCCGATGGGGTAGACATTATATTTAACACCAACAAACATTCCGGCACGCCAAAGCTGGATGTCCTGAAGAAAATCCAGGATGACCCGGACAACCCCTTTGGCGCCTTCATCAAGGCGAATGGGCAGAGCTACTATCCCGACCCCAACGGCAAATACATCGACCCCGTCACCGGGGAGAGGCGTTCGTTGTCGGCGATAAACAAATTAAAAGAAGAGGGCGACTGGGATAAGATGAGTAAAAACTTGTCTTCTCAGTTTCTTTCTAAGCAGCCCATCAAGCTGATCCAGACCCAGTTGGATTTGACCTACGCCGATGCGGAGGACGAGTTCGCCGAGATCTGCGCCCTGACCAATCCCACGGTTAAGAAGAAGCTGCTGATGGACTTCGCTGACGAGTGCGATTCTGCCGTCGTTCACCTGAAGGCCGCGGCCCTTCCCCGCCAGAGCACCCAAGTTATATTGCCGCTCACGGCGATGAAGGAGACTGAGATTTACGCTCCCAACTACAGGGACGGCGAAAAGGTGGCTTTGGTTCGGTACCCCCATGGCGGGACGTTTGAGATCCCCATTCTGACCGTCAACAACAAAAACAAGGCGGCCATCGCAATTATGGGCAAGAATGCCCGGGATGCTGTCGGTATCAACGCCAAGGTTGCGGAGCGACTTTCGGGAGCGGACTTCGATGGCGACCAGGTCGTTGTCATTCCTACCGGTGGGAGGGTGAATATAAAATCGACCCCCGCCCTTGCTGGATTGAAAGACTTCGACGCCAAAGTTGAATACTCCACTGAAGGCAAGACTGGTATCCGGCTCCTCTCTAAAGAGGCCACCCAGATAGAGATGGGCAAGATCTCCAACCTCATCACCGATATGACCCTGAAAGGGGCCCCCGAGAGCGACATTGTGAAGGCAGTCAAGCACAGCATGGTGGTTATCGACGCCGCTAAGCACAAGCTGGACTACAAGCGCTCTGAGCAGGAGAACGACATCGCCACCCTTCGGAAGAAGTGGCAAGGTTACACTGATGAAAACGGAAAGGAAAGAGGCGGTGCCTCCACCCTTCTGTCCCGTCGCAAGCAGGACGTTGAGGTTCCTGAGCGTCAGGGCAGTGGCCGTATCGACAAGCAGACCGGTAAGGTAATCTACAAGGAGTCTGGCCGTACTTACCTCGACGCGAAGGGCCGGGAAGTTCAGGCAACAACCAAGATTAAGCTGCTGGACGCTACCGACGACATTCGGACACTGTCTTCCGGCACCTTGGTCGAGGACACTTATGCCGACTATGCCAACAAGATGAAGGCGCTTGCCAACAGGGCTCGGCTTGAGTACGTTGCGACGCCGACTTTGGCCCGTTCCGCCAGCGCTGCCAGAACTTATCAGCCGGAAGTCGACCGTTTGACCGCCGCACTTCGGGCCGCGCAGCTCAACGCGCCTCGTGAGCGGGAAGCTCAGCGCATCGCCAACGCCCAAGTCACCGCGAAAGTCAGAGACAACAATGTCACTGACAAAGACGAGATCTCCAAGATTCGTCGGGCCGCAATCAGCGACGCTCGTGTCGCAACCGGCGCAAGCGGAAAGCAGACAAGAATCGTCATCAGCGACGGCGAATGGGAAGCGATTCAGGCTGGCGCGATTTCTGACACAACACTGAAAGAGATTCTGCGCTATGCCGACCCCGACATCGTTCGGGAACGTGCTACGCCGAGAGCTCAAACCGAGATTTCCGATGCGCGGAAAAACAGGATCAGAGCAATGGCTGGTTCCTACACGAACGTCGAGATCGCGGAAGCGTTGGGTCTTTCGCCTTCTGCTGTGTCGAGAATCCTCAATGAATGAAAGGAAGTGAGAGCAAATGGCTCGGTGTGCACTGACCACAATCGATAATCCCTTCGACCCCTTTACCCAATTCGAGGCCTGGTACCAGTACGACGAGGGAAAGGGTTATCATTCCTGCGCCTATCTGGCGCGTATCGCTCGCACTTCCGATCAGCTCTCCGGCGCTGAGAACGAGCAGGAGGTCGAGCGGGCCATCGACGACATCATCAAGTACAATCCCCTGGGTATTTATAAGAAGGTTAAGACTTCTGCGGAACCTGAGCCTGTGGTGAGCGCCTGATTGGCGGTTGCTGCCCTGTAAAAGCGGGTTGAATTGGCTTTGAGAGGCTGATTTGAGGCGCTTTTGCTGAGATTATCGATGATTTCGGCATTTGGGCGGGCTGCTATGACGGATTGAAAGGGTATAGGGGGTATCCGCGAAATACCCACCCCCCTCTGCATCGCGGCGGTCTTTGAAAATTCTCCGGGGGATATTTTTTGAAAATTGTTTTGGTCTGGGGCGGCATTTGAACGAGCCCACAATGCGAATATTGGTCGGCGAGTCCCTTTTTAGCTGTTTCTTACTTTCGTCGGAGACACCTCCTCTCCTATCCACCAAAGAGCGAAAGTTTGAAATGGCTTTTTCTCCCTCGCCGGCGGATTCGTTTATGCGGGCTCCTTCAAATGTTGCCCTAAACCATTTCAAAACCTACAGCATTCCCACAGTATTCATTGCAAAACTAACCGAGAGGAGGTGGCAAGGTGGCGAAAGCTGTAAAACCGTCTGGAACGCCAAAGTCCCGCACTCCTCTAACCCCGGAAGCAAGAGAAAATCAGATGATATCTTTGGCTATGGACCTTGCCGAACAGCAGTTGCGAGATGGAACTGCCTCTTCTCAGCTCATTACCGAGTTTGTCAAGCGTGGCTCTACAAAGGCCAGAATCGAGAAGGAGCTTTTGGAGAAGCAACGAGATCTTGCGGCGGCAAAGGCCGAGTCCATTAAAGCCGCAGATCGTCTTGAGGAACTTCTGGACAAAGCCATGAAAGCCATGGGCAGGTATCGAGGAGAGGATGTGGATGACGGATATTAGATGCTATTCGGAATTGATGCTCCTCCCAACTTATCAGGCCCGATACGAGTATCTGCGTCTGAAAGGAGCGGTCGGAAAAGAAACCTTTGGCTTTGACCGTTATATGAACCAGTTCTTTTATCGTTCGCCTGAATGGCGACGTATTCGAGATCTGGTCATCACGAGAGACGAAGGCTGCGATCTTGGCATTCAAGGCCGAGAGATATTTGGCCGCATTATCATCCACCACATGAACCCCATCCGGCCTGAAGACATTCGCAATCGGAGTGAGCTTCTTCTTGATCCGGAGTATCTCATCACCACAGTTCATGGAACCCATCTCGCAATACATTATGGAGACGAACATCTACTCCTACAGGAGCCGATTGAGCGCCGACCGAATGACACATGTCCGTGGAAGAGGTAGCGAAAAGTTTCGCACTCTAAACTGAATTTTTCTCTTTTTGTCCATTCGGCTGTATTACATCATGAAGGAGGAAACCAAAAATGCAAAACAACGCTCAGAGTCATCGCGATCAGATTGACCCGAAAGTCGGAATGGCTCGCGAGGAGCCTAATGCCCGCCCCAACAGTCGAGGCCTTCGCGCCGAGTGTCATCCGGTCGATGATGCTGCTCCCATCGAAGCAAAACAAGAGCCGATCTCTGCAACAAAGAAAGCAATGATTTCCGGTGTGGTCACCAACTGCGTGAAGCTCAATGTTCGCAAAGAGCCGAGCCCTGACGCCGAGGTCGTCGCTGTCATCGAACTCCTGTCTGAAGTTGCGGTTGACATGGACGCCTCCTCCGAGGGCTTTTACAAGATCTGCACTGCGGCCGGTATTGAGGGCTACTGCATGAAGAAGTACATCGCCCTTCCGCGATAGGGAGGGTGCTATGGAGATCACTGAAAGCATCCTGACCTCTATCAAGAAGCTGTTGGGCATTGATGCGGAGTATAAACACTTTGACCCCGATCTCATCATGCACATCAATAGTGTGTTTTCGATTCTGACACAGATGGGTGTCGGCCCGCCTGATGGTTTCTCCATTACCGGCGACAGCGAGAAGTGGGAAGCTTTCATTGCGAAAGAACCCAACAAATTTTCGCTTGTAAAATCCTATATGCATCTCAAGGTTAAGCTGCTGTTCGATCCGCCGCTCGGCTCCGCTGTTATCGAGTCTATCAATAGACAGATCAGCGAGTTTGAGTGGCGTCTTGTCGTTGCGGCCGATCCCGTTTGATGAATCAGGCGGAAAGGAGGGAACTCAAAATGGAATTATTCCACCACGGTATCAAAGGTCAGAAGTGGGGCGTCCGCCGTTACCAGAATGCCGATGGGTCGCTGACGGCCGAAGGGCAGAAGCGGTATGAGCGGGATGTTCGTGAGAACAACGCCAAGAAAAAGGACAATCGGGCTATCATTGACGGTCCCGACCCGAAGCGTTGGGCTGCCGAAGATTTGGATCGTTCCAAGCAGGTTGTGGACGCCCACGCCGATCTTGTGAAAGAGCTGAAAAAGCTTGAACAGACAACGGCTCCGAAGTCCACACCCACGAGGCTCGATTTGTCCAAGATGAGCGACAAGGAACTCCGGGATCAGATTAACCGGGAGCTTCTGGAGCAGCAGTACAATAAGCTGTTCACCGATACTTCGGCAGCACAGGTCTCCAAAGGGCGGGTTCTTTTACAGGACACTCTCGATGTGGCCGGAAGTCTTCTGGCTATTACCGGTTCGGCGCTGAGTATCGCCCTGGCCATCAAGAAACTGAAGGATTAGGAGGGAGCTGATATGGAACTGTCCCATCACGGTATCCTGAATCAAAAATGGGGCGTGCGACATGGGCCCCCTTATCCTTTGGGCGGCGGGGACTACAGTGCTGCCCAGAGAAAAGCCATTCGGAACAAGCGGAAATCTGGAAACAGCATTTACAACAAACGGCATTTCGATGAGGTGTTGAAAGCTGATAAAACCACTTTGAGCACCTTATCGTATGACCGGGATCGAACCAAGGACACCGATATGTTCTATGCGACCCACAACGTCCTCGACAAGCATCAGTATAACGCTTTGTTCAACCGCCCGATTCCCCAGACCATTTACGATGAGAATGGGAATGCGATCGGCACTGGAAACTTCATGAAGTACCGGATCGACAACTCTCTTAAGAAGGACATCAAAGTTGCCAGTGAGGATTCCGGCGCTGAAGTGTTCAGGGAGCTGTTCAAGAAAGACCGAGACTTTTACAACTTCGTCATGGATGAGGAACGGATGCAGAGCTACTTTGTAAGCGACAAATACAAGTTCAAAGGTTACAGAGAAGTTCGTCAGGTCCTTGAAAAGATGAAGAGCGGCGACTACACTCCTACGGCGGATGAACTTCAGGTGGTATATCGGATGTTCAACTATGTCATCCCTTACGACGGTGCCGGTGATGCCCGTAAAGGAAAAGACGTGACGACCCAGCGGACTAAGTTCTTCAAGGCGCTCAAGGAAGCTGGATATGGGGCAGTCCTCGATACGAATGATGCCATTTATGGCGGGTTCAAGGCCAAGTCCCCGGTCATCGTGTTTGACATGGAGCAGGTCGTACCGAAAGACGTCTACCGTACGAAGATGATCGATCAGAAATTCTCGGATCTCGTGCTTGTCGGCAGAAAGATACTCGGGCAGTAAGGGGTGAGCGGATGCTGTCAAACACTGCTGTCCCCAAATATTACGGTGCTTTTCGAGATGCAGTAATCAGGGGCGAAATACCCGTGTGCAGAGAAATCGACTTGGAAATGCATCGGATTGACGATTTGATTGACGATCCGATGTATTACTACGATGATAGAGCGGTTGATGGTTGGGTTGAATTCTGTGAAAATGAATTGACACTGACTGACGGCTCCGACTTGCACATG
>OFFM01000748.1_pt1 | contig 22319 bp, 13 predicted proteins | sample 1521401 | NCBI WGS metagenome assembly OFFM01 (sample SAMEA3504118, study PRJEB24116) | mouse gut metagenome | biome: mouse gut; feature: mouse-associated habitat; material: faeces | place: Denmark | collected 2011
CCGCTGCTATTTGATATCTCTTGTGGTAAGTGTATTTTATTAATAGGCGTTCTCGTCGCCGCGTATGATGTTGAGGAAAGTCCGGGCGATGATCTTTATGTCGAGCAGGAATGACCAGTGCTCGATGTACCATACGTCGTGCTCCACGCGCCTCTCCATTTTCCACAGTTGGTCGGTCGATCCGCGGAGACCATTGATTTGCGCCCATCCTGTTATGCCCGGTTTGACGGCATGGCGCAGCATATATTTGTCAACAATCTGTGAATAATATACGGTATGAGAGGTCATGTGTGGGCGTGGACCGACAATCGACATGTCGCCGCTAAGCACATTGAATATCTGCGGTAGTTCGTCAAGACTTGAATGACGGAGGAACCGACCTACGGATGTAACCCGTGGATCATTCTTCTCTACCGGTGCCTCGTCGGCAGGCTCGTATTGCATGGTCCGGAATTTCAAGCATTGGAAATCACGCCCTCTGATTCCTGTGCGCCGCTGCCGATAGAATACCGGTCCCGGAGAGTTTATCTTTATAGCTATCGCCACCGGTATGAACACGATGGGGAATAGCAATGCCGCAACCGAACCTACAGTTATGTCGACCGCGCGCTTTATGATACGGTTGAGCGGGTTGGAGAGCGGTGCGCGGCAATTGCCCATTACGGTGACATAGCCTATCTGCTCCATGTCGAATCCACGTGTCATGTTGCGCGAGATCTGCGGCACATAGTAATATCGGGCATTGTAATTGTCCGCTACGCTAACGGCTGTCTGCAATAGTTCCTCCTGATCAGCGTTGAGGGTGCAGTAGATCTCATCAATAGCGTTTTCGCGGACAAATTCATCGAGGTCTCCGAGATCGCCCCGGTAAAGACACGGGTCAATCGCTGGGCCGGGCTGCTCGGCAAATACCCCCATCATCTTATATCCAAAGCCTGGATCAGCAACCAATTCCTGACACAGACGCGCTGCGGTATCGTTGGCTCCCACTATTACCACCCGGTTTTTGTTGCGTCCTGCCGACCGCATCTGCTTGATTATTATTCTTGCTATTGCCCGTTCGGAAGGCAGTGTTACACTTGCTATCAGGTAGAATTCGAGCAATGTTAGCGGAGCTATTCCGGGGGTTTCTGTGATGTACAGAAGTGTTATGAATATCAGTGCGTGCAGGATTATGGCTCGGAATGATTCGCCAATCCATCGCTCCATGCGTGTGGCGCGGAACTCAGAGCGTGACAACATCAGCATACACGCAGGAACCCATGCCGTGAGCATCAGAATCTGCACTGTGTGGCTAAGCCATACGGAGTTTTGGGCGGGAGCCAGCAACAGCATTGTCAGGAAGTAGGCAGCCGAGATTGCGATCGTGTCCGACAATGCAATTGCCGGACGCAGATATCTGCCTAATAATATGCGTGTCTTTGCTGTCATCTCTCAGCTGCAGGAGGTGATTCGTTGAATTGTGTAAAATGGGGACGTATGGTAAGCCCCCGGCATTCCTGTATATTTAATATACGTATGCCGGGGGCTTTTATTATTTACCGTGCTAAGAATATTTGTTCTTAGTGCGGTCTGAGCGTTGCTGTGTGGTTATTTGCTTTTGCTGTCGACGATGGCTATCTTGCGCTGGATCTGCTCTATGTCCTCGCGCAGGCGTTGCATCTTGCGCTCCATATCGTGAATGAGCGAATTGCCATTCTTCGATGTGGAGGTGAGGAAGCCGAGATTGTTCTCGTAGGTGTTGAGTTCCTGCCGACGCTGCTCATAGGTGCGCAGCAGCCGGTCGCGCTCGCGTGAGAGTTTCTGAGGATCGGAACCGGCTGCTTCCAGCCCGGCTTCGAATGATTCAAGACGGGCGCGGTGTTCCTTTACATCGAACTTCTCGAACAGGGCGCCTACGAGCTCACGGTATGTCTCCTGAAGTTTGTCTTTCTCCTTGAACGGCACATGCCCGATACCTTGCCAGTTGGTGCGCAGCTGATGTATCAGTGCAACCGCCTCATCGCGCGGAGTTGTGTCGTCGGTTGAATTGAGGGCGTTCAGTTTTTCTATGATCTCGCGCTTCGCATCGAGATTGGCGAGTTCAGCCTTGCGCACTCCTGATGTGGCTTTCTTCTTGCGGTCGAAGAATGTGTCGCATGCCTTTATGAAGCGCTGCCATACGGCATCACTGTGCTTGCGTGTGACGGCTCCAATCGTGCGCCATTCCTTCTGTAGCGCAGCGATCTGTTCGGTGGTCTTTTTCCAGTCCGTACTTTCGGCAAGCGCTTCTGCTTTCTCTGCAAGGGCGGTCTTTTTGGCGAGATTCTCGGCAAGATCATTCTTCATCTTCTGGAAGAACTCAGCCTTTTTGGCGAAAAACTCATCGCACAGCTGGCGGAAGCGTGTGAACAGTGCGTTATTGGTTTTACGCGATGCGAAACCGATGGTCTTCCACTGGCTCTGTGCATCGATGATGGTGCGTGTCATTGCATCCCACTGCGCGAATGTGCGCGGTGCGCTGAAGTCAAGAGCCTCGATGCTCTCGATGATCGCCTTTTTGGCATCCTCGTTTTGGCGCTCAACGGCTTTGCGAGCCTCGAAGTGTGCCTGATAGCGTTTGCTTACCTCTGCTGATGCATCCTTGAAGCGGGTCCAGATCTCTTCGCGCAATTCTTTGGCTACGGGACCTACGTCGCGCCATTTTGCATGCAGATCCTGAAGGCGGCGGAATGCTGTTATGACATCCTCTTCACCTGCAAGGGCGACAGCCTCGTCAATCAGAAGCTGCTTTTCGCTCAGGTTCTTCTTGAAGTCATAATCGCGCAATTCCTTGTTGACCTTCCACTGATCGTAGAAGTGCTCCACGGCATCCTGATATGCTTTCCAAAGGTGTGTAGCCTCCGTAGCCGGTACGTCGCCGATCGACTTGAATTCATTCTGGAGGTCTTTCACCCGCTGGTAGTGCAGGTTGACAGTGTCGGTATCGGCAGCCATTTTCTCCAGTTCGGCTATTATATTGCGTTTCAGCTCGAAGTTCTTCAGCTGTTCCGCCTCAACGCGTGCGCGGTATTCTGCTTTTTTCTCACGTATTCTTGACAGGCATGCCTTGAACTCTACCTCCATCGGATCTTCGGCGGGAGTGAATGCCTCGGGAGCATTCCCTGCCTCTACAAACTCCGCCTTGCTCTTGCGGATGGCTTCGTTGTGCAATGTGTAGAACTGCTGTTTGATGCGTGCCACATCGTCAGTGCTTATGTCAGCACCATCGGTTTCTGCGATAGCTTTGACTGTAGCCATAAGCTGGTCGCGTGTGATAGGTTCGTCTTTCCGGTTCTCCTGTTCCGGTTGTTCCGGCTCAGGCTGTTGGTCTAAGGTGACTGAGGCGCATTCTTCGATGTTTATGGCTTCGGGCGCGTCAATCTTTTCGGGCAGTTCCATGATCATTGAGGATATGTGGGTTGGTTCATTGTCTGTGGTAAGCGTGCGTCAGTCAGACACTTCTCGAACCTGATGGTCGATGTGCCTTCGTGATGTGCCATCACTTACCGCCTCAAAATTAGTTATTTTTTCGTTCTTTCCACATGATTTCTTAAAAATTTTAGCTTTTTGTCACCGAAATGCGGCAAAGAGGTGCTAATTTTGCATGTATGAACAGCGAGAACGATATACTTCATATTGTTGTAGCCGGAGGCTCCGGAAGCCGTTTCGGTTCGGATCTGCCGAAGCAGTTCTGTGACCTTGACGGGCGTCCTGTGCTTATGGAGACCATCGACCGGTTGCGCAGGTACGGACGTGGTGGAAAGGTCGTCGCGGTGATCAACCGCGATATGCGCCATCTGTGGGAAGAAATGTGCCGTGAGCATGGTTTCGAGATTCCTCCTATGGCTGACGGCGGAGCTACGCGCTTTCACTCAGTGCGTAATGCCATAGAGGCGTTCGGAGTTGGAGCACGTTGGATAACAGTGCATGATGGGGCACGACCCAATGTAGGAGAGGCAGTCATTTCCGGTGTCCTTGATGCTCTTGAGAGTGGCGCGAAGGCTGTGGTTCCGGCTATACCGCTCACCGATTCCGTGAGAATGGTGTGCGCCGGCGGGTCATCTGCCGTCGACCGTGGATACTTGCGTGCGGTGCAGACTCCGCAAGGTTTCGACGGTGAGCTGTTGCGGCGTGCATATTCAGCGGATTACCGGGAGGAATTTACCGATGATGCTTCGGTAGTCGAGGCTTCGGATGCTTCTGTGACCTTGACAGCCGGTTCGCCGTATAATATAAAGATCACTCACGCTCCGGATATCGATGTCGTCAGGCTTTATATGAAGGAGCAACGTTTCTGATGATATGGACCGACTGCGCCGGCTTGATGTAAAATATATAAAAGGTGTCGGTCCGCGGAAGGCGGAGCTGCTGAAAACCGAACTCGGCATAACCACCGCCGCCGATCTTGTACGTCATTTTCCGACGCACTACATCGACCGCACGAGCATTTACCGCATCGTGGATTTTGCCGGCGAAATGCCTTCGGTTCAGATAAAAGGGCGGTTTGTTTCGTTCACTACTCAAGGTGAGGGGGCGAAGATGCGGCTTATAGGGCTGTTCAGCGATGGGACGCGTGTGATGGAGATCGTGTGGTTCCGGAAGATAAAAGAGATACGAAAGGCTTATACGACAGGTGTCGAATATGTGCTGTTCGGAAAGCCGACCGAGTTCGGCAACCGGTGGAGCATGGTTCATCCTGAGATCGACACTGCGGCTTCGGCTGTTCAGGCAGGTCTGCGCGGGGTTTATCCTCTGACTGAGAAACTGCGGGGCAGAAATTTTACGTCGCGCACGTTCTATACCCTCATTACAGGCATTACGGAGAGCCGTACGTGGAGTGTGGAGGATCCGTTGCCCGAGTCTGTATTACAGCGGCTGAGGCTTATGTCGCTCGGCGAGGCTCTTCGTGTCATCCACAATCCCAAGGATAATGATTCGCTGCAGCGTGCGAGACTGAGACTTAAGTTTGAGGAACTGTTCTACCTGCAGCTCAATATACTGCGTTACTGCCGTGACCGTCAGTCGGCAATCGCCGGGTTTCGTTTCTCGCGCATAGGGAATTATTTCAATAATTTTTATAACGATTGCCTGCCTTTTCCGCTCACGGGAGCGCAAAAACGTGTGATAAAGGAGATCCGAGCCGACATGGGGAGCGGAAAGCAGATGAACCGTCTGCTGCAGGGGGATGTGGGCTCAGGAAAGACTCTGGTTGCCTTGTTGTGCATGCTGATCGCGCTCGATAATAACACCCAGGCTTGTCTTATGGCACCAACGGAGATACTTGCCACGCAGCATTATGCCACGTTGAGGTCGATGGTGTCGCAGACGGGGGTAAATGTGCGGCTGCTTACCGGATCGACCGGTGCGAGGGAGCGTGAGGAGATACACGCGCAGCTCGAAGATGGCTCATTACATATTCTTGTGGGGACACATGCGGTGATCGAAGATACTGTGAAGTTTCATAACCTTGGCTTTGTGGTAATTGACGAGCAGCATCGTTTCGGTGTGGCGCAGCGTGCGAGGTTGTGGAAAAAAAACGTGATACCTCCACATGTATTGGTGATGACTGCGACGCCTATACCGCGCACGCTTGCTATGACAGTGTATGGCGATCTTGATGTTTCGGTCATCGACGAGCTGCCACCTGGCAGAAAGCCTGTAACAACGGTGTTGCGGACTGACGATCATCGTCAGGCGGTTTACCGCCATATAGGTTCACTGTTGCGTCAGGGGCGGCAGGCTTATATTGTCTATCCTCTGATAAAAGAGAATGAGAAGGTTGATCTGAAAAGTCTCGAGGAGGGGTATGAGACGATTTGTGAGACGTTCCCCTCGTATCGGGTGGCTTATGTGCATGGCAGGATGAAACCGGCTGAGAAGGATTATCAGATGCATCTGTTTGCCACCCACCAGGCTGACATTCTTGTGGCGACAACCGTTATAGAGGTTGGAGTCAATGTGCCTAATGCGACGGTGATGGTGATAGAGAATGCCGAACGTTTCGGATTGTCGCAGTTGCATCAGCTGCGTGGACGGGTTGGTCGTGGCGCTGATCAGAGCTATTGTGTGCTCATGAGTAAGAACAAACTTGCCAAAGAGACAAGGAAACGCCTGGAGATAATGACTTCCACGACCGATGGTTTTCTGGTAGCTGAGGCTGACCTCAAGATGCGTGGACCGGGTGACATTGAGGGAACACTCCAGAGCGGAATGGCTGTTGATCTGAAAATAGCCTCGCTTGCCACTGACGGGCAGATAGTGCAGATTGCGCGTGATGCCGCTGGGGCTGTATTGGATGATGACCCTCAGCTTGCTCGCCCTGAACACTATGGAATCCGGCGTGAGATGGCTGCGCTTTTTGACCGTACGGTTGACTGGAGCCGGATCAGTTAGTTAAAAAATAAGGCTGCAAGTATACAAATATTTACAAAAATTAAGGCGCTAAAAATTGATAAACATCTCTGTTGATTTTTTCACCTTATTTCACATAGGGGTGAAGTGTGTGTGATTTAGCGAATTGCGGCTTGAGATTTCCTTAAATGTCTACACTTATTTGTTTTTGGATTAATAACATTTTGGCTGTTTGGATGATATTTGCTAACTTTGAACAGCTTTCGATGGAAAAGTGAATAAATCTAAAAACTCATGATGGAAAAAACATTGGTGATTTTCAAACCCTCCGCAATGGAACGTGGATTTGTAGGACAGATCCTCGCACGCTTTCAGCAGAAAGGTTTAATCATCGCAGGCATAAAGATGATGCAGCTCGACGAGAATATTCTTCGGGAGCATTATTCTCATCTGACCGGAAAGAGCTTCTTTCCGCTTCTACTTAAATCAATGATGGCTTCGCCCGTCATTGTGATGTGCCTCAAAGGTGTTGACGCCATCAATGTAGTCCGTCTGATGACCGGCGCTACAAACGGACGCGAAGCTCTCCCCGGCACAATCCGCGGTGACTTCAGTTCCTCAAACCAGGAGAATATTATCCATGCCTCATCATCTCCCGAGGATGCCGAGGCTGAGATAAAGCGTTTCTTCCGTGCCGAAGAGATTTTCGACTGGACACCCGCTTCGATCGGATTCGTTTATTCACCTCTTGAAATGCAGTAACCTCAAAACTAAACCACGCAAACATTCGCTCTCCGCAGCTTCAAAAACTCCCCCTCAAGGTAATGACGCTAATTAAAAACATCGCAATAGCAACAGTATCACTGATAGCAACCGCAATCTTACCGGCACAGGCGCAGTATCGCCTTCCAGACACCCACAACAACCAACATCAGGATCTGCTTGCATCACAGAAACCTCTTGCAGCAGATATAAACGTGGCTAACACTCTGAAATATCTTAGTGAATTGAGCCGCGTGGAGAAGCCCGATGAAGGGGAGGTGTTCGGTGAGTATTGGAACTCACAGTCGGTAAATCCTTATGGAAATGCTGAGATTCCCGCAGTGAAAGATATAGATGTGAGCGGTTACGTACCACCCATCTCAGGTCGAGTGACTTCGAACTACGGCTACCGTCCGCGTTTCGGTCGCGTGCACCGTGGAATCGACCTGAAGCTTAATGTCGGCGATACAGTGAGAGCAGCTTTTGATGGTAAAATCCGTCTTACTAAGTTTGAGCGCCGTGGATATGGCTACTACGTGGTGATCCGTCATGACAACGGTATGGAGACGGTCTACGGACATCTTTCAAAATTCCTTGTGAAACCTGATCAGCGCGTCAAGGCTGGTGAACCTATAGCACTTGGCGGAAATACAGGACGCAGTACAGGTCCGCACCTCCACTTCGAGACCCGCTACATGGGCATGGCTATCAACCCAACAGCTATCATTGACTTTGAGAACAATGTTACGCATAAGGATGTGTTTACGTTCGAAAAGAAAACATACGAGAAGGCTCAGAAGTACACACCTAAGAAACGGGCTACAAAACGCCGTACGACTACAGCACGTAAATCGTCAAGAAAGAAAACGACAAAGAAATAAACCCTTTGAGGGGTAACAGAAAGGCGCATCAACCATACGGAAGATGCGCCTTTCTGTTATGTATTAGTTCTGAAAGTCGGTTTACTGTTGATCAGATTTTCAGAGTGGGATCTCAAGATTGAATTTGCGCAGCCTGTCGATTGGCTGCCATGTGAGTTTTGCCTGCCGTAGTCCGGGGTCGCCGGTGTCTTCCTGGCGGTTCTCAAATTTCAGTTGTGGATGTCGCTCTTTCATCATCATGGCAAAGCGGTTGGTCAGTGTTTCTCCGGCTCCGGCTATGTCATGTCTCATTTTTTCTATATGAACGTGGAGCGTGTCGCCCATTGGTTCTGCGATGGTCAGTCCTACGATACCGTCGGCAGGAGTTGTAAGTACGGCTCCTTCGAAAGGAAACTCTGCGAAATGGCGCAGGGCGCGCTCGTTCATCCGCAATTCATACATAGCCGCCGGTGATTTTGCCGGATTACCCTCGAGGCTGCGAACGAATTCCAATGCGGGATTTATCAGATCGGGTGTTAGCGGAAGGAATGACGCATCGGGATGGTCGGCGTTGAAACGGTTTACGTGATTGCGCTTTTTGCCGAGTTTCTTGCCGGATAGTGTAGTAAGAGAATCCAGGTCGTATAGATAGTCTGCCCAGTCGGGTATCTCCTCGATATTGTATGCGCCGAGGCGCTGCAGTTCGTCAAGATACACTTCCGGAACAGCCGAAAGGGTTAGCGGAATCCCTGCTGCGATACAATGCTTGCGCAGCTGACCTATAGCTTCGGCGGTCGACATATCGCCTACAGGGAGTGAGAACGCATGGCGTGTGGTATCGTTCTCGCATAGACCGCGGATAAACAGAGTCCCATTATTTATGGCGCGTGTATATGCGAAGTAATCATCCCAAAGGAATATGCCTCCGATGGTGAAATCGCAGGTCCGTGACTTAACGCCTGATATCATCCGCTGTACGGTGGCTATATCGGCTGAGTCAAATGGGCGGAATGTGAGTCCGCCGGCATTGGATTTCCGGCGGGGTATGGTGTTATAGTTTTTCTGAATGTTGGAGTTTATAGAAGGTCTCATAACTCAATGGGTGAAGCGTAAACCGGAGGTGTGCCTGTTATTGTTGCACATCCGTTATTGTTGTATATACTAACGCCTTTACCCTTGGAGATGTTCGATGGCGTGGGGTCACAGGGTGTTGCCGGTGTTGCGGTTGAAATAATGGTTCAGTACATCGCGTGCGGCGGCAAACGATGTCCGTCTGTTGGCGAGCACCATCTGTTCACCCTCGGCGAGAAGCGTTTCTATCTCGGGGTTGTTGTAGAAGTTGGCGCGCAGTTGCTCGTCGATGGTCTCATACATCCAGTAGCGTGCCTGGCGCGCGCGTTTAGCCTCGAAGTATCCGTTCTGGTGCACGAACTCGAAATATCGGTCTATCATGTCCCAGACTTCGGCTATGCCAAGCTCATAGTAACCGGAGTAGGTGAGCACTTCCGGTTTCCATCCGGATTCAGCCGGCGGGAAGAGCATTAGCGCGCTGCGGAACTGTGCCTGTGCGAGACGGGCGCGGTCGAGGTTGTCGCCGTCAGCTTTGTTTATCACTATGCCGTCAGCCATCTCCATGATGCCACGTTTTATGCCCTGAAGCTCGTCGCCGGTTCCTGCAAGCTGTATGAGGAGGAAGAAATCGACCATGGAGTGCACGGCGGTCTCGCTCTGACCTACACCTACAGTCTCTACGAAGATGTTGTCATAGCCTGCGGCTTCGCATAGTACAATGGTCTCGCGCGTCTTTCGTGCCACACCACCGAGTGATCCTGCCGAAGGACTGGGGCGGATGAATGCGGAGGGGTGGACGGCGAGACGCTCCATACGTGTCTTATCGCCGAGTATGCTGCCCTTGGTACGTTCGCTCGACGGGTCGATGGCGAGAACTGCGAGTTTCCCACCGCTTTTAAGTACGTGCAGTCCGAATGCATCGATTGATGTGCTCTTGCCGGCTCCCGGAACGCCGGTTATGCCTATGCGGCGCGAGCGTCCTGAATGCGGCAGGCATTTCTCAATCACCTCCTGTGCAAGTGCCTGATGCGACGGCGAAAGACTCTCGACAAGCGTGACGGCACGCGAAAGCATCGTGACGTCGCCACGTAGTATTCCTTCGACCATTTCGCCTGCTGTGGGTATCGGTTTGCGCCGCTGACGGCTTATGTAAGGATTTACCGACGGTGGCTGGCTGACTCCGGAGTTTACGGTCAGTCCTATATACTTGTCATCGTTTTCAGGGTGTTGCATGGCGTGTGGATTGGTTGGTGGTGGGAAATGATAATGTTTACGGCTGTCCGACGACGCGGACCAGTGCCTGCGTATGTTCGGGATCGTTGGTGATAACGGTTATGCGGGCGTTCAGAAGTCCGGATTCTCCGATTTTTGACGGATCCACGCGGACAGTAACTGTAGCTTTTTGTCCGGGTTTCACCTTGTCGGATGATAAGCGCAGTGAGACAGCATTGTCGGGAGTGTAGACACGGCGGATCATGAGCGGTTCTTCGCCGTTGTTCGTAATTGTGAATGTGTGCTCGGATGGCTTGTCAGTACGGCGCACCCGGCGCAGGTCGATCATGCGGGTCGAGAGTTCCGCTTTCGGGGCGCGTGCAAGCTGCTCGGGTGTCAGTGTTGAGAAATCCTCGCGCACGATGAGTACTGTGCTTATCGGTACAGTGACGTTGGAGCGTGGATCGGCACGGAATGTCAGTGAATCGGTGACCCAACCCCATTCAGGTGTCTTGGATGATGCGGCGGTTGCGGAAATGACAAACTGTTCGCCTGGTGGAACTGCGGCAGGTTGTACTATGGCATTGATATAGGAGGGAACGGAGCCGAGCTGCGGACGTATAGTGTCGGATGTGTTGTTGTAGCCGCGCAGTACATTGCCGGCGGTATGTCCACGTGTGATCTCTCCAAAGGGCATGACCGTGGTGTTGAGGCGTGCCATTCCAGCCTCGACGGGATAACGCCCCTGCAGTGAGTTTGACGCACCGATGACGGTGCCGCAGACGCGCAGAGTGCTGCGCTGTCCGTCGTTCGTGTTCACATAGACCTTTTTCTCGAAGCGTCCGGGTCGTCCGGTGGCGTCATAAGCCACGGCAAGTGTCAGTGTGTCGCCCGGGGCGATAGCCTCGGTGGTGTATTTAGGGCGTGTGCACCCGCAGTTGGCTCTTGCCGAAAGGACGACAAGAGGTTCGTCGCCGGCATTTATAGCCTTGAAGGTGCACTGTACGAGTCCGAGTTCTTCGTTGAAGGCACCAAAATCATGCATGGTATCGAGCCACATCACTTTCGGTGCGGTGGCTGATAAGGCGAACGCAGTCGTCAGCGTCGCCGCAGCAAGCAGATAATTGTTCATGGCACGATCACGCCGCTGAAACGGAGCGACACCGCTTTTTTCTGTGCGTTTGTCTTGACCTGTACCGTACGGTTGAACTCACCACGGCGTCCGGTGGGATCAAAATTGATAGTGATCTTTCCTGTCTTGCCGGGGGCTATAGGCTCTTTCGGGAAAGAGGGTGTGGTGCATCCGCATCCGCCGTTGGTGACGGTGATGATAACGAGCGGTTTGTCACCGGTGTTTGTGAAGTCATATTCTGCGGTTACTTTTCCACCGGATGACTTTATAGTGCCGAATTCATGTTTGGTCTTAGTGAACTCGATTGCGGCTCCGCTCTTGTCCTTGGGTGCCGTAATAGCAGCGGCAGGAGTAGTGGCAAATGCGCTCTGGGGTGCGGAGATGAAGCTGAGCAGCGGCATTGCTGCAATGATATAGATAAAAAGACGTTTCATTTTTTGCTAATAGGATTCGTTTGTTAAGAAAATACTATGACTGTAAGTCTACCTATCAAAACATTGCTTCAGGGTTGAATGTTTGCACGGCGGTCAGCGGCGGTCGATGTGTCCTTCGTAGAAATTTATGTAGGCACGGTTGACCATCCGGATTCCGCCTGCAGTGGGGTAATCGCCGGAGAAGTACCAGTCGCCCGGATGATCCGGTATCGCCTTGTGCATACTCTCGACGCTCTGATAGATGATCTCCACATCGGCATTCACCTCAGGCGGAGTGAGCATCTTGGCTATCTGTTCGGAAATCTGTGCGTCGGTAAATGGCTCGTAGACCGCTTTCACGCAGTTGCGCAACTCAGCGTCGGGTGCGGTCTCCATGGCAAGGCACCGGTTGTAGACATCGGTGAGGATCTGTTCGCGTCCGGTGTCGCGCAGCAACTGCACCGCAGCTCTGAATGCTATGAACTCCGCCATGCGCGACATGTCGATACCGTAACAGTCAGGATAACGAACCTGCGGTGATGAGCTTACCACCACGATCTTTGCGGGGTGGAGGCGGTCGAGTATGCGGAGTATGCTCTGACGCAATGTGGTGCCACGGACTATGCTGTCGTCGATCACTACGAGCGAATCGCGGTTATTCTCGACGCATCCGTAGGTGACGTCGTAGACGTGTGCCGCAAGATCGTTCCTGCTCTCGCCTTCTGCAATGAACGTGCGCAGTTTTATGTCTTTTATGGCAATTTTCTCCACACGCACCTTGCGTGCCATAATGGTGTCGAGTGTCGCGGCATCGAGTTTTCCGGTCTGCTGTGCGGCGAGTATGCTGTCCGCCTTAAGCGAATTGAGGTAATTCTCCAGTCCGTCGACCATTCCGAGGAAAGCAACTTCGGCAGTGTTGGGGATGAAGGAGAATACTGTGTGGTCAAGGTCGTAACCTACGCTTTCGAGTACCTGTGGCACAAGCTGGCGTCCGAGTTGCTTGCGCTCGCGGTAAATGTCGGCGTCGCTGCCGCGTGAGAAATATATGCGTTCGAATGAGCATGCGGCATTCCCGAGTGGAGTGAGAATCTGTGTAACATCCACATCGCCCTGCTGAGTGACGGTTATGGCTTCGCCGGGATGCAACTCATTGATGGCGCAACGGCGCACATTCAGGACTGTCTGAAGCACGGGGCGTTCGGAGGCTATAGCCACGACTTCGTCGTCGCGATAGTAGGATGCGGGTCGTATGCCGTGGGGATCGCGCAGGGCGAACATGTCGCCTGATCCGGTAGCTCCGCAGATCACGTAGCCTCCATCCCATAGCGGTGACGCAGCAGAGAGTACCTGCCGCATGTCGAGGCGGCTCTCGATAGCGTGTGTCAGTTCAGGCTCCTCCAGCTGGTCACGGAGTAGACGGTATATGCGGTGGTTCTCGCGGTCGAGCTCGTAGCCGAGTTGTTCCAGCAGCATGAGGGTGTCGCTATACAAGCGCGGATGCTGACCTTTGGCGACAACAGCATTGAAAATCTCCTCAACGTTGGTCATGTTGAAGTTGCCGCAAAGCAGGAGGCTTCGCGATGGCCAGTTGTTGCGGCGGAGGAACGGGTGGACGTAGCTCATTCCGCTACGCCCGGTAGTGCTGTAGCGGAGGTGCCCCATATAGATTTCTCCGAGGAATGGCGCGTCAGCCTCCGCCTGCTGTGGCGTGAGGCTTTCGGCTTGTATCTCGTCGAGGCGCGGACGTATGTTGTCGAATATCTCCTGTATAGCTCCGGTGCCGAGCGCGCGTTCACGGAATACATATTCGTTGCCCGGCTGTGCGTGGAGCTTCACTACCCCGATTCCGGCTGCTTCCTGCCCGCGGTTGTGCTGTTTCTCCATCATGAGATAGAGTTTGGAGAGTCCCCAGCAGTATGTGCCGTACTTCTGTTTGTAGTATTCGAGCGGTTTCAGCAACCGGATCATCGCGATTCCGCATTCATGTTTCAACTGTTCCATCTGTGTGGTGTTGACGCTAAGTGTATATGTTGTATCGGTTATGAATCAATTGTTGATCTTGAGGCTGAGTCCGTTCAGGCGCCGGTAAAGATCGAGCGCATAGACGTCGGTCATGCCCGAGACATGGTCGACCACAGCCTGGATCTTGCCGAACAGTGTCGGAGCGGCGACCTCGTACTGCTGCGGTACTTTCGACAGCAGGAGCTTGGAGTAGTTAAGCCCGGGGTAACGGACCGCCTTGACAAGCCGCTGAAGCAGATCGGAGATTATCGTTGTTCCTGCAAGTTCGATGTCGACAACGTCGGGGGAATGGTAGATTTTCTGCCAAGAGAGTTCGTTGCAGCTCGCGTATCCTTGTCTCTCGATATCCGGGAGGTGGCTGATGAGCGTGCCTTCGAATGTGCCTTCGAGTATCTTGCGCTCATTGGCAATGAATGTGTCGGCACAAGCGTTGACAAGTGTGCCTATGACGCATGAGCGGAGGTAGGAAATCTTTTCGTTGGGGTCGTCGACGCGTGCCATCGATCTGTGTATGTGGGCGACCCGTTCCGGCGGGAAAAAGGAGAGGAGGAGTGGAATCACCTCGTCGGTGGCAAGCAATCCGAGTTTATGTGCATCCTCGATGTCCATAACCTCGTAGCATATATCGTCGGCAGCCTCCACGAGGTAGACAAGCGGGTGGCGTGCGTAACGGATCGCTCCATCATCGCCCGGACGGGGCAACATGCCGAGCGTGTCGGCGACACGGCTGAAATCGGCGGCTTCGGATGTGAAGAATCCGAATTTATTTTTATGCGTGGCGAGACGTGATTCGTAGGGGTATTTTACGATTGATGCGAGGGTGGAGTAGGTCATTGCGAAGCCTCCGGGTCGACGTCCGTTGAATCGGTGCGTGAGCAGCCTGAATGTGTTGGCGTTGCCTTCGAAGTTGGTGAGGTCTGCCCATTGTCCCGGTGTCAGCTCGCTCTGCAGTTCCTTGCCGGGCCCTTCGCTGAAGAACGTGGCTATCGCTTTCTCTCCGGAGTGTCCGAATGGTGGATTGCCGAGGTCGTGTGCGAGACATGCCGCAGCAACGATCTCGCCGAGGGCATCAAGTTTGTGTACCCAGGGCTCAACGGCATGCTTCTGTTTGAGCGCAATGGAGACCTCGGTAGCCATTGACCTGCCAACACATGCCACCTCAACGCTATGCGTGAGGCGATTGTGCACAAATATGCTTCCGGGGAGGGGAAAGACCTGTGTCTTATTCTGTAATCTGCGGAACGGTGATGAGAAGACCAGGCGGTCATAGTCGCGCAAAAAATCGCTACGCACACCCTTCTTGGCATCGTGATATTCCTCCAGTCCGAAACGCTTGTCGCATATCAGCCTGTCCCAGTGCATCTTTTTCTGTTCCATGTCACAAATTTAATATTTTTATTCTATATATTCCCTTTTCTGAAAATAAAGACGCCGCGACTATGATTAGCCGCGGCGTCCGTATCATTGTGGTTTGATATTCCAGCTATTATCCAGGCTGATTGCCTACTTCAGGGTCAACACCCCACTGCTGCTGGGCCAGACGGCGATAGTTGTTGTAACGCCACTGAGCATTTGCCTTGGCGGCAGCGAAGAGTTCGGCAGCCTGTTCGGGATACTGCTTAACTACTGAAGAGTAGCGGACCTCACCTTTGAGGAAGTCCTCGAACTTATCCCAATCCGGAGCCTTGCTGTCAAGAGTGAAGGGGTTCTTGCCTTCTTCCTCAAGAGCGGGGTTGTAGCGCCAGAGGTGCCAGTAGCCGCACTCGACGGCGCGCTGCTGCTCGGCCTGGCTGTGACCCATGCCTGCGCGCAGGCCGTGGTTGATACAGGGCGAGTAGGCGATGATGAGCGAGGGACCGTCGTATGCCTCAGCCTCGCGGATGGCCTTGAGGGTCTGGGCATTGTCGGCGCCCATAGCTACCTGAGCCACGTATACGTAGCCGTAGGTCGAGGCGATGAGGCCGAGGTCTTTCTTGCGCACACGCTTGCCCGAAGCAGCAAACTTGGCGATAGCGCCCACGGGGGTAGCCTTGGATGCCTGGCCGCCGGTATTGGAGTATACCTCGGTGTCGAGCACGAGCACATTGACGTTTTTGCCCGAGGCAAGCACATGGTCGAGACCGCCGAAGCCGATATCGTATGCGGCGCCGTCGCCGGCGATGATCCACTGCGAGCGGGCCACGATGTAGCCCTTGAGCTGGAGCAGGTCGCGGCAGGTGTCGCATGCGCAGGCCTCGCACAGGGGCACGAGCTTGTCGTATACCTCCTTGGTGACGCCGGCCGATGCGGGATTGTCGAGCCACTGCTGGGCCAGGGCCTTCATCTCGGCCGAGCAGCAGTCGCAGGCGAGCATCTGCTGCATGAGAGCGGCGACGCGGGCGCGGATTTTCTCGGTGGCGATATTCATGCCAAGGCCAAACTCGGCGAAGTCCTCAAAGAGGGAGTTGGCCCATGCGGGACCGTGGCCGTCGGCATTGGTGGTATAGGGGGTCGAGGGCACAGAGCCGGAGTAGATCGACGAGCAGCCGGTGGCGTTGGCGATCATCTGATGGTCGCCGAAGAGCTGGCTCACGAGCTTGACGTAGGGAGTCTCGCCGCAGCCCGAGCAAGCGCCCGAGAATTCAAAGAGCGGGGTGGCAAACTGGCTGTTCTTGACGTTGAGCTGCACGTCGACCAGATTCTGCTTCGACACGACGCGCTCGGCGCAGTAGTCCCACTCGGTCTGTACGGGGAGCTGGGTCTCGAGGGGTTTCATCTCGAGAGCCTTCACGCCCTTCTTGCCGGGGCATACATCGACACAGTTGCCGCAGCCGAGGCAGTCGAGCACGTCGACAGCCTGCATGAAGCGCATGCCGGCAAATGTCTTGCCGATAGCGGGGATGGTGCGGTCTTCGCCGAAGGGCGCGGCAGCCATCTCGGCAGCGTCGAGTACGAAGGGACGGATGGAGGCGTGGGGGCAGACGTATGCACACTTGTTGCACTGTATGCAGTTTTCCTCAATCCACATGGGCACGAAGGCAGCCACGCCGCGCTTCTCATACTTGGCGGTACCCTGGTGCCAGGTGCCGTCGGGGTTGGCCTTGAAAGCCGATACGGGGAGCAGGTCGCCGTCCTGTGCGTTGATGGGACGCACGATCTCGTTGATGAAGGCGGGGTCGTCGTTGGTCTTGGCGGAATCGTCGGGGAGCTGTGCCCATGCGGGATCGACGTCGAGACGGTGGTACTCACCGCCGCGGTCTACAGCGGCATAGTTCTTGTCGACCACATCCTGACCCTTCTTGCCGTAGCTCTTGACGATGAATTTTTTCATCTGCTCTACAGCGAGGTCGACGGGGATTACCTCGGTGATGCGGAAGAATGCGCTCTGGAGGATGGTGTTGGTGCGGTTGCCCAGACCGATTTCCTGAGCGATGCGGGTGGCGTTGATATAATATACGGTGATATTATGCTCGGCGAAGTAGCGCTTTACCTTGTTGGGGAGGTTGGCGGCGAGCTGGTCGCCTTCCCAGATGGTGTTGAGCAGGAAAGTGCCGCCGTCGCGCAGGCCGCGGGTCACGTCGTACATGTGCAGGTAAGCCTGTACGTGGCAAGCGACGAAGTTGGGGGTATTCACCAGATAGGTCGAGCGGATGGGCTCGTCGCCGAAGCGGAGGTGGGAGCAGGTGAAGCCGCCCGACTTCTTGGAGTCGTAGGCGAAGTATGCCTGGCAGTACTTGTCGGTGTTGTCGCCGATGATTTTCACCGAGTTTTTGTTGGCACCTACGGTACCGTCGGCGCCGAGGCCGTAGAATTTGGCCTCGAAGGTGCTGTGGCCGCCGAGAGCCATCTCTGCGCGGGGAGGCAGCGAGGTGAAGGTCACGTCGTCGACGATGCCCACGGTGAAGTGGTCTTTGGGCTCGGGCAGGGCGAGGTTTTCAAATACGCCGATGATCTGCGAGGGGGTGATGTCTTTCGAAGCCAGACCGTAGCGGCCGCCTACAATCACGGGGGCGTCCTGACGGCCGTAGAAGGCCTCCTTGACGTCGAGGAAGAGGGGCTCGCCCGATGCGCCGGGCTCCTTGGTGCGGTCGAGCACGGCGATGCGGCGGGCGGTGGCGGGCACGGCAGCCAGCAGGTGCTTTACCGAGAAGGGACGGTAGAGGTGTACCGATACCAGACCTACCTTCTCGCCCTGGGCCACCATGTAGTCGATAGCCTCCTGGGCGGCCTGGGTCACGGAGCCCATGGCGATGATCACGCGGTCGGCGTCGGGAGCGCCGTAGTAGTTGAAGAGGTGGTACTCGCGGCCGGTGATCTTGGAGATGGCGGCCATGTACTCCTCGACAATCTCGGGCACGGCGTCGTAGTGGGCGTTGCATGCCTCGCGGTGCTGGAAGTATACGTCGCCGTTCTCAGCCATGCCACGGGCTACGGGAGCCTGGGGGGTGAGGGCGCGGCTGCGGAAGCGGGCCAGAGCCTCGCGGTCGAGCAGGGGAGCGAGGTCGTCCTGGTCGAGGGCCTCGATTTTCTGTATCTCGTGGGAGGTGCGGAAGCCGTCGAAGAAGTTTACGAAGGGCACGCTGCTCTTGATGGAGGCGAGATGGGCCACGCCGGCCAGATCCATGACCTCCTGTACGGAGCCTTCGGCGAGCATGGCAAAGCCGGTCTGGCGCACGGCCATCACATCCTGGTGGTCGCCGAAGATGCTCAGGGCGTGGGAAGCCAGGGCGCGGGCCGACACGTGGAATACGGTGGGCAGCAGTTCGCCGGCGATTTTGTACATATTGGGGATCATCAGCAGCAGACCCTGCGATGCGGTGTAGGTGGTGGTGAGGGCACCGGCCTGGAGCGAGCCGTGCACAGCGCCTGCGGCGCCGCCTTCCGACTGCATTTCCTGTACGAGTACAGTTTCGCCGAAGATGTTCTTGCGACCGGCAGCCGACCACTCATCCACGTACTCGGCCATGGTGCTCGAGGGGGTGATGGGGTAGATGGCTGCGACCTCAGAGAACATGTAGCTCACATGGGCGGCAGCCTGGTTGCCATCGCAAGTCAGAAATTTCTTTTCCTTGCTCATTTGGATTATGTTTAGTAATTGTACGAATTATCGTAATTGACACTGCAAAGATAAGCAATTTTTTGCTGATGGCAAAGACGCCGCACGCCCCCGCGACGGCCCGGGCCGCGCGAATCTGTCTAAAAATATTGTGAAATCGTGTAAAAAGCGCCGCCGCGGAGCGGGCGGCTCCGTGGCGGCGGTGTGTATGGTGAGGCTCAGCGCACCACCTTGGTGACGCGGGCGCCGCGGCGCACGATGTAGATGCCGCCGGGCTGCATATGCTCGACGCGACGGCCCTGCAGGTCGTGGATGATGGCCGGCTCGGTGTCGTCGGCGATATCAGAGGCTATGCCGGTGAGGTCGTCGGTGCGCGGGTTGAGGAGCTGCACGCGGTTGAGCCGGAAGCCCCGGCCCTTGACATAGAGGCCGCGGGCCTTGGCGCGCTCAAGGAAGGTGTCGGGGTGCATACCCTCCGACAGGCGCGGCACATCCTCGACGGCGAGGTCGTAGGTCGGGCCGTCGATGCGGTCGTAGTCGTTGAGCTGCGTCCAGTCGGCGCTCTCGTCGGCGGTCTTTACGGCCAGCTGAATCTCGGCACCGCCGTCGCAGTCGGCGTGCAGACGCACCATGCTGGCGCGGGTGGCGGAGGCAAATACCGTGGCGGGGATTTCGATGACATTGTTCCACCCGGCCGGATTGCCCGCGGGCGAGAGCACATGCTCGCCGGCGACATCCCAACCGTCGGGGCCGGGGATTGGCTCCGGGTCGGGCCCGTCGGGCCCGGGCAGCGGCTCGCTGAATACGAGACACTCCTCAGAGGTCTCGGCGATGCCGCCGCGGCCCTTTACGATGCAGGTGCCGTTGGGGAGATACTGGCTGTCGTCGTAGGAGGCAAACATGTCGCACTCCTCGGCGCCGCCGCCGTTGCCCGTCCACGACCATCCCAGCCATCCCATGCGCTTTTCCAGCGAGTAGTCGAGGATGGTCTGCCAGGCCACGTCGCAGCCCTTGTGGCGGTATGCAAACTCGCCTATGATGACCGGCACCGACAGGCTCTGGGCATTGTCGATATGGCTGCGCACGTCGCGGTCGGTGCCGGCGGCGTCCTGGTACAGGTGCATCGACAGCACGGTATTGTGGAGCTCGTCGGCGCGGGCCACCTCGTCGCCCTTCAGAAACATGCTCCGGGGCCACTGGCCGTATCCGGCGCAGTCGACCACCAGCATATTGCGCAGGCCGGCCTGGCGCATCATCGGTATCACGGTCTTGTAGCCGTCGGCCCAGGCGTCGGCATTGCCCCATGAGCCATACCACTCGTTTGATATGTTTACGATTACGGTCGACAGATGGCGGTTGAGCACATCCTTCATGTCTATCCAGAAGGCGGCGGCGCGGCGCAGGTCGTCGACATTGTCGGAGCCGGTCTCGTCGTGGGTATTGAACATCGCCACCAGCCGGTGTTGCTCACACAGGGCTATCAGCTCCTCCAGCTCCGATGCCGAGGGGCGGTAAAACTGCTGCCCGTCGCCGAGCTGTATGCGTATGATGTTGGCTCCTATGCGCTTGGCGGCGGGGATTACTGAGTATTCGTGGCCGCGTTGCCAGCACCATGAGTAGTTGACTCCGCGCATCATGAATTCATTGCCGCCGGCATCGAGTATCTTACGGCCGCTCACGCTGAACGAGCCTTCGGCCGAGGCCGCAAGCGCCGCGACAGCCATCAGAAGTAAGGTAAAAAGTCGATTCATCGGTATGAGATTTAGGTTTTGGCTGCAAAGTAAGCAAGTATCGATATAAATAAATGTGCGTCAACACGCAAAGACTGACACTATCCCCGCACGCCGCTCCGCGCTGCAAATTACATGGCCCACCCCTTGCGCAATATGAAATTATCACTAAATTTGCACTCGGAAAAATATCCCGCATGGACCATCCGCAGCCGCAGCATCTGACCGGCCTCAGCGCCGACCAAGTAGACCAAAGCAGGGCCCGCCACGGCGTCAATATCATCACGCCCCCGCCGCGCCCCTCGCTGTGGAGCAAATTTACAAGCTATTTCGACGACCCTCTCATACGCATACTGCTGGTGGCTCTGGCCCTGTCGGTATGTATCGCCGTATATGAGTACTCGGCCACCCGGGCCACGGCCTCGGTATTTCTCGAGCCGCTGGGCATCCTCGCCGCCATACTCATGGCCACCCTGATAGGATTTTGGCTGGAGGTGAGCGCCGACCGCAAGTTTGAGATACTCAACCGCGTCGACGACAATTTGCTCGTGAAGGTGATGCGCGACGGCCGCATCACCGAGGTGCCCCGCCGCGATGTGGTGGTCGGCGACACAGTCATACTCGAGGCCGGCGACGAAGTGCCGGCCGACGGACGCCTCGTCGACTCGCTGGCAATGAGCGTCGACGAGAGCTCGCTCACCGGCGAGCCCGTGGCCCGCAAGTCTCACGACCCGGCCGATGCCGCAGGCCGCGAGACCACCTATCCCCACGATATGGTGATGCGCGGCACTGCGGTGGTCGAGGGCCGCGGAGTGATGGAGGTCACGGCCGTGGGCGATGCCACCGAGCAGGGCCACGTGATGAAGGCCGCCAGTATCGATACCGGCGTGAAGACACCGCTGTCGATGCAGCTCGAGCGCCTCGGCCGCGTGATATCCATCGGCAGCTACTGTGTGGGCGCCCTCATCATACTGGGCCGCAGCCTGATGTTTGACTGGGGCGCGCACGATGCCATCGACTCCATCGAGTATGCCCTCAATACGGTGATGCTGGCCGTGACGCTGATAGTGGTGTCGGTGCCCGAGGGGCTGCCCATGAGCATCACCCTGAGCCTGGCCCTGAGTATGCGCCGTATGCTGGCCACCAACAATCTCGTGCGCAAGATGCACGCCTGCGAGACCATGGGAGCCACCACAGTGATATGCACCGACAAGACCGGCACCCTCACCCGCAACCGCATGAGCGTGAGCGATGCCGACTTCCCCGGCCTCGACAGCGACCCCGCCGTGGCCGCGCTTGTGGCCGAGGGCATGGCCGTCAACTCCACCGCCTTTCTCGACTACGGGCCCGACCCCGCCGAGCCGCATCCCACCGTAGTGGGCAATCCCACCGAGGGCGCCCTGCTGCTGTGGCTGTATGCCCGCGGCACCGACTATCTCAAGCTGCGCCAAGACGCAGCGGTGCTCGCCCAGCTGCCCTTCTCCACCCGCCGCAAGTATATGGCCACGGTGGTGGCCATTCCGGCCGCGCCGCGGCCTATATTATATGTAAAAGGCGCGCCCGAGATTTTGCTGGCCATGTGTGACATCGACAGCGACGAGCGCGCCCGCTGCGAGGCACGCCTCGCCGACTGGCAGAGCCACGCTCGCCGCACCCTCGGATTTGCAGCCTGCGAGCTGCCGCCCGACAGAGCCGGCAGCTGCCTGGCCG
>OFFM01000751.1_pt1 | contig 22262 bp, 16 predicted proteins | sample 1521401 | NCBI WGS metagenome assembly OFFM01 (sample SAMEA3504118, study PRJEB24116) | mouse gut metagenome | biome: mouse gut; feature: mouse-associated habitat; material: faeces | place: Denmark | collected 2011
GCACTTTATTTGCCCCTCATTAACTTTTGAATTTCAGAAACTATATAAATATAGCTATGCCATAAGACATAGCCAAAATATGAAACCACCATCAGCGGTTTCATCTCTTTTACAACTTCCACTTACAGGTAGGACTTACCTTAAAAATATAATAACACACAGTACTTAAATGTCAATATGTCCCGCGCTGTTTTTCCGGGCAAGCTCTTCCTTTAACTTTTTGTTTTCTTCTTCCAACTTTTTGTTCTCTTCTCCCAGCTTTGTGTTCTCTTCTCCCAGCCTGGTGATCTCTCTCGCCTGTTTCATAATATCTTCTACCATCTGTATACGCATCCTAATCACCTTCGAATCTCTCTTTACCGTCTCCACCATCCTGTGAATCTCACGCAGATCCTCATTCACCGCGTTCCCATAGACGGAATTCTCCATATAGCACAACAGCTGCCTTACTTCCTCGCTCGGGATTCCCACAGTTCCCTTTGTGTACAGGAACACTGTGTAAGCCCCGTCCTCATACGCCATCTCTGGCTCTTCCAGGCACTTATTTCTGACCGTATACACCATACGATTTAATCCAAACGGATCGTATGGCAGGATCATGATCACGACCACATCCTTCAGTGAATCATAATCCGCGCCGGAGTTTAAGTTCCTTGCCGCGATCTTTCCATGGTAAAAACGCGTCCTGCGGGGCAGCATCTTCTTATCACAGGAATTCCTGTCTGGTTCTATGTCGTAGACCGTGGCATTTTCTCCGCTTCCCTCCTCTATCTCCGGCTCCAGACAAACATCGAGCCTCGCCCCGTGCAGATCAATATCTGCGCCATAGATGAATTTCTGGGCTGTGACAGACAGATGCTTCACTTCCCTGCCTAAAATGATCTTCAGCAGGATCTTCACAAACCTCTCTCCAATCTCCGGGAAAGTTACCACCGAACCGAACAGGAAATCCTCCAGCAGGTTCATTTCCGCCAGCTTTCTTCTTGCGGCCTGCTCAATTTCCGCCCGCTCCAGGTCCTCCCCGCCCGTAAGTGTCTGTTCCGGCAAAATCTGCCTGACCTCTGTCTGTTTTTCGTTCTGTTTTTCTGTTTGCTCCGCTGCTTCTTTCGGCTTTACCGCTTTCTTTTTTTCTGTCTCTTTCATACAGTTTCTCCTTCCGTATTTAGCGGAAAGAAGAGCCTGCATGATATCAGACTGTTAACTTAAAATTTACCTTATCACCATTCCCCTGCAATCCGCCATATTTGTTGAAATGTCTACATTCCATTTTCATAACAGGGATTGTCAACCGAAATGGTTAGATGTTTCATCAGACGTTTTCCCGATATGTGTTACTATTGTAACAGGTAATCAGATCCGCGTCAACTAAATTCTTTTTTTATTATTCCTTTACCAGGCTATCAGTTATTTTTCACAGAGCGGGGAAATGCACATAGGCTGCTTCCTTTCTATCATCGATGCATATCGATACGTCAACCGATGTCCTCAATGCTCTATTTCATCAAAATGAACTTTTCCCAACGCATAATAGGCAACATAGTCCTCCGAAATATAATAATAGTACGCCACCGGACATCGAAGTAGTCCAATCACATTTTCTTTTGTCTCCTCAGTCCAGGGATATGCCTTTTTCTCCATTTCATTCCCGGATTTTTCGACCGCTTCTCTCAACATCTCATCCGGATTATCATCTTCCGCTTCGTCGATCCAATGTGCCGCCCATTCGTAAGCGTCCCTGTCCTCCGGATATCTCCCGCCATTCTCAAAATCTTTTACCGCCTCAAAAACAGCCCCCTCATAGTTCAATCGGCAGCCATCATTGTGGGCTACGATTTCACTGCCCTGTCTGTCATAAAAACTGTAGTTATCCTCTGCCGATACCCTGTAACCGTCCCCCCATTCGCTGACAGTATCACACACAATAGCAAAGAGCGGATCTCCGTTCTTGTCCGTCAGTTCCCATGTATCTTTCTCCTTTACCGCCATGGAACCGTCGGAAAACAGACTGATCGCATCGTACTCCAAAGGCATTTCCACCGTCCCGTCATACCGGACGATGCCCTCTTTCCCGTCCAGCCGCGCAACCGCCCTGTCCTCCGTAAAGTCCGATAAACTGTCATAGATCGCCGGAATTTTTACAGAAAAGTCCTCCATGGAGAGATACCCCTTCTTTCCGGTAGCCGCATCCGTGACATACAGGCCATCGGCAGCCCCTGGGACATACCGGGCTCCCTGATTCCCCACGCAGTAGATATCGCTGTAGAGAAACGGCACCCTGATCTGGCCGTCATAATCCAGAACGCCATACTTTCCGTTTTCGTCCTGCATGATGACAAGTTCTTTTCCGGGTATCACTGTAAATCGCTCATATATGGGTTCCCAGATGATCCTGCCGGTTCTGTCGGCCAACCCTTCTTTTCCGTTTTGATACAAATAAAATACGTCTTTTCCATCCCCGCCTTTCGATACCTCATCCCAGGATCCCGAAGAGACCTCTCTGCCGTCCCTGTCAAAAAAATAAAACATGCCTTCCTTGCGGGCAGTGATACAGGCCTCCTCCAGCGTGACATCCTCATATTCGAGTGGAAGGATCTTTCTGCCGTCCTTTCCGATCACCCCGAGAAATCCGCCCCTCATCACCACTGCAAGTCCCCCGTAAAAATACCCCGCATCCTCATAAACCGATTCGATCACAGTCTTACCGCTTTGATCCATATACCCGTACAGCCCGTCCACACTGAAATAGGCAAGCTCCTCCCGAAAGGAACTGATACTGTCGCAGTCCGTCAACTCTAAAATCACGTTTCCCTCTCTATCGATCAGTCCATACTGTTCTCCGATGGAAAAATAAGCCACTCCCTCTCTGAACGGAGACGCCTGATCATAGATAAAAGGTAAAACCGTCTCCCCGTCCTTTCCGATATACCCATATTTGCCGTCTAAAAGAGCACACCCGAGCCCCTCGGAAAAGGGAGACGCCTCACTGTATATACAGGGCGTTATCTCCCTGCCATCCTCCGACAGATAGCCGTAAAGGCCACCCTCATCCGAAGCATAATTTCTGACATTTCTGTAGCAGTAGACGCCCTCCGAGTACACCGCCCACTCGATCTTTTCTCCCTCCGGTGAAATCACGACAATGGAATCCGATGAATCCGCAGCTTCGCTGCTGTCGCCCTGCTCTGCCAGATCTTCCTGCTGTTTTGCCGGATCTTCCTGCTCCCCCACCGGGTTTTCCTGCCTTTCTGTCAGATTTTCCTGCTCCTCCGTCTGTAATATATCTGCACTGTCCCTGACCGCTTCTTCCTGCCCACACCCTGTCGGGCCAAAAAGCAGTACCAGAAATACTGCCATTTTTATAACAGTTTCTTTTGTTTTCATACGCTGCAGCCTTTCTGAATTACAAATGAGTAATTTTTCCACAACAACAATTCCTTCTCCCCGCACATGGATCATGATACCCACAATACCTCTTCCTGAACCAATCCGGCCACACCGTTCTGTAAATCACCTCTTTTCAGATATCCATCCCCGTACTTTATGATCAAAACTTTTGGTATACGCCCGTAGATCCTGCCGCTCTCACCCATCTCAAGTTTCTCAGATGCCATCTCATTATATATGGAAATACACTTATCTAAAGCCAACTTTACAACAACGTTTATATCCACAATATTGCCTCTTCTACATCCGTCATAAGATCTTTCGTATCAGCCATCCCAATCTTTTACGCCCTCTTATCAAAAGTAGATGCGTTAACATCACTTGTCATAATCATAAACGGATACTCGTCGTTATGGGGGAACAACAGTTCCATGTACAGATTCCCCAACAAACTTTTTACTTTATCCGCATCGATATCTGTTATTGGAAACTCCTCCATCTCCAGATGTTTTAAATTTTCCAGAACCTTCTCAATATTCTGCCATTCCGGAGTTTCTGCCTGAACCTCCGTCTCGAGTTTATTTACGTTTTTCTGCGTTGGTTCTGTTTCCGGTTCTCTCACATCCTTCTGTGATATCCCCCGTTTTGCATTCCGCCTGTTTTTCCGTATTTCCTCCGTAATCTCCGGCAGCATGATCGGTTTTGTCTCTGGAATGTTATACACAACATTTTTGCAGGTCTTTTCAAAGCACTCCGGATCATACTGTGCCAGATAATTCAGATCTTCTATAGTCAGCTCTCTTTTGTGATGTATTTTCAGATAGATATTGATAAGACGAGTATCCTTTTCCACGGCTTCCTGCCCCCTTATCAGTTACATTGTCACTTTTATACATTTTACCATTCTCAGACTTTCTGCACAATAACCAGCCGATTGTCTTCCCCGGTATCCGTAGCACAAATGCTTGTTACTGTTTGTAAGCTTACCGTCCTCACTGCTGCTGTCTCTGGTTCTTTTTCCGCAGCAGAGCGGAAGTATCCAACGTCTGCGCCTCTTCTTTCTTATCCCTCTTTTTCACTTTCTTCTGTTTTTTCTCTTTCCCGGCAGTTTTCATGTCTGCGCTCACAGATATCTCCTTATTCATAGCTTCCGCCGTCCTGTTCTCTGCAACGCCTGCAGATGCTTCCGCATGCAGAAACTCCGCCGACATATTCTTTGCGGCCGCTGCGCCGTCATCCGCCGCACTCTGCGCAAATCTTCTGCCGTTTCCTGCCGTTGCCCCCGCATATCTGCCGTTGAATATTCCTCTGTTCCCGGTACCGCTCATACGATCCATTCCGCTGCCATACATACCTCCGGCACTTCTTTCGCCGTCTATTCCATTCCCTGCCATGGTTCCGGCACTTTCCACACCCTCTGCCCGCACAACGCTCCCGTTCTCTGCAGGTACAGCGCTGCCGCTGCCATTCGCTCCCGCACCTCCCATATGCCCGACAGATACGGTACGGCCAGATACCGCTTCACCTGCGCCGGTTTTTCTCCTGTCTCTCTTCTCTTTCCGCTTCATCCGATACCGAACCGCCCTCCTGTACAGCCTCGTATCCTGTGGCCGGAAGCAGAATCTGCGCAGAACAATGTCCATAACAAACCAGAAAATCAGCAGAAGGATCAGCCATTTCGTCAATTCATAGCGCTCCCTCGCCTCACTCTTCCTCTGGCGCCAGAAATTCTCCTCCGGATCGAGCAACGCCCCGAAACGCTCCACAAAACCCGTGAACGCTGCCGTATCCACATCAAATTTATACTCATCCGAATACTGCACCGCCACCGCGGTAGTTATGGCATTTATAATATTCCCGCCGTCAAGCCGGCGCACGCTGAGATTGTAGAGCCCTGTGGTATCCGTATCCAGTTTTGCCTCAAAACGCCCCGGCGCCGTAGCCTGTAAAGCCTGCGTCTGCGTATTTCCGGCGGGATCGGTGTACACTGCCTCCACTTTTGTCTGTTCGCCGTAATCAAGGGCCCGGTATACAATAGCGGTACGTCCGCCTTCCGTCGTCACATCCACGGAATCCTCACCGATCGTGACGCTGCCCACACTGTAATCCACAATGCGCCGCCACAACTGCGCGTAATCGCTCTTCCCCGCAAAATCGGCCGTCCACTCGTTTGTCACATCCGTATTCCAGGCCACCGTGTGTCCCAGACCGTACTGCATGACCGTGAGCAAAGGATCGTCCTTCTCCGAAGCGATCAACACCCGGGAGGCCTGTTTCGGCGTGGCGCTGACATAACCGTAAACACTGGGCCATCCCTCCTCAAACAATCCTCCCGTAATCTCGCTGTTACCGTCCACTGCCAGTTCAAACCGGCCGTTCTGCAGATAGGTATCCCCACTCAAAAATACTTCCTGCGCAAAAATCTTCGGAATCTCGCTCGCCTGATCCGAATAATAATAACGTCCCCCGCAGTTCTCCGCCAGCCGTTCCAGAAGTCCTGTATCCGAATCCTTTCCAACCGCCACCGTGGACAGCGTGACGCCTGCAGCCGTATACGCTTCCTCGATCTCCCTGTAATTCCTGCTCTCACCCTGCCCGTCCGTCAGAAGGATCACATGGCGGATACTGACATCGCAGTCTTCCGCACCGTCCAGGGCTGCCCACAGTGCGGGGCCTATCGTCGTTCCGCCGCCCTCCGCGATGGTCTCCATCTGCTCCCTGATCTCCTCTTTATCATCGGCAGGCGTCGGCTCCACCACCCAGTCAAATCTGTCGTCAAAGGCGACAACGCCCACATAGTCCGCATCGCGCATCTGGTCCACCGCTGTCTTTGCCGCCGTAACCGCCAGATCCAGGCTGGTGGCACGGCCCCTCACGGGTACGCTCATACTGCCCGAGTGATCGATGACCATGATCATGGCCATGGACGGAATCTCATTGATGCCCTGAAGCTCCATATCCACCGGCAGCACAGTCTCCAGAACGCTCTCCCGATAACCGCCCAGTGCAAAGCTGTCATCGCCGCCGATGCAGACGAGCCCGCACCCGTAATCCTTCACGCAGGTCTCTATATTTGTCAGAAAGCCTTCCGGCAGATCGGAGAGATAGACATTTTCCAATAAAATGCTCTTGTACTCCAGAAGTTTTTCCAGTGAATCCGGCGCCCCCGCAACAGACACCGTATCAAAGTCACAGCCGGCGCTCCGCAACAGATTCTCATGTTTACTGCTGTCTTCCCCTCTGCCGGATATCAAAAGCACTTTGGGCGCCGACTCCACCACGGAGTAGGCGTGATAACTGTTGTTCTCCTCACAGCCATCCCCGGCCGCCACAACCCTGACTTCAAAACTCTCCACATTTTCCCCGGTGACTTCCTGTTTGAACCGGAACTGATTGGAGCCTTTATTCAGATGCACCTCATAGCCCGCCGTCTGTATCTCTTCCATCCAGATCTGAATTTCCGCATCCGTCTCATAGCTGCTCTCCACAGTCACCGTCATGGAATACAGATCGCCCTGATACAGATAGCCCGGCATCTCCACATTCTCCACATAGACATCCTGCGGGACGTCCGTCCCCTCATAGACGCGGGCCAGAAGTTCCACCTGTCCGGACAGCAACGCCGAGGCCATGCTGCCCAGATCCCCCGTGGTCTCTTTGCCGTCTGTCAGGACAACGATCCGACCTGCCCCATTTGCCGGGATCATCGCTAACGCCCGGGAAACCGCATCCTCAAAATTCGTCGCCTCTTTGTCGGGCAGCGAAAGGATCTGTGAAAAATGATCCTCCTTTGTCAAAAACTGATCCACAACAGAATTCTTTCCGAACGTCACGATACCGTACTGATTCTTCTTTGGCATTCTGTCAAGCGCATCCCTCACATACTCCTCCATGACAGGAAGATTTCGCTCGTTGCTGTAGGAGAGATCCACCAGAAAAATCGTTGTGTTTGCGGCATTCCGCCTGCCTGCCGTCACACCGCACAGAGCAAGGATAAGAAGAAGCATTCCAACCGCCCGCACCCCGAGATAAAATCTGCCGCGGTAACGGATCTGACGCACATACACAATCCATTCGACCGCCATGAGTACAAACACCAGCACAAGCAGTCCGGTCCGCAACCGCTTTTTCACCAGCTTTTCACTGTAACCTGTATCAGAGAAAGTACCCTGTGCCGTGATCTGCCCGTCGGACTCGCTTCCCACCGCAAAACGCACCACATACTGCTCTGTGATTTCACCTGCAGTCACCTCATACAGCCCGGCCTTTTTCGTATCCGCTGCCGGAATGGCCGGATCCTGCTTTGCATGAGGGCGAAACACCACCTTCTCCCCGGCCTCGTAGACATTGTCCGCCAGAAGCGAAGCGTCGCCCAGAAAGTGGATGGCATTGGCCATAAACACCGGAAACTCCGCCTTCAGCGGAAAATCCGATTCCCGGATATCAAAGCCAACCGCCACAGTCTTCACACCGTCATGCTCCCCGTAGTAGCCGGCGCATTGTCCGCCCGCCCACAAAAACCCGGTTCCCCAGGCGGGAACCTCATACACATTGGTCTCGTTGACGCCGATGGTAAAAGGGGCAAGCCCTTCCGTCAGCTCACAGTCGGAAACCGTAAGCATCACCTTCTCTGTGGTGCCTGTGGAATGGGCGCCGTCCTGAAACAGCATGGCGTTTACGCTGTCCTGCAGACTGCTCTCCGTACCGGCATCGTAAATGCACACAGTCTGAGGCGCATCCTGCAGAGCGATTTCTCCTGCAATCTTTGTCAGACTCATCCCTGCAGCCGCCTGATAAGCTTTTTCAAGGTAGGTATTTCCCTCTCCGATGAGCACTGCGTCCATCCGTTCTGTCCGCTCTTCTATGGCATAGGCCACATTATCAGCGGCCAGGGAATCCCGGTCCTTCTTCCCGACAAATTTCACGGAACTGATCTCACTGCGCAGCGCCTCCCCACGCCACTCGAAGTCCTCAAAAAAGCACAGCGTCGTCTCCCCGGGATCGATAGTCAGATCCCTTATCTCAACCAGTCTGTCTCCTTCATACAGACTGACCTCCATAGACGCAGATGCATCGCTGTAATTGGTGAGACTGGAAGCACAGGTTACAAAGCGAGGACTGTCCGTCTCCGACGCCTGATCCGCAGCTCCGTCTTCAATGGTCGACGTTTCCGCCCAGGTCAGAAAATTGTTGGATACATTGCGCACCGCATCCCCCACTACAACTACCCTTGCATCAAAATATTCGGAGAAACTCATGGCATCCTCCGCGCCGTTTCCGTCCGTGAAAACGACAACCTCTGTCTCCCGGTCTCCCTCTTCCTCCTCCGTGGCGGCACTTCTTAACGTCTCCACCATAGTCTCCGCATCCGCCAGGCTTCCCGGTCCGTCGCAGCAGTCTATCTGATCAAGCGCAGCATACAAACTGTTTTTGTCCGTGGCGCCCACAGCCAGAGCACTCGTCCCAGCACAGTCAGTTGTAATAATGGAAAAAGCAGTCCCCTCTGAAGCGGCGATCAGGCTTTTCGCCTGTTCCTTCGCCTGCTCCATGCGCGTCCTGCCATCCCCCGCATCATGCTGCATGCTGCCGCTTTCGTCGAACACAAGGATCACATTGCCGCCGCTCTTTCCCTGTCTGTGAATATACGGAGACATTAGCGCCAGCACGAGAAGCACCAGGATCAGAATCTGCAGATACATCAGAATATTGTGGATAAACTTTTCCAGAAAAGTTTTGGACTGCTCATTGCGGAACAGCCTGTCCCACAGCAGATTGGAAGAGATCCGATAGTCTTTCCCCCGCGGCTTTAAAAGATATAATACAATTACCACCGGAACGGCCGAAAGAAGCGTAAGCGGCCACAAATTCTCAAATATCATAGATCACCCTCAAGTCCTGAAACACCAGCTGCCTTCTGTCTTTTCCCGCATCACAGAGCACATAGACTCCTCTGCCGCAGGCACAGCCCTTTTTCAATCGCTCTGTAAAACGTTTTAACTCCCGTTCATAGTTGTCGAGCGCCCTGGCGTCCACCACCAGACGCAGCTTCTCCTTCGTCTCGGCGTCAATGAGGTTGAGCGCTCCCTCCAGTGTGACATGAAGCTCCTCCGCGGCCATCGTATGCAGGATCACCGGAAGTTGTTTACAGTAATTCAGATACTGAAGCAGCTTTTCATAACCAGGATTTTCCGCCCGCTCCTCCAGCATATCCGGATGCAGGAAATCGCTGATAACTACCGTCACTCCGGCTCCCGGACATCGCATTTTCCTGGCCGCCGAAACCATATCCACCTCCCCGGAAAACTCCCTGTTCTCCAGCCAGTGCAGCACTTTCGCAAAAGCCTTTCGCCCGCCGCCCACTGCAAGCGGTCTTCCCATCTCCTTCATGTCATAAAGCAGCACACGGTCCGTATTGTTTAACGCAAGAAAACTCACCGCCGCTGTCAGATCCACTGCCAGATCCGCCTTGCTCTTTACTCCGTAGTCCATGGAAGCGCTGGTATCGATCAGGACGCTGACCGCCGCCTCCTTCTCCTCCATATACTCACGAATATATAATTTATCTAACCTGGCATAGGCATTCCAATCCAGCCGGCGCAGATCGTCCCCCGGCATATACTCTCTGAAATCCGAAAATTCCGTGGAGTTTCCTTTTCTCACCGACTTGCGGCTCCCTGACACATTCAGACTGCTCCTGTGGGACATCCGAAGTCTGAGCCTTGACAGTGTATCATAAAATCCGGTGTCAAGCATACAATCCCTTTTCCTTTGCATCGATAATCTGACGGATCACTGTATCCTCGGTAATCCCCTCCGAGACCGCATCAAAGCTTAACAGGATCCTGTGGCGAAGCACCGGATATGCCGTGCGCTGCACATCCTCGAAGGAGACATTCAGGCGTCCCTCCATAAAAGCCCGTGCCCTGGACGCGCGAATCAGACACTGCGCCGCCCTTGGACTTGCACCTTCTCTGATATAGGGATTCGGCTCATGGGTTGCCATGACCAACTCCAATATATAATTCATGACCGCCTCCGCGATAGGGATTTTACCGATCAGTTCCCGTACCTTTAAAAGCCCTTCCCCGTCCAAAAGACTTCTGATCTCAGGTACGTTCTGTCCCTCGGTCAGCCCGACGATCTCCCGTAACTCCTCCCTGCCCGGAAATTTGATCAATATTTTGAACATGAAGCGGTCAAGCTGCGCCTCCGGCAATGGGTAAGTCCCCTCCTGCTCGATGGGGTTCTGAGTTGCCAGCACAAAAAAGGGTTCCTCCAGCCTGTGGCTCTCATTACCTACGGTCACCGTGTGCTCCTGCATGGCCTCCAATAACGCCGACTGCGTCTTCGGCGTCGCGCGGTTGATCTCGTCCGCCAGCACAAGATTGGCAAAAACAGGCCCTCTCTCAAACCGGAAACTGCTATTCCCCTCCTCCTTCACCATAATATTCGTCCCCGTCACATCGCTGGGCATCAGATCCGGTGTAAACTGGATCCGCTTGAAGGACAGAAAAAACACCTGACTGATGGTGCGCACAAGCATCGTCTTCCCTAATCCCGGCATTCCCTCCAAAAGTACATTGCCACCGGACAGAAGCGCCAGCATAACCTGGCGAATCACCTCTCTCTGACCGATAATCCCCTTCCCGATCTCCTGCTCGCACTCGATGATTTTTTTCTGATACAATTCGATATCCGCCATATTTTACCTCGTTCTGTTCTCTGTTTATTTTATAATATAGAAACAACCAGCCCGGATATATCTATTCGGACATCCGGTTTTCTCGTCATAAATTTCATTTATTCAACTGCTCAAAATAGTCCCGGATAACGGACTCCATGCCGTTTGGATACTTGCCGTTTGCAATCCCTTCATAGGCATCGTCCGTGTACTCGCCGATGACGGAACTGTACTCCACATGATCCCCCTCCCAGGCAAGACCGTTTTGTCCGCGATAGTATTCCGAGTTCTGATCCCCGATCTTACTCCCGGTCAAAGGGGGATCCTCTGCCGTATCTCCAGGGACACTGACATAATCATGGGCCGTATCGCTGTGGCCAGTTCCCCGTCCGCTTCCTGCTCCGTTGCCGGTTCCGCCATTCCTGCCGGAGCCACCTCCTTCACTGCCTTCTCCATCGCCGCCCTGTCCGCCGCTTCCGTCAGAGCCATCTCCTTTGCCGGATCCGTTTCCGCTTCCCTGACCGTCTCCTTCCCTGGAGCCATCGCCTCCTGCCTGACCGCCATTCTCACCGGTGCTGTTTCCTTCTGCCTGACCGCCGTTCCCGCCGGAGCTGTTTTCCCCGCCAAATTCGTTTCCTCCGCCCGGAGATGCGGTCGCCCCCGCGCCGACGGAAGCTGTCTGCTGTCCGTTCTGATTTGCCGCTGCTTTCGCAAATGCCTCCGCGCCGGCCACCCCTGCCGCCTCGGGATGATCCATCTGTGCGGCAAGCTGTCCCAGATCCTGTGCTGCCTGCCCGTACTTATAATCTAACCTCTGTGCGGCGGCGGAAAGGCTCTCCCAGGAATCCGCCCCGGCAAGTTCCTCCCGGGACAGCTCCATGGTTTCCAGCAGTTTTTGCAATTCGGCCCGCTGTACCTCCGTCAGGCTTTCCATATCCACACCTTCCAGCGCATCCACGAGCTTCTCCAGTTCCTTTTTTTCTTCTTCCGCCTGCTTCTGCACCTGATGCCGGAGCTTCGCCTGATCCCGCACCGACGAGGGAATCAGGGCAATACCAGCCACCGCTACGGCCGACACAAACAATGCCAGAATATGTCTCCTCTCAGGCATAAGAGAAATCTTTATCTTATCACGCAGCCGATCATAGTGGAATCTGGCATCCTGCCTCTGCATCACCGCAAACTCATCCTCCGCCTCCAGATTCTCACAGGCCGTCAGCATCCGCTCTTTCAAGCCGAAGGAATCCAGCCTGAACGCCGCCTGCTTCATATCCGCCCGGCTGTATATTGCATGACAGATTCCCATAAAAAAACCCACTCCGAAACACAATCCTGCAGCCAGATGGACATAGTAAAAAGGCTTAAACAGAGAGAAAAGCTCACAGAATATCCCGAACACGCCGCCCGCCGCGGCATACAGGATCCCTGAATCAATGAGCTTTGCGATATTCATTTTCCGCCTGCATTTTCTGATCTGTTCGATCAGATATTTTTTATTTTCCATACGCCTTTTGTCTCTCTGATGCTCAAATTCTTTTTCATTGCTCAGCCCGTCGCTCCACGCCGCCCCTTTTTCATGACCGCCCGGCTTTTCATGGGATCGATACGCCTGGATGCAAACCATAAAAACAAAAAAGAAACCGCCACAAACAGTACCGTGGAAACGATCATCCACCAGGGTCCCTGTGTCACATATCTGATCGGCCCCCTGACTTTTGCCGTAACCGACAGATCCGAAATCTCATTGACAAGGGACTCCCCCGTCATGATCTGCGTGAAAAACTCCGTCAGATATACCACCGGATTCAGCAACAGCGGAAGATACGCATTCTCCCCGTAACTGTATCCGCTCGATGCCACTCTGTTTGCATATAGAAGATTCACGCCGTATATGCCGTAAAAAATAGCTGGCAGCAGCGTGCCAATAAAAAAAATCAGATAAAAACCATAGGACAGGATCACCGCACTGACGCTCCTTTTGCAGATGGAAGAGCACAAAATACCTATGCTTGCGGCAAAAAATGAGGCCAGCAGCGCGATCGCAAAAAACCAGAACAGATAACTCCAGGGCACTCCCCCGATCACAAAGGTGAGGGCCATGATCGGCAGGCTCGCGGCCACAAACAGCATACTCTGTATGATCGCCGTCATCACTTTACCCCAGATAACCGAAAAGGGTGTCATCCCCGTGGTCATCATAATGTCAAAGGTCTGACGCTCACGTTCCCCCGATATGGCGGAAGCCGTCCGCACGGGCACAATCACTCCCAGAACGATAAGCTGCGTCACCCCGAGAGCCGGATAGAGCGCTACCAGATCACTGTATATATTTTTACTGGTATATATATTATTCTGTTCAATAATATATAACGCCAGAAAAAAGACAAGAGCCAGTATCAGCTCGTAGGCAAACACGCCAAAACAGATCTTCATGCTGCGGGACTGTACTTTCACGTCTCTCTTAATGATTGGATTCAACCGCATCATTTCTTCCTCCTCTCTGCCCGACGGCATTTGCGTTGCCGGCGCCACCTTCGATGCCGGCGTCACCTTCGATGCCAGCGTCACCTTCGATGCCAGCGTCACCTTCGATGCCAGCGTCACCTTCGGTGACGCGCATGAACAGAGTTTCCAGGTCGCCCTCCTGTTTGTGGAAACCGGTCACGACCACGTCATTTGCTATCATGACACCGATCATTTTGGCAATTTCGCGTTTAGACATGGTGTGCGACAGCCTGATCTCACGCTCTCCTGCAGAATGCACCTTCACACCTGCGTACTCACTGGCGATGCGCAGCGCCCTCTCGCGCCCTTCCTCCAATGTGATGATCAGCTGGCCGCTCCCGAATACGCTCTCCATCACATCCTCGATGCGCCCTGCCGCCACCAGATGGCCGTGATCCATAATACCGATGCTGTTGCACATCTCCGAGAGCTCGGACAGAATATGGGAGCTGATCACAATTGTCTTCCCCATGCTCTTCAGATTCAGCAAAAGTTCCTTCATCTCCACCCTGGCTCTGGGATCCAGGCCGGAGTTGGGTTCATCAAGAACCAGAAGCCCCGGATTGTGCAGCAATGCCCTGGCCACACAGAGCCGCTGCTTCATACCCCGGGACAGCGTGTCCACAAATACCTCCTTTTTGTCGCTAAGCCCTACCAGTTCCAGCAGATCATCAGAAATTTTTTCAATCTCTTTCGAGTTCATGCGGTACATGGAACCGTAAAAATCCATATACTCTTTCACCTTCAGATTATCGTACACCCCGAAAAAGTCCGGTACATAGCCGATCTGCTTTTTGATCTCCTTCCGATGCGTCATGGCATCCATACCGCCTATCGCAATACCGCCGGCGGTGGGACGCATCAGTCCGCACACCATGCGTATCGTTGTAGTCTTGCCTGCGCCGTTTGGACCCACAAATCCGAACAGATCTCCCCTGGGCACATGGAGCGACAGATCTTTCACCGCCTGAAATTTACCGTAATTCTTACACAAATGATCGATTTGAAGCATGCTGTCCTCCCTCTGTCTCTAAAAAAACGCGTGCGGATTGAATCCGGAATCCTTCTGCTGTCCGCCGCCTTCCATCTCCGCAAAAGTATAGAGACACCCGTAAGAGAGGCCGCCGCATCTGCCCGCCGTCACCCTGTCGTAATCCTCCGTAACGCCTATGACAATGGCCCGCTTTGTTCCTGCCGGATTCTCAGAATTTTCATTCTCTGCAATACCCATGCCCACAAGAAGCGCTGCCATATCCGCCTGATCATACTTGGGGTTTGAACTGTAACTGTAGATATCCAGCATTCTATTCATCATACTTCTGGCGCCATTTTCTGTTGTATCCTCATATACGCGCCTTGTATTCCCTGAATCTCCGTCCAGGTCGATGGCCTCTCCCGCCTTCACATCGGAGAACACAATCACATTATCCTCAAACCACACTGCCATATAAGCCATATCGCAGTCCGTTTCATTCGTTACCGTCCCCTTCATCTTTCCTCTTCTGATATATTCCAGATTCTCGCAGGTGATCGCCCCTCTGCTTTCCGTCCCGCCTTCCGCGTAGAAGAAACCGCTCTCAAAGTTCTCCTCCGGTTTTATGCCCGCCAAAAGTCCGTCCGCATCATTATCTACAATATATTTATATTCGTCCGTACTGTAATTCCCCCCGTAATAATACCCATTCCAGCCGGGATACCCCGGCCCTGCCATCTCATACTTTCCGTCTAACCGCACTGTCCAGGGATCCGTACCCGAATGATAGGCCAGAAAATAGGTATTTTTACGATTGCCGTCCACCCTCTGGGCCGTGACAGAATAGATCATCGCATCACTCACCCGCACATCCCGGCCAAGAATATATACCCCCGCAATAAAAATCAACCCCAGTACCGGCGCACAGATCCAGTACCATTCCCGCTTTTTTGCCCTGCGTAAGATCAGATACAGAATCGGTCCCACCAACACAACATACACGGCAATCATGATTTTTAATCCCGTAAAATTCACATCCGTGCCGAGACTGTCTATAAGAGAGATCGCTTCCTCATTGACATAATCCCATTCCGAATAGATATCATACCTGTAACTCAAACTCTCGGATATCAGTTTTTCATACATGGACAGAACCGTATAACTGCCCAGTTTCCTTAGCTCCTCCTCGCCCAGGGAAAAATACAGGATCATGACCGAACCGTCCCCCACATCAGCAAGCATGGCCGGATAATCTGAACTATCATAAAAGCTTCTCTGCCCGGAACGATTATAGTCCAGATCCGCAACCGCCATATTGGTAAAATCAATTCCCTCGTCGTTGAACAGATAGTAATAATCTTCGTCCCGATCATAATAATAATCATAATATCCGTTCAGCGCATGATCGGATAAATAATTTTCCTCCCCCGGTTCACTGACGCTTAAGACGCTCACATCCATAAAGTCTCTATCAAATCCGGAGAGTGTCTGTTTTGCATAAGCCCCGGTTCCGATCATCAGCCAGCCGCCGGCTTTCACCCAATCCTGAACAGCTTCGATGTCCTCCCCGCTCAGCGAGGACACATCAAACTGATCGATGATCAGAAAATAGTATCCGTCCAGCTGGTCTTTCAACGCATCACCGCTTAATTCCGACAGTTTCAGGGGATAATAGATGTTGTGAAAATCAATGTATTCCCCGTCTGCTTCCATGAAATCCAGCCCGTCGTAATTTTCTGACAAAACACCCACCGACAACTCCGTTGCCGCCCTGCCGAACAGATCCTCCAGTTCAATGGACTGCAGTACATTTTCTTCCTCATCCAGAAAATGTATTGCGCATATCCCCGATTCCGTGTCCACCGCCGCCCCGGACACGTTGATTGCAAACTGCTTCTTCCCCTGGGCCGGCAGCGTGATCTTCGTACTATAGGCAGTATTGACATAATCAGCGCCAGCAAAAACCACCTGCACCGTGCCAGTAAAATCCGCCCCACTGTTTTCCACCGTCACCTGCATGGCATAACCGTTGTTCTCCGGTTTTAACACTGTGACATCACCGGAAAAACAGTCCATTGGTTCCTCCGTTTTCGCCCAAACTGTATATTCACTTTTTCCTGCCAGCAGACAGACCATGCATAACAGTATAACAGCTGTCTTCCGGATTCGTTTCCACATCGTTATTCTCACTTCCTGTTCCTTCTTTCCTTCCATGGTTATTTCTACACAGGGCTTCATAACACTTTTCATCAAATTCGTATATATACCAGCCTGTAGCACATGCCTGATCACAGACATCTTCACCAGCCTGACTCCTGCTTTTTATTTCATTATACACACCCTCAGGGCAGAATACAATAAGAACAACCCTCTCATAAAAATCTGTGACACACCAGATATAGCCTGCATACAATAATATGATAACTATCTCAGGAGACTGATATAACTATGGAAAGAAACAGGAATCTGTCAGTCAATAACTGCTCTCTGCAGAACGTACGCCCGATCATGGTGGATCTGCCCTATCCTCCGATCCAGGTAAGAGGGCGCAATCCCAGATACGCGGAATTGTTGCAGGTCGATTACTGCGGTTCCGTATCTGAACTGTCCGCTGTTTTACAGTACATCAACAATGAAAACCGGATGTCCGATGAACACTGTTCCCTCATCCGGACGATCCTGGGCATTGCCATGGCGGAAATGATACATCTGCAGAAACTTGGAGAACTGATCTGCCTGCTCGGCGGAAACGTATGTTTTGAGGCCAAACAGCCTGACGGTCTTTGGTCCCCGTCCTGCCTTGTTCTGCCGGACCATATCTCACAGATGCTGCAGGCCGACATGGACGCAGAAAAAGCTGCAATCAGACAGTATAAAATACATATCAATGAGATTCAGGACGACTGTGTAAACGATGTGCTCAGACGGATCATACTGGACGAAGAGTACCATATTATGATTCTACAGTCGCTTTTACAGCCGGAAAAATGCAGATAAAAATAGCGTCGCCAGACAGCGACGCATTCAGAGATATGCTCAGGCATAATAAATCATGCCCTATTCTCCTGAAATGATCTACACTGCCGCAATTTCCCGTGAAACAAAAAAGAGGAATCGCAGGCCGAATTTCTGCGATTCCTCTCTCGTCTCACCTTTGCATCGTTTCACTTCCGAAACAATATTACTGTTTTTTCCTCTTTATTTATGGTACGGCGCTCCCGAGATGATCCGAAACGCCCGATAGATCTGCTCCGCCAGAATTACCCGCATCAGCTGATGTGGAAACGTCAGATCTGAAAAACTGAGTTTTAAATCCGCCTGTGCGGATACCGAAGCATGCAGCCCGAGAGAACCTCCGATCACAAAAACAAGCTGGCTTTTCCCCGCAAGAGCAAGATTTTCCAGCTTTTTTGCAAACTTCTCCGAATCCAATCTTTTCCCTGCAATCTCCAGTGTAATGACGAAACTGTTCTCCCGCAGTCTTTTCAGAATGCGCTGTGCTTCCTTCTCCTTTATCAGCTCCTCTTCAGCGGGAGAAGCCTTCTCCGGTACAGGCTCATCAGCCACTTCCACGATCTCCAGATGGCAGTAACGTCCGAGGCGTTTCTGATATTCAGATAACGCCTCTCTGTAAAAAGATTCTTTCACTTTTCCAACAGCAAGTATTGTAATATTCAATTTATTCCGTCACCTGTCTTCGCCGAAAATGTCCTGATAGTGCTTATCCAGAAATCTGTCCATATACCCCTCATTCAGATTTAAGAAGCGTTCCGACAACAGCTCTTTCATCTTATCGAATCTCTTAAAATATTTCTGTTCCTCACTGAATTCTGCTTCCTCTTCCGAAAAAAGACCATCGTCTATCTTTTCCGCCGTCACATACTCCACAAACCATTTTTCAAGTTCTTTCGTCAATTCTTTCTCAGATTCTGCTTTTTTTGCATATTTTCCTGCATTTTTCATAGAAACCACACCCATGACAATAAAAAACAGGAACATGGCTCCTATGACACCAAGAACAATAAATTTGGAAGATCCATAAAGCGGCAGCCTGATTATACCCAGAAAATGAAGCAGTATCACTAAAACACCAACCGCCCCGACGCCCAGAAGCGTATATGCGGAAGATTTATTGTCCGCCGCCTTCTCCTCATAATTCCGGTAAACGCCCCGGGAAACCTCTCCGGCATCCCTTCGTGCCTTTTTTTCAGATATCTTCCCGGACCCTTCCGCCTCTTTAATCTCTTCCATATCGGGGGAATCTTCTTCCCTCTCCGCATTTTCTTCGCAGAGTTCCTCCTCGGAAAGCATCTCTGTATATGCGGCCAGCTCTTCCTTTAATGCTTCCTCTCTGGCCTCATTCTGAGCCTTTTCCCATTCCTCCAGCGAATCCACCAGTTCTGTTTTGCAGTCAGCACAGACTTTGATCCCCTCATAATACTCGTTTTTGCATTTTGGACACCAAGGCATCCCATTCACCCCCAAACCTTCTCTTTTGTTCCCTGTCCACTCCTAACGCACCGTATAGTTTAACCGCACCGTGATAGACGCCGTCTTATCCTTCGCACTGGTATTGAATGTTCCCCCATAGCTGTATTCTTCCGTGCTGGAATAAGCGCCTGTAATCTGAAACACGCCCAGATTTGCAGTCAGTAGATCCCCAGTCTGACAGCCTGCATTCTGTGCCATGATATCGATCCTCTCCTTCGCATTCTTCGTCGCTTCCTCAATAAGCTGCAGCTTCAGCTCGTCAAGCTTTGTGTAATAATACTCCGGCGCATCGGAAATAATCTCCACCCCGGAATTGATCAACTGCGTACATTCATTGGAAATATTTGTAATCTTTCCCACATCAGAAGAACTCACCGCAAAGGACTGCGTCAGCTCATACCCGTCGTCCTCATAGCCCATGTACTCGCCTTCCTCACTGTAGATCTCTTTGGTCAATTCTCTGATATACACGGAATAAAAGGTCATCTCATCCGCTGTCACACCATTTTCCTCAAAATATTTTTTCACAAGGTCAGCGTTTTTTTCAATCTCCCGATAAGCCTCTCTGGAAGTATTGCCGCGGACAGAAAAACTGCCCCGCCACACTGCCAGATCCGATTCAAAATCCACACTGGCGGAACCGGTAGCCGATAGCCCCTCCCCGGTTCTGCCAAGCTTTGCTTCCTTTAATCCGCCTGTGCCGATCAGCACACAGATGATTGCACAGATTCCTGCTATACAGGTGATGATAACTGATTTGTATTCTTTCATCGTTCCAGCCCTACGGTATTTCTACCGATTCTCCTTTCCTCATTTGAAACACAATTCATATGCTTCTGTAAATTCTGTCGTTGTTTTTCCTTCAGCAAATTTCTGTTTCTCACTTCCCCGACAGATATTCATGGATCCCCTGCGCCGCGCTCTTTCCGGCTCCCATCGCCAGAATAACCGTAGCTGCGCCCGTCACGGCATCGCCGCCGGCATATACGCCCTCCTTCGAGGTCGCGCCGTTTTCCTCATTTGCCACAATGCATTTCCAGCGGTTTGTCTCAAGTCCCCCGGTAGTAGAAGAAATCAGGGGATTCGGCGAAGTTCCGAGAGCCATAATAATCGTATCCACTTCGATCACATACTCGGAATCCGGAATGACCACAGGTCTTCTTCTGCCCGATTCGTCAGGCTCTCCCAGTTCCATGCGCACACATTTGATACCGTTCACCCAGCCGTTATCATCCGTCAGAATTTCCACCGGATTGGTCAGCAGATGGAAAATGATCCCCTCTTCCTTTGCATGATGAACTTCCTCCACTCTGGCAGGCAGCTCCTCCTCGGAGCGTCTGTATACAATATATACTTCCGATCCCAGGCGAAGCGCTGTTCTTGCGGCATCCATCGCCACGTTGCCGCCGCCTACGACCGCCACTTTCTTTCCTTTCATAATAGGCGTAGTGGAATCTTCCCTGAAAGCTTTCATCAGGTTGCTTCTGGTCAGATACTCATTGGCAGAGAATACACCGTTGGCATTTTCCCCGGGAATCCCCATAAATTTCGGCAGTCCTGCGCCAGAACCGATAAAGACGGCGTCGAATCCCTCTTCCTTCATCAGTTCATCCACGGTCACGGCCTTTCCGATCACCACATCTGTCTCTATCTTTACGCCCAGAGCCTTCACATTTTCAATCTCTTTCTGCACTACGTTCTCCTTGGGCAGCCTGAACTCGGGAATCCCGTAGACAAGCACTCCGCCGGCCTCATGCAGGGCCTCAAAGATCGTCACCTCATAACCCATTCTGGCGAGATCGCCCGCGCAGGTCAGTCCCGCAGGGCCGGAGCCGATGACCGCCACCTTTTTACCAAGCTTTTCCTTTGCGCCCTCAGGAACGATACCATTTTCCCTGGCCCAGTCCGCCGTAAAGCGTTCCAGCTTTCCGATGGAGATCGGCTCACCCTTGATGCCTCTGATACATTTCCCCTCGCACTGGCTCTCCTGAGGACATACACGCCCACAGACCGCCGGAAGGGCCGAAGATTTGCTGATCACCTGATATGCCGCCTCGATATCGCCGCCCTTTACTTTTTCAATAAACCCCGGGATATCGATAGCCACCGGGCATCCTTTGACACACTGGGCATTCTTACAGCCGATACACCTGGAAGCCTCTTCCACCGCTTCCTCCATGTTATAACCCAGACATACCTCTTCAAAGTTTGTTGCTCTCACTTTCGCATCCTGTTCCCTGACAGGCACCTTTTTTAATACGTCCATCTATGATAAACCTTTCCTTTCTCCGCAAACCCGCTTTTCACTGTGAAACCACCGCCTCACAACAAGCGCTTTTTCCAAAAATACTTTTCCGCATACAGAATCCTGTACCACTCATCCCGACGTCATATACATCACCGCATTCTCACGGTGTTCAGCTGCAGTTTCCGCAGCCGCCGTGATGGGTATCCCCCTCCTGCATACGTAACATGGCTCTGCCTTCCTCGGTCTTATACTGCTGCTGGCGCTTCATGGCATTGTCAAAGTCCACAAGATGGCCGTCAAATTCCGGTCCGTCCACACAGGCAAACTTCACTTCCCCGCCCACAAGCACCCGGCAGGCGCCGCACATTCCCGTGCCGTCCACCATGATCGGATTTAAGGAAACTACCGTAGGCAAATTTAACTCCTTTGTCAGCTTGCAGACAAACTTCATCATGATCATCGGACCGATGGCAATGCAGACATCGTACTGCTTTCCTTCTTTCACCAGATCCTCGATCACCTTCGTCACCATACCGGACCGGCCGTAGGAACCATCGTCCGTCGTAATATAGAGATTCCCGGCAACCGCCTTCATCTCCTCCTCCATGATCAAAATATCTTTCGTCTTGGCGCCCACGATCACATCCGCCGCTATGCCCTGCTCTTTTAACCATTTTACCTGGGGATACACCGGAGCTGTGCCGACACCGCCGGCCACAAACAGAATCTTTTTGCTTCTCAGAGATTCCATATCTTCCTTACAAAGTTCCGAGGGACATCCAAGAGGCCCCACAAAATCCCGGAAACAGTCGCCCTTATTCAGCGCTGTCATTCTCTTTGTCTCCGCGCCCACCACCTGGAAGACGATAGTCACCGTGCCGGCGTTTTTGTCATAATCACAGATCGTCAGCGGAATACGCTCTCCGTCGTCGTCCATGCGGACAATGACAAACTGTCCCGGCTGGCAGGGTTTTGCCGTT
>OFFM01000759.1_pt1 | contig 22115 bp, 18 predicted proteins | sample 1521401 | NCBI WGS metagenome assembly OFFM01 (sample SAMEA3504118, study PRJEB24116) | mouse gut metagenome | biome: mouse gut; feature: mouse-associated habitat; material: faeces | place: Denmark | collected 2011
CGCGGACGCTTGTGCAGGCGGTCTGATGAGTCAGATGACCTCGAGGTCGGCCGACAGACGCTGGGGCACTACCTCGTACATCATCACGCCGGCGGCGACGCTCACATTGAGCGACCCGATGTGACCAAACATCGGTATGGCCACGCGGCGGTCGCACAGCGCCATCACCTCGGGCGATATGCCGGTGTCCTCAGCGCCCATCACCAGTGCGACGGGACCGGTGTAGTCGGCCAGGGTATAGTTGATGTCGGCCTTCTCGCTCACGGCCACGATGGTGAAGCCGCTGTCTTTGAGAAAGCGCACGGCACCGGTGAGCGAGCGCTCGCGGCATACCGGCATCGTGAGCAGGGCGCCGGCCGAGGTCTTGACGGCATCGCCGCCCACCGACACGCTGCCGCGCTCGGGCACCACGATGGCATTGACGCCGCAGCACTCGGCAGTGCGGGCGATGGCGCCGAAATTGCGCACGTCGGTGATGGAGTCGAGCACCACCACAAAGGGCAGCACACCCTCGTCGTACAGCCCCGTGACGAGCTGTCCCAGATTGTGGTATGTCACGGCCGAGAGCATGGCCACCACGCCCTGGTGGTTGCGGCGGGTGATGCGGTTGAGCCGCTCGACGGGCACCCGCTGGGCCACGATGCGGTGCTGGCGCATCAGCGCGAAAAGCTCCGAGGCCAGCTCGCCTCCGAGGTCTTTCTTGATGTATAGCTTGTCGATGGTCTTGCCTTCGCGGATTGCTTCGATTACGGCGCGCAGGCCGAAGATATAGTCGGTGGGTTCCATTCTTTTTGGGGTCAGTTTGTGTGTGACAGGAGTGAGTCGGCGGTGGCGAGGGCAGCGGGGTCGGCGGGGTCACCGGCAATCATTGCGGCGAGCTCGCGGCGACGCTCGTCGTGGCCGAGCAGCGATATGTATGTGCCGGTCGAGGTGTCGTCGTCGACCTTGTATACCTTGAAATGGCGCGAGCCGCGGGCAGCCACCTGAGGCAGGTGGGTGATGGTGACAATCTGCATGGCTGCGCCTCCCTCGGCCATGAGGCGGCCGATACGGGCGGCCACGTCGCCGCTCACGCCGGTGTCGATTTCGTCGAAGATGATGGTGGGCAGGCCGATGCGCCCCGCCAGGATGCACTTCAGCACCAGCATGATGCGCGATATCTCGCCGCCGGAGGCTGTATCGCCCACGGGCTGCGGCTCCTGATTTTTATTGAAGGCGAAAAGCCACTCTACCGTGTCGCGGCCCGAGGCGTTGAGCTTGCCGGGCGTCACGTCGATGCGGCACACGATATTGGGCATGGCCAGCGGCCGGGCCTGCTCCATGATGGTGGCGGCGAGGGTCTCGGCGGCGGCGCGGCGCAGGGCGGTGAGGCGATCGGCGGCCTCTATGGCGCGGCGCTTCAGCTCCACGGCACGGGCCTTGAGCTCGCCCAGCACTGCCGGGGCGTCGGCGAGGCGTCGCAGGCGGGCGCCGAGGCTGTCGCGCAACTCGACCAGGTCGGCGTCGCTCTCGACCCCGTGGCGGGCGATGAGGCCGCCGATGAGGCTGATGCGCTCGTCGATGGCATCGAGGTCGCGCGGCTCCTCGCGGCTCTCGCCGGCACGGCGCGCCACGCTGTCGGCGATGTCAGACAGCTCGATGCGCAGGGCGCCGAGCCGCTCGAGGGCGGCGGCGGCATCGGGGTCGTCGGCAAGGCCCTCCAGGGCGGCGATGGCACGGTCGAGCGAGGGGATGGCGGCATCGTCGTCCCACACGAGGGCCTCGGCCGCGCGCACCAGGCTCTCGCCCGAGCCGATGCGCGAGGCCAGCTCGGCGCGCTCGACCTCAAGCTCGGCCATCTCGCCGGCCTGCAGACCGGCCAGATCGAGGCGGTCGTACTGAAACTTGATATAGTCGGCATCGCGGCGCGTGGACTCTATCTCGTCGCGACGCTCGCTGTACTCGCCCAGAGCGGCGCGGTACTCGGCATAGGCGGCGCGGTACTCGGCCAGGGCGTCGGCGTCGGAGGCCACACGGTCGAGGGTGTCGAGCTGGAAGTCGGGCGAGGATATGAGCAGATTGTTGTGCTGCGAGTGGATGTCGATGAGGCGCTCGCTCAGGTCGTGGAGCACATCGAGCGTGACGGCATGGCCGTTGACGCGGGCGCGTGAGCGGCCGGCCGGCGATATCTCGCGCTCGATGGTGAGCGTGGGCAGGTCGTCGGGGGCGCCGGCCTCGCGGAGTATCGGGCGCAGCAGCGCGGCGGTGGCCGGGTCGGGCGCAAAATCGGCGCTGATGCGGGCCGGAGCGTCGGGATGCAGAGCCGAGCGCGATGCCAGGCGCCCTCCGCGCAGCAGGCCCAGCGCGCCGAGCATTATCGACTTGCCCGCGCCGGTCTCGCCGGTGACGACGTTGAAGCCCGGGTCGAGCGCGAGGTCGATGTGGCGTATGAGGGCGTAGTTGCTTATGCTTAGACGGGTAATCATTTTTCCTGTCCGTTTTTGATTTTTACCAGGCGGGCCTCCTCGGTGGGGTAGATTGGCTGGAGGAGGTCGTAGACGGCCTGCCGCTCGTCGGCCGGAGCCTTGGAGTATACGTTGACCAGCTCGTCGAGCTTGGCGTCGCGAAACATCGACAGCGCCACCGACATGGGCTGGGCAGCGTGGACAGCCTTGATGGCGTCGAGCGAGCGGGTGATGGCGGCGCGGCCCTTGTCGGGCGACACCGACATATTGTCAAAGCCCTGGCGGTGGTAGTCGTAGAGCATACGGCGCAGGCCCTCGGCCGTGGAGCCTTCGGTAAAAGCGGTGAGTATGGCCGAGCGGTTTTTGGTATCCTCAAAGGCTTTCCAGCCCACCTCGCCGGCCGACTGCGCCATCTGCACTATCTGCTTGAGCCGCTCCCAGAAGGGCTCTCCGCCGCCGGGCGCGAAGGTGTCGAAGTCGGCGGCCAGTATCAGGTATGCATAATAGTTGAGGATGGCCGTGAGCTGGCTCTCCATGGAGTTGACGGTGAAATTGAGCGGCTCTCCCTCGCGGTAGGTGAAGTCGATCTTGGTGTCCTTGAGGTTGATGATGGTGGTGGTGTAGGCGCTGTTGTATACGGGTCGTGTCGACTGCACCTGCAGGTCGCCCTTGGCTATGCCCTCGTCGGTATACTCCTTGAGGGTGAAGAAAAGGCGGCAATCGATTTTCTCGTTGGCGCCAAACTGCGCGGGGGTGAATGTGGTGGTGTTCATGTAGTCGCTCACGGCTGCCTGCAGGGTCTCGAATACCGACTTGTTGGTGCCCGAGATGGCGTCGGTATTGATTTCGACCTGGCAGTTGAGCTCCTGGGCCGCGGCGGCGAGGCCGAGGCAGGCGGTCACGGAGAGGATGACGGCTCGCAGGTTCATGTCAGGGAGATTGTCTGTGTGAGTATGTCGGCGGCTATGTCGGCCTTGGATTTGAGCGTGGTGGCCACAGGGGTGCGCCCGTCGGCAAAGTACATGGTCACCTTGTTGGTATCGGTGCCAAAGCCGGCGCCGGGGTCGCGCAGCGAGTTGAGCACGATCATGTCGAGGTGCTTGCGGGCGAGCTTGGCCGTGGCAGCCTCGGCCTCGTGGTCGGTCTCCAGGGCAAAGCCCACCATCACCTGGCCGGGTCGGCGCGCGGAGCCGAGCGTGGCGGCGATGTCGGGGTTTTTGACCAGCTCCACTGAGGTGATGTCGCGGTCGGCACTCTCGCGCTTGGCTTTCTGCGCGAGCGGGCGGGCAGGACGGTAGTCGGCCACGGCGGCCGAGAAGATGCATATGTCGGCCTCGGCGGCGGCGCGGGTGGCTGCGTCGAGCATCTCCAGGGCCGACTCGACCCTCACCACATCGACACCGGCCGGCACAGGCTCGCTCACGGGGCCGCTCACCAGCGTGACACGCGCGCCTCGGCGGGCGGCCTCGGCGGCCAGGGCATAGCCCATCTTGCCGGTCGAGAAGTTGCCGATATAGCGCACCGGGTCGATGCGCTCGCGGGTGGGTCCGGCGGTAATCATCACATGTCGGCTGGCCAAGGAGCCGGCAGCGGCAAAGTGGCGGGCCAGCGCGGCGGCGATGGCCTCGGGCTCCTCCATGCGGCCGCGGCCGCGCAGGTGGCTGGCCAGCTCGCCCTCGGCCGGCTCGATGATGTCGACACCGCGCGAGCGCAGGGTGTCGAGATTGGCCGTGGTCGAGGGATGGGCCATCATGTCGAGGTCCATCGCCGGGGCGACAAACACCTTGGCGCGGGTGGCCAGGTAGGATGTCACCAGCATGTTGTCGGCCACGCCTGTAGCCATCTTGGCCAGGGTGCAGGCCGTGGCGGGTGCCACCACAAAGGCGTCGGCCCACAGGCCGAGGTCTACGTGGGAGTGCCACTCGCCGGTGTTGGCGGTAAAAAACTCGGTGATGACGGCATGGCCGCTCAGGGTGGAGAGCGTCACCGGGGTGATGAACTCTCGCGCCGCCGGGGTCATGATCACCTGCACCTCGGCGCCGGCCTTTACCAGGCAGCGCACCAGCACAGCCGACTTGTAGGCGGCGATGCCGCCCGATATGCCGAGCACGATATGGCGCCCGCGCAGCGATGAGAGGTCGGCGGCGCTCATTTTGAGGCGAGATTCATCTTGATGCGGGTGAAGGCCCGCTTGGTATCGGAGGGGAAGTCGCCCTGCATGATCCAGCTGTAGTAGCCGGGGTCGCGGGCGATGACCTCGCGGGCCGGCTGGCCCTTGTACTTGCCGAAGTTGATGAGTTCGCGGCCCTCGGCGTCGTATACGAGGCGACCTATCAGGTCGACATTGTCGTTTTGCGAGGAGAAGGCGGCCAGCTCGTCGATATCGCAGGGGAGATTGTCGTAGCGCTCGATCTGGGCGAGAAGCACCTCGTAAGTGGCCATGGTGTCGGCCTGGGCGCCGTGGGCGCCCTCCAGCTCCTTGCCGCAGTAGAAGCGGTATGCGGCGGTGAGGTTGCGCGGCTCCATCTTGTGGAAGATGGTCTGCACGTCGACAAAGCGGGCCTTGTGGAAGTCGAAGTCGACTCCCACGCGGTGAAACTCCTCGTCGAGCAGGGGTACGTCGAAGCGGTTGGAATTGAATCCGGCGATGTCGCATCCCTTGATGAAGTCGGCCAGCGAGCGCGCCACCTGGCGGAAGGTGGGCGCGTCGGCCACGTCGGCGTCGGTGATGTGGTGTATGGCTGTGGCCTCGGCAGGGATGGGCATCTCGGGATTGATTCGGCGGGTGCGTACCTCGGGAGTGTCGGCGCCGGGCGCGAGCTTCACTATCGATATCTCGACGATACGGTCGCGGGTGATGCAGGTGCCGGTGGTCTCGAGGTCAAAAAAGACTATGGGGCGACGCAACTGTAGCTTCATCGCGGTCAGAATTTATCGACGTTCATGGGCATGAGCAGCATCACCAGGTCCGTGCCGTCTTCGTTTTCAGAGGGCTGGAACACACCGGCGCGCGAGGGGTCGCTCAAGTCGATGTACACCTCGGTGGTGGGCAGCACGGCCATAAACTCGGTGATGAAGGGCGCGCTGAAGCCGATGACGGTCTCGGGGCCGTTGAACTGGCAGGGCACAGTCTCGCGGGCGCAGGTCTGCATGTTGGAGTCGTCGCTCTTGATGAGCAGCTTCTCGGGGGTAATCTTGAATTTCTCCAGACCGAAGCCGGGGTCGACAAACACACCCACGCGGCGCACGGCGTTGAGCATCGCCACACGGTCGACGGTCAGGCGGAAGGGCGAGCTCTGCGGTATCACGCGGTTGTAGTCGGGGAAGCGGCCATTGAGAAATGTGCACTTCAGTGTGAAGTCGGCATTCTCGATTACGGCACACTTGGCGTTCATGCTCACGGTGAGCTCCGACTCCTTGCCAAATACTGTGCGCATGATTGAGGCGGGTTTCACGGGCATGATACACGATGCGGTGATGCCCGGCGCGGTGCGGGTGTCGGTGTAGCGCACCAGCTTGTGGGTGTCGGTGGCCACAAACACGATACGGTCGGGCTTGATGTCAAAGAAGATGCCCTTCATCATGGGGCGGTAATCGTCGTCGCCCACGGCAAAGGCGGTGTACTCCAGACCCTTGAGGATGGTCTGGCTGCTGACGGTAAACGACTGCGGCTCGGCATCGTCGCCGGCGGCGGAGTATGTGGGATACTCCTCGCCGCGCAGGGCGGTGAGATTGTACTTGCCGCCGGTGTAGGCGATTTCCACCTCATATGTCTCCTCGTTGACAGCCACCGTGATACCCTGGTCGGGCAGCTCCTTGAGCAGCTCCACCAGGCGGCGCGCAGTCACGCAGAAAGAGCATTTGCCCTCTGCCTCGGCCACGGAAATGCGGGCGGTGAGCGAGTTGTCCACATCGGCGCCGGTCACGGTGAGCATATCGCCGTCGAGCTCGATGAGGAAATTGTCCAGTATGGCCAGCGCGTTTTTGGGATTGATGACCTTGCTCACGGCCGACACAGCCGAGTAGAAAGCCTTGCAGGGGACGTTGAATTTCATATGATAGATGAGATTTGTATTGCTTGGTATTGATTAGCAAAGGTAATACATTTCCCCAAACCGTGCAAATATATCGACGGCACCGCCGACGCGTAAAATTTTATCCGATTTTAACACCATTTCGGCTTCCCGTTTGTTTATTAACTAAAATGATGTTAACTTTGCCGCTGAATCTAAATGTAAAAAGACACATATCAAAATTTTTAAACTATCGACTATGAAGAAAATCGTACTTACTCTCGTGGCAGCCGGCGCCGCTATGGCAGCGACCGCAGCCCAGCCTGTACCGACTCAGATCACAGCCGCCCAGGGCTGGGAAATCGGCGTCAACGTAGGCGCTCTCACCCAGATGCACAATGGCCCCTTCTTCGGCCAGATGCGCCCCACCGTAGGTATCCACTTCGGCAAGCAGATCTCGCCCGCGTTTGCGGCCGGCATCGAGTCGTGGTGGGGTATCAACACCTCCACATGGCGCGGCATGGAGCACTCCAGCACTGCCTTTGACAACTCCTACACCGGCGTATACGGCAACATCGACCTGATGGGCCTCTTCGGCGGCGCCACCTGCACCCCCCGCATGTTTACCACCGCCATCTCTCTGGGCGCCGGTCTGGGCCACAACTATATGAACGGCTCCGGCGACTGGAACTACTTCGCCACCAAGGTAGGCCTGCTCTTCAACTTCAACGTCAGCAACAACGTCACCATCAAGGTGCAGCCCTCGATACTCTGGAATATGAGCGACGTGAGCGTACGCCAGACCAACGTGGCATACGACGTCAACAACGCCATGTTCCACCTCCAGGCCGGCGTAGCATACCGCTTCGGCAACTCCGCTCCCTGCGTGGTACCCTTCGACCAGGCTCAGATTGACGGCCTCAACGGTCAGATCAACGACCTGCGCGCCCGTCTTGGCAACGCCGAGGCAGCCAACGCCACCCTCCAGTCAGAGCTCGACGCCTGCAAGGCCAAGCCCGCCGTTCGCGAGGTAATCCGCGAGGTAGAGGTCAACAACCGCCTCAACACCGTGCTCGACGTATTCTTCCATATCGGCTCGTCGACCATCACCAACGACCAGATGCCCAACGTAGAGCGCATCGCCTCCTACATGAAGAGCCACCCCGCCTGCACCGTATCCATCAAGGGCTACGCTTCCAAGGATGGCAACCTCGAGTTCAACCAGAAGCTCGCCGCCCGCCGCGCCGAGTCTGTAAAGGACGCCCTCATCAAGCGCTTCAAGATTGCCGCCGACCGCATCCAGGCCGAGGGTCAGGGTATCGGCGACATGTTTGAGGAAGAGAGCTGGAACCGCGTGAGCGTCTGCACCCTCGAGAACACCGACAAAAAGTAAATCTCCTCTAAAACGATTGCACAACTAACATCCGTCGCCCGTGGCACCTCGCCCCGGGCGACTTTCTTTTTGCACCACAGCCAGCAGACGCCGCCCCGCCCTATTGTATGCGGCTGCAAGCCCGCTCCACGGGCGGCAGGCAGTAGGCACGTGCAATGCGACAGCCGCAGCCCATTGTATGCGGCAACAAGCCCGCTCCTATTGTATGTGGTGGTAAGAGTGTGTATCCACACCTCCGACTCCTCCCTTCGGGCGAGATAGATACCGTCACGTTGATATCACTGACGTAGAGCCGCAAAGCGGCTCTCACATGATGTTAGCCGACGGATTTATCCGTCGGATGGTGATTGCCTTTACGATTGAATAAGCATAATTTACGAATCCATCGGCGTCCGACGGAGACGCCGATGGATTCGTAGCAACTCACACCGCAGCCAAAAGCGTATGTGTGAGGGGTATCTGAGAGGGGCTTAGCGGGCTATCAGTTTGACGACACCGACGGGGGTGCGGACTATATATAAGCCCTTGGCAGGAAGGTCCAGCTGTGCCGGGGTGGCGGTACTCGATATGACCCGACCCGATATGTCGCATACGGTCGCATGGCCCGGCACTGCTACCGTGAGCCGCAATCCGTCGAGATATACCTGAGCGTCTGAGCCTATATCATACGCTCCCGAAGGCTTGGATGCCTCCACTATCTCGCCCGGGCCCGATACGCCGCGGTCGTATACGGCTGCGACATAGTAGGTATGCGAGGGCGCCGTCTCATCAGCCGCGAATACATGGTTGTATGAGACAACATCCGGAGCCGAAGATGTGAGCAGCAGACCATCGCAATACACCTCATATCCACGGAGCATCGGCGGAGCGGCTATTGTGGTATACGTAATATTATCGAAGCTCACGGCCTTGGCCTGACAGTCCTTCACGTGGATGGCAAAGCGAGAGGCATCTGCGGGGATGGTGAATGTCTTGACAGCGGCAGCGGCCAAATCCCTGGAGTTGATGGTCTCGCTGTCGATAACGTTGTCAAAGTCTGCCGCCGTGACTCCGCCGGCGCTCGTACAGTAATCTATCTCTACGGCCGAGCTCTTGCCAAAGCAATTGAAAGCCTCACGCGACAGGCTCACCTCGCTGCCGGGGACTACCTCGGGCAGTACAATCCATTTGTCGGGCTTGCCATACAGCGCGCCATTCTCGCCGTAACATCCGGGCACATACAAGCCACGACTGCCGCCGGCACCTCCCTTTGCATATATTTCGGCTGCAAGGGTGCTCTTGTACGCCGGGTCGTCGACGCCGTAACCCTTGGTCGGAAGACCGTCGACATCGATAAACACCCAGCCGTCCTTCTCACCGTTGAGAGCGCCGTCGGCCCAATCCTCAAAGTCTTCATTTACCTCGGCCATACCGCTCTGACCCGGAGCAGGGGTTGTCCAGGCGAGCGCCGCATCATCGTCGGTCATCGACACCGTAAGATTCTCAGGCGCGGGCAACAGACTACGGCTCACCGGCAGCGCAGTGGCGCAGGTATTATTGTCGGCATCGGCATCTGCGCCGCAGACTATTGCAAACGACATCTCTACGTCGCGTCCCGACTCATGCGGCAGAGGTACATAAGTATACGTCAGCGTCGTAGAGCCGAAGCGCTCCACAGAGCCGCCATCGGCCTCGCCCAGCTCACGGCCGTCGGCAGAGGCCTTGACCTTGAATCCGTCTATGCCGGTCAGACCCGTATTGGTGACCAGCAGCGTCAGAGTGGCCTCGCGCCCCACCTCAGCCCGCTTGGGCAGCGCGATTGATGTCAAAGCGAGGTCGGTATCTACCGGATAATCAGCGATGGTTATGTCGTCTACATAGATATATGTGTACGAGCCGGCGCCGGTGCCTTTCAGCACGAGGTTGCAGGCCTGTGTCTTCTCGCTCGGCATCTTCACCTCCATCAGATATTCGCGCCAGCCATTTTCGGTCGGCGCGGGGTCGTCGGCGGCGAGTGTATGGTCGTCGATAGGCTCGCTCAACGCATACTCCTCGTCGGAGCCATAGACGCGCATCACCGGCAGCACGGTCGCGGCGAGCGTCGACGACGGCTTTTTGTAGACCCACATCCTCACAAATGCGCGGATCATACCGCTCAGGTCAAGGATGGGCGAGATGAGCTCGCCGGTCTTGCCCGCGGCTTGGGCATAGCGCGCCATACCCTTGTCGCCGTCGTGGGGAGATACGCCGCTGCCGTTGAGCGCCCATGCGCCGGTGGCGGGACTCATGCTCCAGGTCTCGTTTTGAAACTTAGTGTTGGCAAACGACTCTGCAAATGCCCCTGCGAGCGCCGGACCTATCACTACAGAGTTTGACTTGCCGGCAGTGCTCTCGCCGCGCTCATTGCAGGCATATACGCTGATATATGCACCGACCTGCGACTCGGTCGGCTCGGGATAATCAAATTCAGCCGAAGTAGCGCCGGTAAATGTGAGCTGGAGCGGAGTCTTGTCGGGCAACGCTGCCTTATAGTTCACTGTCGAGGGGTTAAACAGAGCCGACGACGATGTCGAGGCCGTAACCGCATCCCAGCTCGCCGCGAAGTGTGTCCCGCCCTTGTGGGTGATGACGACGTTGGACGGCGCCTTGGGATAGCCGAATGTGGGCTTTGCCGCCACCACCTTCTTGACACCGCGCGCCGAGCCACTGATGATATACACGGCATACTCCGCGCCGGTACCTATGCCATCGGGGTCGACAAAGGTCGCCTGCTGTGACGGCGCCAGCCCGGTGAGTGTAAACTCACGCTCGGCTACGCCGGGTGCCGAGCGCACAATGCGTGCCGACAACTCCGCTGGAAGAGGCGCGCCGAGATGGGTAGCGGCCGGAGGTGTGACTTTCATCTCCACCCGCAGCTTTCCGCTCTCGACCTTATATGTCGGGGTCTGTACAGTCGCCTGCGCGGGCGAGGCGGCAGTCAGCCCCTCGCCGAGCGTAATCCAGTCGATATGGTATTTCTGTCTGGCTTCAGAAATAAAATGTAATGCAAAGCGGTAGTCGCCCGTGACATCGGGGGTAAACTCCACGGCAAACTCCTCCCAGGTATCCACCGCGCTGTTTTGTACCTTCCACGTATCACACAGCTTTATGGCCGAGCCGGTGACTACCAGGTCGTCGTCGTCATCGTCGCCTTTGCAGAGCATACACTCAAAGTCGGCACTGCCGGGACCCGAGCATTTCACACTCATGGAGAGGCGGTATGTAAGCCCCTGTTCAAAGTGAAACCAAGGGAATATCATCCAGTCGTCGGCGCTTTTCAGCGCTTCGCGGCCGTCGTACACAAAGGAGTCAAAGACATTTTTCTGCGGGTCGTAGTTGAGTCCGAAACCGATGTTGTCGAGATTGCTGTCGATAAGCCCCACATTGTCGTGATGGTCGAAGTCGTCGTGAAACGGAAGCGGCTGCACCGCCGGAGCGGCTGACAGCATCGGCACGACCAGCCATCCCATTATAAACGCGGTAAAAGTTTTTCTCATAGTTAATTGTGAAACGTGTGTAAGTGAGTAATTGCGAGGCCGCCGCTACGCCCTCGATGGCAAATATACGCATTTATTATATTTTTACAATCTTTATGACATTAAATTTACATAGACATTTACATTTTTCAAGATGACAGCCATTGTATCAATCTTTTTGAGCAATTATATAAAGAAATCCGGGGCACCATTTTCAGGTGTCCCGGATTCGGTGTGGTATTCAGGGAGGGGTATTACTCTGCTTTGGCTTTGGGCTTGCGCACTGTCTTTGCTTTGGCTTTTGCTTTGGGCTTGGCCTCGGCTGCGGCAACCTCGGCGGTCTCGCGGGTCTTGTGCTCGATGTTGTACTGCTCGAGATCTTGGCGCATGGAGTCTTTCTCGCGGGTGAGCTGCTCTATCTCGCGCTCCTGGTTGCGGATGGTCTTCAGGAGGGAGTTGAGTTCCTCGTTGTCGACACTGAGGGGATACTGCTCGTCGACGCGCACGAGGAAGTCGGCCAGGACATTCATATAGTTGGTAAATGCCTGGAAGGGCGTCTCGTAGGGCGAGAAACCGGCACCGCCGCCACCGAAGTGCTTGGTGCTCATGTAGAAGAAGTGGTCGCTTGCCTGGAGATACTGCCAGTCTTGCTTGAGGCGACGGTCTTCGCAGAGGCGCACGCGCTCGCCGGCGTCGTAGAGCTTCTTGACGGCCTCGCGCTGGAGCTGGTTGCCGAGCCAGGCCGATGTGTCGCGGGCCTCGTCGGCTGCCGACATGGGATAAGGTACCGACAGCTCGCCCACGCTCTTGAGCTTGGTGATGGCCTCGGTGGGTGTCCAGAACTCGATGCCGCGCTCGGCTGCGAAGCGGGGCAGCGCTTCCAGGAACTGGAAGATGCCGGTGCCGGCGGGCTGGAGCGAGCCGAAGGTGTCCAGATTCATGCACAGATTGATTATCTGCTCCTCGGCGGGAGTGGAGGCAATCCAGTCCATGAATTTGTCGGCCGTGAGGGGATACTCGTCCCAGGTGGTATCGGAGAAGCGCGATGTGATATCGTCGGTAAGCTTGCTGTTTTTTAGCAGGAGCTTGAGCTTGGGCGAGGAGGCGGCTGCGTAGACATAGTTGGGCGACTTCCAGCCAAGGATGTGCTTGGCACCCTCGGTGATGCAGCCCTTGAAGCCCATGGCGGTGAGCTGGGGAGCGATTTCGTCGCTGTAGATAAGCTCGGTGTTGCGGATTACCTTGGGCTTTACGCCGAAGAGCTGATGCAGGCGATCGCAGTTGGCTTTTACCTGCTGAGCAAATTCCTCGGGGTCGACGAGCGATGCGAGCGAGTGGGAGTATGTCTCGGCGACAAACTCCACCTTGCCGGTGGCGGCGAGCTTGCCCAGCAGGTCGATAAACTCGGGCACGTACTGCTCGAGCTGCTCCAGGGCGGTGCCGGTGATGGAGAGCGAGCAGCGGAAGGCGCCCTTGGTCTCCTCGATCATGCGCAGGAGGGCCTCGGCGGCGGGGATGTAGCTCTGGGTGGCTATGCGGGTTACGATGTCGTCGTTGAGAAAGTCATCGTAGTAGTAGTGGTCGTTGCCGATGTCAAAGAAACGGTAGCGCTTCAGACGGTACGGCTGATGTATGGCGAAGTTGAAACAGATTGCTTTCATGGTCGTGTTTCGGGGGGTGTGGGGGGGGTTAGCGATTGTTGAGTACCTTGTTGTATATGTCGATGACTTTCTGTCCGGCCTTGTCCCAGGTTATTTGGGCCACCTCGGCCAGGCCGTCCTCGCGCATCTGCTTGTAAAGCGCCGGGCAGGATATGATGGCGTTGATGGCGTCGGCCATGGCGTCGATATCCCAGTAGTCGGTCTTGATGACGTTGTCGAGGATTTCGGCGCAGCCGCTCTGCTTGGAGATGATGCTGGGCACGCCCATCTGCATAGCCTCGAGAGGTGAGATGCCGAATGGCTCCGACACCGAGGGCATGATGTATACGTCTGATGCCTTGAGCATCTCATACACCTGCTTGCCCTTCTGGAATCCGGGGAAGTGGAAGCGGTCGGCGATATCGCGCTCGGCCGCCAGAGTAATCATCTTGTCCATCATGTCGCCGGAGCCGGCCATGACGAAGCGCACGTTGTGGTTGTTTTTGAGCACCTTTGCGGCTGCCTCGACAAAGTACTCGGGGCCTTTTTGCATGGTGATGCGGCCCAGGAAGGTGACAATCTTCTCCTTGGGCTTCTCCACCTCGACGTCGAGCAGCTCGCGGCTCAGGGGCACCACGGCATTGTGCACCGTGGTGACCTTGGCGGGGTCGATGCCGTACTTGTCGATGACGGTGCGGCGGGTGAGCTCCGACACGGTGATGATGTGGTCGGCGTGGAGCATACCGTCGCGCTCGATATTGAACACGGTGGGGTTGACATTGCCGCGCGAGCGGTCGTAGTCGGTAGCGTGCACGTGTATCACCAGGGGCTTGCCGCTGACCTGCTTGGCATGGATGCCGGCGGGGTAGCAGAGCCAGTCGTGGGCGTGGATGATGTCGCACTCGATGGTGCGGGCGACCACACCGGCCATGATCGAGTAATTGTTGATTTCCTCAAGCAGGTTGTCGGGGTATCGGCCCGAAAACTCGATGCAGCCCAGGTCGTTGGTGCGCATGTAGTTGAAGTCGGCGTAGATATGGTCGCGCAGGGCAAAGTAGAGGTCGGGGCTCATCACCTTGCCGATACGCTGCTCCACATATTCGCGGCTCACGTCGCGCCATGCCACGGGCACCTGCGAGGCGCCGACGATGTGTGCAAAGGAGCGGTCTTCGTCGCCCCAGGGCTTGGGGATGACAAAGGTGATGTCCATATTGCCGCACTGCCACATACCCTGTGTGAGGCCGTAGCTGGCGGTACCCAGACCGCCGAGGATGTGAGGTGGAAACTCCCACCCGAACATTAAAGCTTTCATAATATCGTATTATCGAGGGGTGGGTCAGTTGGAAAAGCGTTTGATAAGGCGCACGGTGCGCAGCACCTCGGCCACGTTGGTGGCGTGTGACACGGCGCCTCGGCCGCGGAAGGGCGGGTTGCCGTCGTAGAGCTGGCTGAGCGATGCGATGCAGCCCTCGGTCATCTCGTCTTCAAAGCCGATGAGCATGCGGTCGATGTATCCCACGCCGCTCATGCCGAATACCTTGAGGTATGCCTCGGCATAGAATCCCATGAGCCACGGGCGGGCCGGGCCCTGGTGCAGGGCGAGCTCGCGCTCCTCGGGCGAGCCGAGGTAGAAGGGGCGGTAGCCGTAGCTCTTGGGCGAGAGGGTGCGCAGGCCCTTGGGGGTAAGGAGCTCGCGGGTGACCACGTCGAGCACGCTCTTGCGCTGGCGGCGGTCGAGGGGCGAGTAGTCAAGACCGATGGCGACGGCCATATTGGGACGCACGTCGGGCGAGGCGTAGTTGCCGTCGACGTAGTCGTATAGATAGCCGCCGTCGTTGAGAAACATGTCGACAAATGGCCGGCTCATCTTCTCGGCGGCCTCGGTCCATGCGGCGGCGCGCTCGGCCAGGGCCTCATTGCCCTCGGCGAGCTTGGCGGCAAACACCAGGGCGTTGTACCAGAGAGCGTTGAACTCTACCAGATAGCCCGAGCGGGGTATCACGGGGCGGCCGTAGCGGTTGGCGTTCATCCACGATACAGGGGTATCGGTGCCGATGGTGCTCACGAGGCCGTTCTCGTCGTTGACTTTGAGATTGGGGTGGCCGTTGGAGAGCACGTAGTCGACCGTGGTGGCCACAAACTGTGTGTACAGCTCACGGGCGCGCTCGTAGCCGACCGTCTTGGCATACTGCTGGGCGGTCCACAGCGCCCACAGGGGTATGTCGGGCAGGTCTATGCCGTGGATGCGGCTCGACAGCGAGCCGGTGTCCATATAGTGGGTGAGAGCCTTGATGGCGGTACCCATGATGCTCTCGAAGTCGTCGCGGTGGTCGATGGCGAGGGTAAGGCCGGGTAGCGCCATGAAGGTGTTGCGGGCGAGCACGATGCCCCAGGGGTAGCCCGAGATGACATACATGTTTTCGCCGTCTTTGAGATAAAACTGCTTGGCGGAGTTTTTCAGGCAATTGAAAAAAGATGTACGCGGTGTGCGGCACTTCAGCTCGCTCTCGTACATCTTCTTGAGATTGCGGGGATTCACAGGCTCCACACCTGCCGAGAATACGATGCTCTCGCCCTTGCGGATGGGCACCTCGAAGTAGCCCGGCACCCAGAGATCCTCGCAGTAAGGTACACCGCGCTCGAGATCCTTGACATACTCGATGCCATTGTTCCAGGCCGGCTCGTCGACCCAGGTGGCTTTGTGGCTGAGCTGCATGTACAGGCGGGGGAAGCCGTCGTAGAGGCAGGTGGCCACGCCATTCTCGACCGGCTCGATGGCGCGGTTGATGGCGTCGTTGGCCACACAGAGCGCGTTGCTCTCGCGGAAGGCCAGGAAGGGGCGGAAGCGCAGGGTGGTGGCCGAGTGGGCCTCGACCAGAGTGTAGCGGATGAGGATACGGTTTTCGTGCGATATGAAGACCTTTTCCTTGGTCAGTATCACACCGCCCACGCGGTAGGTCATGCGGGGCACGTCCTCGCAGTCAAACTCACGCAGGTATTTGTGACCGTTGGGGTAATACACGCCGCCCTGGTAGCGGTGGATGCCCAGGTTGAAAGGCGCGCCGTGCTGTATCACGGTCTCGTCGAGCGACGAGAGCAGCACGTGGGGCTTGTTGCCCATCTCAGGTATGGGTATCACCAGCAGGCCGTGCTGCTTGCGGGTATTGCAGCCCACAAGTGTAGTGCAGTGATAAGCCCCGGCCTGATTGGTGCGCAGCATTTCCTTGGGCAATGATTGCTCGAGGTTGATAAGAAGATTCTTATCAAATTTCAGGTAACTCATGCAGGTTATAGGGTTGTTTCAGGTTTAGTCTTAAGGAAGTCCGTTTAGGACACAGCGAAATTAACACTTTCCCGACACGTTTCCAAATCATCTGCACAAAAAAAACGGGCCGCGGCCCGTTTTTATCCTATTCAGGCGGAGATATGTCACACTTTCATGCCGGCAAAGCCCATGAAAGCCATGGCGAGCAGACCGGCCACGATGAGGGCCACGGGCACTCCGCGCATTGGCGCCGGCACCCGCTCGGTGATGTCGAGGCGGGTACGTATGCCCGCAAAGAGCACCAGTGCCATGGTGAAGCCTGCGGCGGTGGCGATGGCATACACGACCGACATGAGCAGCGGATAGTCTTTCTGAGTCACTATCAGGGCCACGCCCAGCACGGCGCAGTTGGTAGTGATGAGCGGCAGAAACACACCCAGGGCGGCGTACAGCGCCGGCGACACCTTGCGTATCACTATCTCGAGCATCTGCACAAGTATGGCTATCACCAGGATATACACGATGGTCTGCACGTACTCCAGCCCCAGCGGCACCAGCACCAGCTGCCACAGCAGGGTGGTGACACACGTGGCCACGGCCATCACGAAGGTGACGGCGGCGCCCATGCCCAGGGCGGAATCGATGCGCTTTGACACGCCGATAAAGGGGCATATGCCCAGAAACTGGGCAAAGACGATATTGTTGACAAATATCGCCGTGATGATGATTGCTATATAAGTTGCCATATCTGTGTCATGCTTTGCCTGTGAGGCGGTTGAACAGGGCGATGAGCAGCCCGAGCACTATGAACGCGCCGGGCGCCAGCACAAAGAGCAGCGAGCCGTACTCGCCGGGGTAGAGCGGCAGCCCGAATACGGCGCCCGTGCCGAGCAACTCGCGCACGGCACCCACGGCCGTGAGCGCCAGCGTGAAGCCCAGGCCGATGCCCAGGCCGTCGCAGAGCGAGGCCCACACGCCGTTGCGCGAGGCAAAGCTCTCGGCGCGGCCCAGCAGTATGCAGTTGACCACTATCAACGGGATGAATATGCCCAGGGCGGCATACAGCGCCGGCAGCCACGCCTGCATCACCATCTGCAACACGGTCACAAACGACGCTATCACGATGATGTAGGCCGGGATGCGAACCTTGTCGGGCACCACCGGCGCCAGGGCGGAGATGGCCGCGTTTGACAGCACCAGCACAAAGAGCGTCGCCAGCCCCATCGACATGCCGGTCAGGGCCGAGGAGGTGGTGCCCAGCGTGGGACACATGCCCAGGATGAGCACGAAGGTCGGATTTTGCTTTACCAGACCGTTGTATATGATTTTCAGCGCTTGCATGATTCCTGATATTGCTGATAGGCGCGCCGGGCGCGGTTGACGGCGCCGAGGAATGCGCGCGATGTGATGGTGGCGGCCGTGATACCGTCGACGGTCTCTGTGGCCGGGGCGCTATGGCGGGGCGACGCGCCGCTGTGGGCGTCGTCGCCGGCGTCTTGCTGCGGGCCGGCGCCGCTGTGAGCGTCGCCGGCGGCGGCAGGAGCTGCGTCTTTGCTCACAATCAGCTCCGAGGATGTGCCGAGCACCGTGTGGGGCGCCGTGCGAAACCACTCGTCGGCCTGCGCACCCAGGCCCGGCGTCTCGGCTTGCTCGAGCACACGGTAGCCCGTAAGGGTGCCTCCGGCATCGAAGCCGGCCATCACCACGATACGGCCGCTGAAGCCGTCCATGGTGGTGACGCGCACAGCTGCGCCGGCCGGCGCGCCCTGCATCGTGGCAGGATATACCTCGCAGCCGTCGATGTCGACGGCCGCGGCCATGGGGTCGTTGTCAAAGGGCGGCAACACCTCGGCAACTGCCTCGCGCGCCTGAGCTGCGGCAGCCTCGGCGATGGGACGGGCGGTGAGCGAGTGCACGGCGCCGAGCAGCGCGGCGACCCCTACGGCTATACCGCCGAGCGACAGTACCATATTGCGCAGCGACGATTTCATGCGGCCACCTCCTTTCGTGCGGGGGCAAACCGCCGCGGACGCAGCCACATATCGATGAGCGGTGTGACGGCATTGCCCAGCAGGATGGCAAACGACATACCCTCGGGATACGCGCCCCACTGCCGTATGACCACCGTCACCGCGCCGATAAACACGCCGTAGACCAGCATACCGCGCCCGGTCATGGGCGAGGTCACATAGTCGGTGGCCATGAATACGGCGCCGAGCAGCAGGCCGCCGCCGAGCAGGTTGTCGGCTACGGGAGCGCCGATGAGCAGGTCAAACACGGCCACCGTGGCGATGATTGCCACCGGAGTGTGCCAGGTGATGACTCTCACGGCAAGCAGGTACACCAGCCCGAGCAATATGGCCACAGCGCCTGTCTCACCCATGGAGCCGCCCATATGGCCCAGCAGCATGTCGGAACGGGAGAGACAGTCTGTGACGCCGTACTTTAGCTGCTCGAGCAGGGTGGCGCCGGTGGCGCCGTCGGCTGCGGCGGCAAAGCCGCCTCCGGCCACGGGCCATGTGGTCATCAACGCCGGAAATGAAATGAGCAGAAAGACTCGCCCGGCCAGCGCGGGGTTGAAGATATTGCAGCCCAGGCCGCCGAAGGCCATCTTGGCTATGCCGATGGCAAACACGGCGCCGGCCACTACCGTCCACCACGGCAGCGACGATGGCAGATTGAGAGCCAGCAGCAGGCCGGTGAGCGCGGCCGAGGTGCTGGGCAGCGCGTCGCGACGCCCGAGCACATAGCGCGCAAGCAGCCACTCGGCGGCCACACAAGCGGCCACACTTACCAGAGTGACCTGCAGCGCAGGCAGCCCGAAGTACCACAGGGCGGTAATCAGCGCCGGAGCGAGCGCCACACACACGTGCAGCATGGCGCCGCGCACTCTGCGCCGGCGGTGGATATGGGGAGACGGGGAGAATGTGAGCATAATAATATCTGTTATTTCCGGCGGCGCAAGGCACTCTTGGCCACGCGTATGTAGTCGAGCAGCGGGCGCGATGATATGCAGGAGTAGGAGCAGCAGCCACACTCGATACAGTCGGCCACGCGCGCCGCGGCGGCCTCGTCCCACATGCGCATACGGCCGTATGTCGACAGCAGGTATGGCTCGAGACCCATCGGACAGGCATCGACGCATGAGCCGCAGCGCACACACGGCTCTACCTCCGGCGCGGGCGCGGGGGGCATCACCAGCACTCCCGATGTGCCCTTGGTGACGGGGGCGTCGAGATTGATGGCCGCGCGTCCCATCATGGGGCCGCCGAGCACCACCTCGCAGTCGTCGGGCAACCCGCGGAGCAGCTCGGCAAGCGGGGTGCCGAGAGCGACAAGGAAGTTGCCGCGGCCGGCCACGCTGCCTGTCACTGTGACGACGCGCTCGATGAGCGGCATACCGCACTCGACGGCCGCGTACACGGCATAGGCGGTGGCGACATTCTGCACGGCGGCGCCGACGTCGGCGGGCAGACAGCCCGACGGGATGCGACGGCCCGTGACGGCCTCCACGAGCTGCTTCTCGCCGCCCTGGGGATACTTGGTCTTGAGCTGCACCACCTCGATGCGGGACTCGGCGCCGAGGGCGGCGCGCAAGGCAGCGGCTGCCTCGGGCTTGTTGTCCTCGAGCGCTATTACGGCACGTCGGCCGCGGCAGGCGGTGAGCATCAGCCCCACCCCGGCGATAATCTGAGGTGCATATTCCCGGCAGAGCGCATCGTCGCAGGTGAGATATGGCTCGCACTCACATGCGTTGATTATCAGCACTTCGGGGGGCGTCTTGCCGCCCATCTTCACGACCGTGGGGAAAGTGGCGCCGCCCATGCCCACGATGCCGGCCGATGCGACACGGTCGCGTATCCCGTCGGGAGTACGGTCGGCGGCGACGACCTGCGGCTCGGCGGCCAGGCGACGGTCGCGGGCGACAGTGTCGGCCTCGTGGTCGGCCTCCGATGCCTCGATGATGATGGCGGCCATGGGGTAGCCGGCCGGTCCGTCGACCTCCCCGATGGCTTTGACGGTGCCCGATATGGAGGCATGCAGAGGCGCCGACACGGCACCGGCGGCCGTGGCGATGAGCTGGCCGCGGCCGACATGGTCGCCCACCGACACACACGGCGCGGCAGGCGCTCCGATATGCTGGGCCAGCGGCAACACCGCCCGGCGGGGCAGCGGCAGCGGCTCTATCGGCATCCCTGCGGTAATCTTCGACGGGGCGGGATGTATGCCGCCGAGCTTAAACGTTTTCATTGACGACCGGTTTTGGCATGGTAAACGTGGCTTTTACGGCGCCCGTCGGGCACACTCCGATACACTTGCCGCAGGCGCGGCAGAGCGAGGCGTCGATACGGGCGAGATTGTCGGTCACGGTGATTGCTCCGAAGGGGCATGTGCGCGCACATTTGCCGCATCCGATGCAGGCGGCCGAGCAGGCCTTGCGGGCCACGGCTCCGCGAGCGCGCGACGAGCAGGCCACCCATACGCGACGGTCGCGGCGGCCGCGCCCCCGCAGCTCTATGAGGCCTCGCGGGCAGGCGCCTACGCATTTGCCGCAGGCCGTGCATCGGGCGGGGTCGACGGCGGGCAGCCCCGTGGCCGGGTCGATGACTATGGCGCCAAACTGGCATACATCGGTGCAGTCGCCGCAGCCCAGGCAGCCGTATGCGCAGCCGGTGGTGCCGGCGCCGGCGGCCGCCTCGACCGCACACGAGCGCGGCCCTTGATATATGTACATGCGCGGGCGCGCGGAGCACGAGCCGGCGCATCGCACCACGGCTATACGCTGCTCCGAGGCGGCCGCGTCGGTACCGAGGATGCCGGCGATGGTCTTCATCACCGCATCGCCGCCCACGGGGCAGTACAGCCCGTCGAGCCGCCCGGCCGCCACACACGCGCAGGCAAAGTCGCGACAACCCTTCAGACCGCACCCGCCGCAATTGGCGCCGGGCATCAGTGCGGCGATGGACTCGACCCGCGGGTCTTCGTCGACACGGAAGCGCCGCGACACAAAGTAGAGCAGCACGGCGCCGACCACTCCGGTGACGCCCAGGATGATAATTGTGGTAATGATAGCAGGCATCAGTCGGATATGATTTTTGTGATTTTCCACTTCGCCGGGGCCTCGATACGCTCCCTCACAAGACACAGCGCCACAAATGTGGCGCCCAGCGCCAGCAGCCCCACGGCCACCGCTCCGGCCTCTGACATGCCGGCGAGCATGGCGATGGCGAGCGCGGCCACAAGCACCGCCGTCGGCAGCAGCAGCGTGGCCACCACGGCGCGGCGCCCGAGCGCGCGGGGCGCTTCGATGAGCACCTGATCACCTGCGGCGGGCGACACGCCCGCGGGTACAGCCACCTCAAGCACCATCTCCGACGAGCGCGTGCACACGGCCGAGATACGGCATCCGGCACAACCGTCGCCGGAGCCGCCCATATCGGTAAGACGCACCACGGCAGTACCCTGCGAGGGCAGCGATACTACTCGGGCACGGTGGCTGATGGGTGACATTCAGGATAAAAAGATGATAGGACAAACTCTGAAACTGCACCACAAAGTTACGGAAATATTTCCGTAATCAAATTGGATGTTTATGCATATTTTTGGAATATTTTACTTGTCGATTGAGTGTCCTGCATTTGTTATCATTTGTTAATGTGGGCCTGCGGTTTTGCATTTCAGCCCCCGACGGTATAAATTTGTATCTTGCGATTGTATACGATGGAAAGAGATAAAGAGCTATACAGGCAGCGGGAGCAGTACCGGCATGCCTCGTGTGATACTGATACGGGCGCGGTATGCGCCAATTGCGGAGCGGCCGTTGCTGCCGACGCGCGCTTCTGCGAGGAATGCGGGGCGCCGCTGG
>OFFM01000761.1_pt1 | contig 22094 bp, 14 predicted proteins | sample 1521401 | NCBI WGS metagenome assembly OFFM01 (sample SAMEA3504118, study PRJEB24116) | mouse gut metagenome | biome: mouse gut; feature: mouse-associated habitat; material: faeces | place: Denmark | collected 2011
TTCGGTAGTGTGCTAATTATAGCATATCACCCACCTTTTGTGCAGAGCTTCCTTAGTTCTATTTTTCCGTTTAGCGAAGCAACAGCTAAAATTTTTCCAACGTTTGAGTCAGTGGAGCTATAAGAACTCTCCAAGCATTTTCACAAAATCTTTGTCATCGGAAAATTCATGCAGCTGAACTGCATTGATTCTGTTCTGACTAAATACCGGAGATATTCCCGGACAGAGATTCCAGAAAGGTGAATTCGGCGTTTTGGCTTGTGACGAAATCTTCCCACAAGGAAGTATTAGGCCTTCTATCCGATCAGATTCACAAACCGGAGAGACACCAAGAATATATTTAACAATCATTAGCAGCAGCTTTTTCTCTAACACGTCTTCAATTCTTGAGAACTTGGCATCCAGAAGAAGGTATGAGCTCTTCCCATCAACCGTCTTTTTGAGCACAAAATCAGGTGTGTAGATAAGCGTTCCGTGTTTTCTGGAAATAACGGACAACTCTTCACTGACTGTCATTGAAGAGTTTCTTCTCAGGCCTAACTCTTCATTGCCGATTTCAGAGCTGCTAATGACTGGTTCGTAGAAGAGCTCGAGAAAATCATACCCACGAGTGAATTGAAAACGATTAAAAATCTTGTTGCGATGATCCGGAACTAACTGATCCTCGTATATGCCGGACCAATCAATAGTATTCCTATCCGTCATGCTCCAGCCTGCCTCCTCGATACTGCGCACAAGATGTATCAGAAGATACTGCTCGTAGATCAGGCTGCATTTACTCAGTTCGTAAGTAAAGAATTCCGGCAGAGGAAAAACGAATCTTTCCGAAAACCAGCGCGCCATAACGTCGTACACCTGACGGTACTGAGGAACCAGCCTGAAAATCGCAGTTGGCCTAGGCGGATTCGTTAATTTTTCTCCGGCAAAAGGGAAAAACTGAGCATACTGGTAACGAAGGCGCTTCAGTTTTTCCTGCCGACTGAGCAAGTTATCCTGGATCTTTTTAAGGATCCTACGGATTTGATCCAACATAAGGAATGAGGAATTGGTGTATCCCTTGCTTCCTGAGGAAAAAGATGAAAGATCCAAAAACTTCTTATCCAGTTCCTTGATTCCTGCCTGAGTTTCTTTTATGGCAAGGTCCAAGAATCCTAAAATCACACGGTTCTCATACAGGTTCTTGTCAAACTCATGAGAGAAAAGCAAGGTTTTATTAGGAACAAACTTAGATGTCCCATAGGAAATTGCTGACGGCTCATTCGTCGGAACCAGCTCTTCCGGATGCTGCGCTATGTACGAAAGCGTCTCCTCACGCACATTCCATAGCTTTTCAAAATTCCCCACAGTCCTTCGGAGTACGAGTTTTGAACGACTGTACGAGGAGAAGTAAGAAGCGTTGTATGAATAAACTTTAATTGCCGAGTCGATGACTGAGAGGTAATGATCAAAAATGGTTGAATAACTTTTCTCTTTTCCGTCACTTATTCCGGAGGCGAGAAGGGAAGTATTTCTATCAAAAAGCAAGTCCTCTTGAGAGGCGATTTCCGCACACATCCCCTTAACATTTTCGCTCTGCGGACCGTCTCTCAAACAGACAGAGAGGTAGCTTGAGTAGTACACCTCCTCTTCATCCGAAGTGTTTGTGATATGTACCGTGAAATAGACCAATCCGACACTGCCGGAAAAGATGTCCTTAGAATCAAAAAGATGCAGGATCGAGGACTTTGCCGGAAGGCTGCTCCACTGCGGCTCAAAATCTCCAAAAAAGAACCTTAACGACTCAATATGTTGAAACGAACCGTCGGTCTTAAGTTCTGCCGAATAAGATACATCGTCATAAACCAAGGGAACATCGAAGTTATCTGTCAGACAGTCTTCCAGAGTAGGCCTCACCGGAGAAAGTCGAAGAGCGATCTCGCGACTCTCCCTAGGAAGGTTCTGGACGCTTCGAGAAATGGCCTTTAACGTTATAGAAAACGCCTTGTAGTCCGTCATCAGAAGAATCCGAAATAATCCATGCGGTTTTGACCTTGTTCAATAATGGAATGAAGAATCTTCGAAGATCTCTTCAGATTGGTCTCATCCAGCCATTCATAAAGTTCGTCTAGGCTCTCCTTAAAGGCGTCTCCGACACCATTGATCGTCGGCAATAACTTCTGTGCAACCGCATAGTCAAACGCAACGAGCTCCGGAGTCTGAGTTTCGTTAGCTTCCATAAAGCGGGATGCGGACGCAACGTAGTTCTCAATGGAAAACAATGTTCTCGGAGAAAGCTGCACGCCAAGACTTGTAAATCTTCCTCTAATTTGACTGAGAAGATTCTTAACTCCCTGGGACACTTGCTGATCTTGCTTCTTACCAAACGCTTCCAAGAATAAATTCCAGTTAATCAAATCGTTTGTAACCGCATCTTCCCTGCTGGCCCGAGGATGTTCGATGATTTTTTCCGTTTCCGGAAGTGTGATGATCCAAGCACGATCGATCAGGCGCGGAGAAAGATTTTCCGTCGTATGGTCGTTATTGATTGTTGCGAGAAATCTCAAGGAGTCCGGAATTCTGTATGTGAAATCACTGCCAAGCGAGATGGTACTGAATTCATCTCTTTCGTCGCAGATATTCATGAAATCGGCGAAGTAGTATTCCATCGGACTCAGATTCGCCTCATCAAGCAGAACAAGATAAGGAACCTCGAAGAACCCCTCTTCCGCTTCATTGTTCAGTTGTGTGAAGCATTCAAAACGGTGGGGGTCCTGACTTTCAAAGCGGCGCGTAAGTGGATTGTAGTAACCGATCAGGTCGCGTTTAGAAGTCCATCCCTTCTCTACTGAAATCGGCAGGTAACGATTAGCAAGTCTTCTCTTGCCCGGCCAAAGATCTCCGGCTCCTTTTTCTGCAGCAATAGTGTTTAAACCTAAGGCCTCCGCCAAGAGGTTACACATAGAAGTTTTTCCGGATCCCGGTGCTCCGGAAAACACCGTCAGGAAGTTCTGAGCCACACAAACGAATATATTGGTGAACTCGTTGTTTTCATACTCTCTGAACGGGGACAGACGCGAAATCAGTTCCTTGTGAAGATCAGTTCCCTCCAACTCTGATTTCTTCAAAGAACGCAGGAAGGTAACTTTATCTTTTGCCGCTTCTCGATTTTTAGCCCCGGACCATCGATTGGCGGCCTCCATGATTTTGGCCGTTACTTCTCCGTCAAACGCCAAATTAGCGACCGTCGTCGCAGTTGCTTGAATCTGCCGGTCAAATGATTCAAGTTGGTCCTTAAAGGCAGCTCTCTCACTGCGCAGCTGGTTTAGTTCAATCTTCGCCGAGGAAACTTTTGCTTCTACTTCCTGCAGCTCATCTCTTTTCTTACCAAGCTGGTGTTCAAGATCTTCATAGTCATTGAGATTTTTTAAACGCTTTTCTAGAACTTCAATTTTTCTATCAAGTTCAGTTTTTCTTTCCTTTTTTGCAAGTTCGGCCTGCCGATCTTTCTTCTTTTTCTCGAGATCTTCCAGCTCTTCTTGAGTTTCCTTTATGCTCTTGCGCAGTTCATCTAATTTTTCCTGTGCCATCTTGTGCTGCTGCATTGCGCGTAGCACTTCAGGATCCTTCATCGCTTTAGCGTAGATCTCATCAAATAATTCAGGCCGAGTTTTAGCAACAGCTGATACTGTTTGATCTAAAAGTTCCACAAACCGATCCAAGTATTTTGTTTCAAGCAGATTGCGCCGGAAGTATTCGAGCAAGCGCAAAACTCTCTGCCGGTTCAAATTAGGATTGGTTTCGAAGAATTTATCGTCGGTATGATCGGTCAGCCATAAAGCGAGCTTTTCTGTTAGCTCATTATTGGCAGAAAGCTTTTTCCCTACTTCTCGGATCAAGCCTTCGTCGGAGATCATGTCCTCTTCGCCTTTTTCCGTCAGCAGAGGATTAACGAAAAGGAATTTGAGACCTACAAGGTAGTTCACATCCTGAACCCGGAAGACAGCTTCTTCATTTTCTCTAGAACAGAAATAATTAGTGATGCCGCGAACTTCTCCCGGGAAAGACGTCTGTACGTAAAGTCTCTTGGAACCGTCTTCTCTTAGGGGAAAAGGCCCGTAAAACTTATCCTGATGTTTGACGACTACCAGCTGCCCTCGTACGGTATCGGTCAATTCCTCTCGAGCGGTAGTGAGACCGTCTAGTTTTACGTAAATGGATTTACCGTCAAAAGAGATATTCTCGGGTGAAGCCGGTTCCACAATGTAGTAGGCCTTCCAATATCCATTGTCACGATCGTCGAAAGAGGCCTGCTCAACCTTTCCATCTCGGAACAAAGAAAGAATATCCAGCGCGTAGAGACTTAGGTTGTTATAGCTGTGCGCGAACTTTTCAGAGTCTTCGAACTCAACGTTTAAAAGAATGCCATTTTTGAGCTGGTTCCGCTGGTTTCGAGACAGTCTTGATATCTCTGTAAAGAGTAAATTTCCTCTTTCCGGATACAACTCTTTAGCGTTTGTAATTTGGTGAGGCCGACCGTCTTCCCAACGACACAAGGGATAAAAATTAAATGTGGAACCATTGTTAAACGAACGCAGGAATCCGGTAACCATAGACCTATGATTTAATACAAGAGCGGTTTCCTCCCCTTCCTTGGCTTCTGAGCGGATTCTCTCTTTGATCTCTTTTTGGATGGCCTCAAGCTTTGCGCCGATCGGGTCTTCATTGAAGGAGGGCGCGGACTTTTCTGTTTCTATTAGCCCCTCCATTGCCTCTTCCAAATTCTTCGGCTGCTTCGGTGGTTCCTGAAGAGGTTCAGATTCGAGCTCCTCAGAAATTTTCTGAGGCTTTGGGGGTTGTGTTGAAAGCACCTCTTCACCCGAGACGCTAGACGGCTCTCCTAGCGAAGAAGATAGTTCTTCAAGCGCCTCTGGTTCTGTTTCTCCTTCTTCAGCGTCTAACTGTTTAGCTTTTAAGATTTCTACTCTTCCCAGTGCCTCTTGGCAAATAAAGTTAAAGGCCTCTTGTACTACCTTTTTTGAAGGATTCGGCTCTGCAAGTTCCGGTCCCCACTTGTTTATGTCGCGTAAAAATTGAAAAACACTGTCTGAAAACTTATAGATAAGAGAGATTGCTAGTCTTGCAAAATCTTCACCGTCAAGGTGACTTTCTTCTAAGATCAATTTCCCTATATCTGCCGCCTCGGTAATTCTTCTCTCGAGCAAATCGTAATCTTCCGTGTCTTCGTTTTCTTTGATCCAGGAAGAGAGCTCGTGAAGATGAGCCAATGTTTGATCATCCGTGTCAATGGAGAAGTCTGTGATTCCCTCTATAACGTTCTTGTTGTTTAGAGGACAAGGCTTGCTATTAAATAGAGATTGGACGAATGTCCTAGTGACCGCTTTCGGAGGTTTTATGCATGATCTCTTGGAAAAAAGAGCCTCTGAAACCGACTTGAGATACTTTTGTATTGCCTTTTGCTTTCCCGGCTGAGCATCCGAATACTTCAAGAGCCTAAGCATAATCGGCAGATCTGTAGAATTACTCATAGTTGTCTAAAATCCCTGGGTTAAGTTTTATTTTTAAATCGCTTTTAAGTACACCGGAGGGTGGGAAGATTTTCATTTTTTGTAATGTACACCTCGAAAAGATGTTACAGGAAAACCTTTCAAAGACTGTCTCAGAACCTTATACCAAAATCGAAAAAATACGAATCTCGGAGACATACCTATCGTTAAGGCATGCTAATAAGTCAAAACTTCTATTTTTAGGGTACACCTTAAGAATACATTACTGGAAAAGGTTAGAGGATCTCTTCATTACACAGCAGCGGCTCGCACACACATTCAAATTCCAGTAGGCCCTGCTTGCCCCAGTACCTTACATCCGACTTTTGGGAAAGCAGAATAAAACTTCGAATTGAGCGTTTTCCATCTCGTTCACATTCAATAATATTCAACATCGATATGAAATATTATTGAATATCTATGTCGAAAACTGAATCTGACTTAATGCGATTGATTCAGGTCTTCAACAAAAACGTAAGAATTCTTAGACGAAAAATCGGCGAATCCATTCAAAAACAGATGCGCCGATCCACCGTTTCTTCAATTGCGGTTAGACGTTTTCAGTCGTAGTTTTCTCCACCGTTTCCTGCGCCAAAGATTCTTTTTTCTTTCCTCGGAATTTTCTTCCGAGTGCTGTGGCCTGAGTCTTCACCCAAACTACCGCTGGGACGAGGGGACTGGCTTTCAACTGGGTCTCCTGAAACTCGACCGGAGAACGCTCCTCAATCTTTCTACAAATATCCTCAATCGCAGAGAGATAGGCTTTGTAGTTATCAAGGTAGAAAGCCAAAGCCTTCGAGAAATTAGAACCAAGCATTCCGCTTAAGAACAACCTTGAAACTTCCTTGTACTCAGTGAGAGATTTCTGGAAGCGAACAAAAACTAAACGCTCTTCCGCAGACATTCTCTTGAGTTCCGTCAGGAAGGCATGTTGTGCACAAGGCTGGTAGTACCAGATATACATCAAATCGAGAGAAATCACGATGCATTCGATTTCCATCGATTTAGAGCGCTCAGAAATCACACGAATGAAATCTGCTGGACGAGACATTAAGGAGAGGATATCGTTCTTCGGAAAAGCCAGTTCCATACGCTCGAAGCAGCTGAAGAGCGCCTTGGCCGACATACGAAAGTCAGATGTGCGGAGGCGGTAGTTATTGCGGCGATCAGCCACACTCTCAATCACTCCAGCCACTGTATCGGAAGCGAACTTAGACACGATCGCTGCCGCCGGCACCAAAATCGCGGCCGCAGGCATTCCGGTAATGATCGGCAGAATCATCGCGAGGATCACGTTGTAGACCATGGCTACCGGAATTGCCAAAATGCTTCGAAATAAGTTTCCGACAACAGCGGTCTTCGGAAATCCACGGAAGATGTTATGAGAAGAGATGTAAAGACCATTTGCCAAAGCAATGATCGAGAACACCAGTAGAGGCGCCTTATCCACTGTGATCCCGAGAATATGCCCCAAAAGGACATTACGAGTAAAGCCTTCGAGCAGCACAACCGACATGCCGGTGTACATCAATGAGTCACTGACGCGAGACCAATTAATCAAGGATTTCCAGTCGATGCGCGCGCCTTTCTGGAAGCCGCCCCCAGCAATAACCGCCTGAATAATATTGCGGATGCCGGTAATGCTGAACCAAATCAGAGCTCCGAACCAAGCGAGCACCCACCAATTCTGAGTGAGCATGAAAGTGAGGAACGCCGGCAGGAAACCGATCGTGACCTTGATAATGTTCAGGATCGTCGTATTGGTATAAGAGAAACCGGTCTTTTCTTTTTTCTGTTTACTCTCGTCAGCCACAAGCCCGTTAGTATTGCCTCGTGTAATGCCGCCGAGAGAAACCACGTTGCAGTTATTCGTTGTGACTTCTGCGTTGGCGTAGGTCGCGACCCATTCTCTTGAGTGTTTCATTCCGAACTTTGTGAAGCCCAAGTTCTTGCGAACCCATTTCACAAATGGAGAAACTTCCTCAGGCTCCGAATAAACATCGATACATTGAACCGGAACATGCAGAGGAATTTGGAAAGACTCATCGCTTTCCTTCTCGATCATCTTTTGCGCGCTGCGCGGAAGCGTATCGGGCACGGCAAAGCCCATACCGAATCGTGTACCTAAGATGGTCGTGGAGTCCGATCCAAACCGGCTGCCGAGCGGCTGGTTGGCATAGAAACTCAAGATACGCGGGATGTTCTCGAGGAACTCATTAAAGAGAGCGCTGCGTTCGGGATTTTGTGCAATCTCCAGACGCTGGTGCATTTCTTGGATAATTCTTTTGAGCTCAATCGCATTGTGTCGGTTGATCGCCTGCTGCAGCTGATTGATCTCGTTCAAGTGTTTTACACGTCCGAGCTCACGCTCTTTCATGTTTAGGATTTCCAGATGCGAAATCCGACCTTGTCCGAGCCAAAGGAGTTCTAAAACATCCGCATCTGACAGCTTGCCCGTTAAAAGCGTAATGCGTGACGACGGACGAATGTGCATCAGACGAGACAGGAGTCCCTGAACGTCAACCTTAAGAAGATCCGGACGGTTATCATCCGCCGATTCAGACAGCGAGGGAATTTCAGGATTTCGAGACGGACGGAGCCAACGCTGGTAAAGCACAACAGAAGTCAATTCATCCAGTTTATTCAGGCGTTCCTGAAGAACGCCTTGATCCTCAGGAGATGCGCTCAGGAGCTCCTGCTTAACTTTATCAGCTTCTGTCTCAACAAGCGGAAGCAGTTTGGAGTGCACAAATTCAGAAAGACGAATCAGCGTGGTTTGTCCCATGCCAACGTACTCTTCAAATTCTTTTGCCGACAGAAGGGGAACCTCAATGCCCCATTCCTTCGCGATTTCTGCTGCGTGCTTGGCATTAAAGACTTCCAAGGTCTGAAGGACTTCTTCTTTGGCCCAGTCTTCGACTGAGCGGCCTTCCTGCATCAAGGCTCCGGTTTCAGGTTCTTTTAAAAAGTCCAAAACCGACTTTGTGTCCGTAAATCCCTTCGGCGTCCAAAGGAATTCAACATAACGATCGTGGAAACAAGCTTTAAATTTAATACCCAGCCGAACCGAAATGCCCATGATATGAGCAGCTTCATAAAGTTCGTAGACTACTTTCGGATCAACAAAGTTGTAATAGACAACCGTCAGACGGCGAATTCCTTTCACACGAGCGTCCATCACCAAATAGGTCGGATTTTTTCGGCCCATGGTATTGGCGTCGTGCACATGGTCGTCCATCGTTTTCTGATTCCACTCTTCCGGCATCTCCAACAGAAAGAATTTAGAAAGGAATGCTCGAACGATACGAGGGTTACCCGCCGCCACTTTTTGGAAATCGTGAATCAGACGGAGTTGTTCTTCTTCATTGCCGCGTGCGCGGACAATCTCCTTCATGAGCTGAATAAGCACGCGCGAAGTGTTAAAGCGGAACGGTGTCTGTGCGCTGTAAAGCACTTCATCATGAAGCGTTTTCAGAGCCGAAAGTCTTTCTTCTACGCCTGTCCCGTCATTTAAACGCTGCAAAAGGTTAACCTCAGCCATCGCCATCCGTTCTTCATGGGTGCTAACCATGTTTTGAATGCCGTGCGGGTGCAGAGCGGTTCTAAAAGTCTCCTGCTCAGCAGAAGACACATTGCCGGAATCGATGACCTCATTAATTTTTCTGAGCAGATCTCGATCCTTCTTATCAAAACGTAATGACTGATTCACCTTGCGACTCAAAAGTAATTATTCTTGTGAAAAGTTTCGATTTTACAGAAGGTTAGCTTTTATGGTTGTAACGGAGAAGCAAAAGTTACCTGTGGTTTTCGGCAATAGATTCACTCTTTTCGAGCGTTCTATTGGGTGCGGCCGACCTCATCCTCTTCGCTATTTTTTCTGTTCCGGCGTTTTTTAGCTCGTTTCTCTTCGAGACTGCGCAGTAAAACAGAGCGAAACCACTGATGCGCCGGATCAAAATGCGTACGGTCATGCCACAGAAATACCGGTGTCCACGCCGGATCTGCGACTAGATTCTTCGGAAGAATGGTCAGAGGCAGGTTGCCGATAAGTTCTCTCACAGAGGACTCCGGCAAACGTCCGATAAGATCGCACTGCGTGAGCATGTGCGGAACCGTTAAGAGATAAGGGGTATCAATGGCAATATTGCTCCCCTCTTCAAACCCCGAGGAGTCGGTCGTGATCTTTCCCTCCGAATAACCGTACTTCACCGCAATAAAACGATAGTTCTTTAAGTCCGACCTTTTAAGCTGCTTGCCTTCTCTCAGCTTGACTGCCAAAGGATGAGTATTCCTGACCACATATAAGTGATCGGTGTTATAGAGCGTCTCGTAATGGAATTTCTTTCCTAATTCTCTTAACTTCAAATTGGGCGGTGCGTAGATGACAATATCAATGTTGCCCTTCTCCAGCGCCCACTGAAAATGCTCATGGAGCGAAATGATAGACAGACGAATATTCGGAGCCTGATCAAACAGATTAGCAAGCGACGGAACTATGAATCTCAGAGCCGCATTATCAATACAACCAATACGGAAATCCTGCGTTAAATTCTTTGGCGAAAAGACCTTCGGACTCGGAAGACGGTCTATGCGCATCAAAATGGATTGGATTTCGCCGATCAATGAATCCATCTTCGGTGTCGGCATCATTGCACGCCCGCTCTTCACAAACAAAGGATCTTCAAAAATTTCACGAGCCTGCGCTAAGAGGCGAAAGCACGTTGCTGAACCTTTGCCTAAACGGTTTGCCGTGGAAATAAGGTTGCGGGAGTCATAGAACTCGGCAAGAAATCTGAGCAACTCGCTGGTAGGTCTGTCTTGGGCCATATCGTTATCAATTTTGATGAGGATTTTTGTCAATTTTAATCAAATATGACAGGAAAACTCCTCTATTCAAACACGCGAAAAGCCTCCAAAATTTCACTCAGAAGCACCCCAATGCTGACCAAGGAGAAACAATTATGCAAAAACTCTCAAGAAGGCAAATTCTCAAGGCAATCTCCGCTCTTCCGGCCGTCTCTCCGGCTACTTCCGTTCTTGCACAGGCTTCAAATCCCCAGCCTCAGGAATGGACGGGCTTTGCCATTTGCGATTCTTGCAACCATGTACCTTCCTGCGGAATTCAGTTCCAAGCACAAGGCAATAACATCATCAGTATCCAAAACTGGAAAGAAAATCCGCGTCACTGGCTCTGCTCTAAAGGCATGAGCACTCTGCAGCGCTTATATAACCCGAATCGTCTGCTTTACCCGATGAAACGCACGGCTCCCAAAGGGGCTGCCGATCCGGGATGGGTTCGTATTACCTGGGATGAAGCTTACAAGACGATTGCAGCCAACATGCTCGCCGCCAAGAAGAAATACGGCCCCGAATCTGTCATGTTCTATGCCGGCGACCCGAAAGAACCGAGACCTTCTATTTACCGTTTGGCTCGCTATTTCGACTCTCCCACTTGGGCCACAGAATCCTCCGCCGCTTGCCGCTCCGGCTGCATGATGGCAGAACAGCTCAACTTCGGACAGCCGAACAACGGCGCAACTCCGACGAAAGATACTAAGGTTTACATGATCATGGCCACCAACGTTTGGGCTCAGCCCCTGGGTTGGTGGGAAGCCATAAAGGCTGCAAAAGCACGCGGCTGCAAGATCATCACAGTTGATACAAGAAAAACCAAAGCCGCAGAAATTGCCGATATCCATTTGGCTCCTGCCATTGGTACGGATGCCGCTTTGGCTGCCGGTATCGCCCGCGTTCTGATCAAAGAAAACCTTATTAATAAGCCCTTCATTGATCAGTGGACACATGGTTTCGAAGAGTACGCCAAGTACGTTGACCAGTTCACACCCGAAAAAACCCAGGAAATCACCGGCGTTCCGGCCGACAAGATTGTCGCCGCGGCTCGCCTCTGGGCTCAGGGCCCGGGTTCCTTCACTCTGACGACTCAGTCTCTGTCTCACAACTCCAACGGTGTGAATAACACTCGCGGTCTGCTCCTACTGCCAATTTTAATGGGCTATATCGACATCCCTGGCGGCGTTCCTTTCGGTCAGCCTCCCAAAGGCTTGTCCATGGCTGCATTCGGTCTGCACCCCGCTATGGCCGATAAGAAGTGGTGGAACTCTCCTGAAGTAAAAGCTCGCCGCTTAGATAAAGACGAACTTCCGCTCTGGCATGACCTACAGGATCAGACAAGCCCGAACAACCTGCCTGAATGGGTTCGTGACGGTAAAGTCAAAGTCTTCTGCGGATGGGGCTTTAACGTCAACATTTGGCCGCAGCCTGATGTCTATAACGACGCCCTCTCGAAATTAGACTTTGCATTCGCAACGGACTACTTCCACCGCAAAGACAGCCACCGAAACATGGATATCATTCTTCCTGCTGCGATGAACTATGAACGCCATGCTCCCTTCGGCTGGTACGGTCCTAACATTGCCGTTCGCAAACCGATCAAACCGCTCGGCGAAGCTAAAGAAGACTGGCGTATTGCTCTGGAACTCGGCTGCATTGTTGATAAACCCGAACACTTCTTCGACGGCGATCCCGAAAAAGCCCTCGACTTCATCCTTCATCAGTACGAAGGCGGCGACCTCGTTAAGTTTAGAAATGCATTGCCTCAGATCAGCCGCATCCCAGCACCGAAGCCCGGCTTCAAGAAGTACGAAGACGGAAGACTCCGTCCTGACGGCAAACCCGGTTTCAACACTCTTTCCGGCAAGCTGGACTTCTTCTCGGATCGTGCCGCCAAATTCGGCTATCCCGGCCTTCCGGTTTACAAGCCGATGACCGAGCTCAGCAAGGATTTTGATCTTCGCTTGATGAACGGCTCACGCAAACCGTACATCACGCACAGCAAGACGCGTACGGACCAGCCCTACCTGATGGAAATTGAAGACTGTCTGCACGTCAACATCAATCCGAAAGACGCGGAAGCCAGAGGTATTAAGGAAGGCGATACGATCCTCATCACTTCCCCGTATGGCGGTCCTGTAGAAGCTAAAGCAGTGGTTTCTCTGATAGTTCCTGTCGGCACGATTGACGCTCAATATGGCTGGCTCGACAACCAGAATACCCAGAAACTCATGAACCGCGGCAATCGCGACCCGCTGTCCGGTTATCCGAGCTACTTCGAAAATCCCGTCCGTATTGAAAAGAAAGCCTAAGGAGATCGTCATGAGCAAATATGGAATCATTGTTAATGCTGACGACTGCGTCGGCTGCCACGCCTGCTTCGTCGCTTGTAAAGAAGAAAACCAAGTTGCGCCCGGTGTGAAGTGGAACCATTTGGAAAGACTTGAGCATCCGGCTGAAGAAGTCATCGAATACTTCCGAGTATCCTGCATGCACTGCGAAAATCCAGCTTGCATGAAGGTGTGCCCTGTAAAAGCCGTTTACTTCGGACCGCACGGTGAAGTTCTGATTGACCAGAAAAAGTGCATCGGTTGCAAAGGCTGCTTAGCTGCCTGCCCGTACAGTGCTCCTAAATTCTCCGATCCGAATAAGCAGTCTTACTTCGGCGATCTGAAGCCGCTCGGCGGCAGATCTGCCAGTCCGACAGCTTGGACAACGCGCATTCCCGGAAAAGCCGAGCACTGCACGCTGTGCACGCATCGTACTTCCCAAGGGCGCTTGCCTGCCTGCGTTGAAGTATGCTCGACTAAGGCTTTGCAGTTAGTAGACTACGACAATCCGACCGCTGCTCAGAAAGCCTTGATCGCTAAGGCCCAGATCATCAATAAGGATGCCGGTACTTCTCCGAAGATCCGCTTCATTTCTTCCATTACGGACTTTGGGGCTATGAAAGTTAAAGCCTAAGTTTGAAGTGCGGTGCCGAAAGCGTGCGGCACCGCCTCGTGTCTCTTAGGGTATTTTTGAGGCACGTCTCTGATCCGCCTTCTTACCCGCTACTCGCAAAAATGCCGGCAAACTTCGCCGGCATCTCTTGCTTAGGAACAATAATCGATTAGTTATTAGCTATTCGTTTTGCTGCTTCCTCTCCGGAAATTCTGCCGAAGGTAATCGTCTCGGAAATCGAGTTGCCTCCGAGTCTGTTCTTTCCGTGAACACCGCCGGTCACTTCACCTGCGGCAAATAAACCTTCGATAACTTTGCCATTCTTATCGATTACTTTGGCCTGAGGATTGATCTTCAAGCCGCCCATGTAATAGTGAATAGCGGGAGTGACTTCAATCGCATAGAAATTTGGAGTATCCACCTTCGCTGAGATCTTCGGACGACCGAATTCAGGATCGTTACCGGCTTCTGCATATTTATTGTATTGGGCAATCGTTGCTGCTAGATTCTTCGGATCAATTCCGGCGTTTTTTCCGAGTTCCTCCAAGGTCCTACCTTCTTTTGCAAGCCCAAGCTCAAATGCAGCGCCTGTCTGCTTTACTTTATCCCTAACCTTTTGATCAAAGATTTCGTAAGCAACGCCTCCTGTCTGTTTCGAAACCGCTGCACTTGTTTTATCCCTTGTCGTCAGTTCGCTAATGAAACGCTTGCCTTCTTTATTTACAAAGACAGCACCTGCTCCTCGAACCGTCTCGGAAACGATTACCGGAGAGCCGACAAGAAGGGTCGGATTCAATTGAATTTCCTTCGCATCTACAACTGCAGCGCCGACATTTTCGCCGAGGATGATACCGTCGCCCTGACTGCCCGGTTGGTTAGAGGTTTTTACTTCAGGGCTAATATCCGGGCGAAGCTTCTGAATTAGCTCAGGATTGGCACCAATACCACCAGTCGCAAGGATGACCGCTTTCGCATCAATCTGATAAATGCCAGTATGTTTGCCTTTAACCAAAGCTCCGGTAATTTCTCCGTTCGTTCCTTTTATGAGTTTGACAAGTTTGGTATTGAGGCGGAGGTCTAAATTCGACTTAGCAGCTTCATCTCTGAAGAACTTAGAAAGATAGGGGCCTACAAAGGCACCGTCGGCCGGTCCATGCATACGAGCCGCGGAAGATCCACCACCCTGACCAACATGACTTAAAGTTGCTCCGTGTTTATCGAGCCACTCAATAGACTCGTTTGATTTATCGGCAAGCACTCTTACGAGATCCGGATTAGAAACATTCTTTCCGCCCTTCATGGTGTCGTCAAACATCAACTGCGGATTGTCCTTAATACCTGCCTGCTTCTGGAATTTTGTTCCTGCGGCATTCATACCGCCGGCTGCCAATTGGCTATTACCGCCCGGGACGGCCATCTTCTCAATCATGATGAGATTTTTTACGCCAGCTTCTCTTGCAGCCATTGAAGCCGTGAAACCAGCCGCGCCAGAACCAACAATAAGCAGGTCTGTTTTTTCTATTTTTACAGGTTTTAATTCTTCATATTTTGACAAGTCGTCCGTGAACTTGGCCTTCAATCGGCTTACACCCTGCTTCATTTTGTTCAAAGTCGGGAAGTCATGGCAATTTGTGCAATAAGCTACGCTCGGGACATGACCGGAGTGGCAGGCCGTGCATTGCATTTGGCCGATGTGGCTTTTATGAGGATTGGGGGTCTGAGAGCTGGTTTTTGTTCCCATTTGCTCTAATGATCCATGGCAAATGGCGCATTGTTTATTGATTTCAGTCTCTGAATCTGAGATCACATTCGTTGTATGGCATGCGGCGCAGTCAAGCCCTTTCTTTGTATGAACACCGGCTAAATAAGCTGCTTTATCTCCGCTCATATATTGTCTAGAAAGGTCGGCATTGAAAGGTTCGGCAGAGGCTGCATTAATAAATGCAAAAGACAACACACCCGCCATCAACACATACCCTACTGATGGTTTAAACATTTAATTCTCCTTGTGGACGAGCCAATCTCGTTATTAAATTATGTGAGTTATAGAAGAGAATTTCTATTTAAAAATAGCTAAGATAGTGTTAGGTTTCATCTAACACAATTTGCCCAAATGTTTCACTACGATCTCAATGACTTGCTGTTGCTGCAAGCAATTTCAGACTGCCAAAACTTAACGAGGGGAGCAGAAAAAATCGGCCTTACCGCTCCCTCCGCATCCGTTCGCATTCGAAAATTAGAGAATGCATTGAAAGTCAAGCTCCTAAAAAGAAGTCCTAAGGGCGTTGAATTAACCTCTGCTGGAAAATTAGTTGTTGACCAATCAAAAAAGGTTTTCTGGACCTTTGAGGGCATGGCTTCTTCGCTTCGGCCGTTCATACGTAAAGAAGAAGGACTAATCAAAATCTTCGCTAATTATGGCGCGGCTGTTGATTTCCTCCCTTATGACCTCGCCGAATATATGACAATCCATAATGAAATTTCCTTCGTGTTGGAACAGCGGCCCTCTATTGACGTCGTCAGAGCGGTTTCCACGGGCGAAGCAGACATTGGAATCTCCGTTTGTGAAGTTATCCCTGAGTCATTAAGAAGCTTCCCGTACCATGAAGATAGGTTAGTAGCCATCGTTCCCGAAAACCATCCGTTTGCCGATCGAGCTCGCGTCGATTTCAAAGAATTACTGGTTTTCGATTCTGTCGGCCTATCTCAAAATTGTTCCATGCAGCTTTTCCTGTGTAAAAAAGCTGTGGATTTGGGTTTGCCAATGAAACTTAAAGTGCAGGTAGACAACCCAAACATTCTCTTTGAGTTCGTTTCTGTAGGGGTCGGCTACGCCATCGTTTCTCAAAAGACATTAGAGAAAAAGTCTCCGGAATGGAAATTTAAAACTGTCCAATTAAACGATCCATGGGCTCGGAGGGAATTAAAAATTTTCCTGCCGCAAGCTAAAGATTCCGAAACAAATCGTCTTGAAGAATTCAAAGATTATTTACAGTCAAGAGGCTATATGAATAGCGTTGCCGGTGAACAGTGATAACGTCTTTACAAACTGACCTTAGGAGTGGTGGTTTTCGAGCCATTACTCGTCTTTTTACTGCTCAAAAAGTTAACATTACATCCTGGATTGAACGAGACCTGCCCTTACCGTCTACCCAGTAACTTTTCTTCTGGACTGCTTAAATCCATCTTCTGGTCTGCATTTTATAACCTCTGGTCATGTTCCAACTGGATCATTGGACATTTCTCGGTTCTTAAGAAATTTCTAAGATTTCTCCTGAATCCCATACTTGAACAAGGAGAAAAAATGAGCTGTCCAACATTAGTCAAATCAGCAGTCATTTCTGCCCTGGCGGGCTTTTGTTTAGTTTCTTCCGCTCAGGATCATGAACTTACAACAGACGTTGTAGTTATCGGAGGCGGAATCTCGGGCTTAAGTTCGGCAATGTCGGTTTTGGATCATGGCGGCAAAGTTGTTGTCTTAGAAAAACTTCCCGGCCTCGGCGGTGCTGGAAATTACTTCGAAGGTGCTTTCGCAGCAGATTCGGATTACAAACGCAGAAACGGACTTAAAGAACCGACAGCAGACCAGGTCTACAAAGACGTCGTTCGGTTCTACAACTACCGAATCAATGCCGTCGTTCTGAGAACGCTTATCAATGAAAGCGGTCCGGCTATGGACTGGATTGAAACTAAAGGTTATAAATTTCAGTTAAATAAGAGAGGCAAAAAAGACCGTCATATGGCTCCGGACGGATTTGGAGCCGGCTTCATCAAACTTTTCTACAGAGATATTGAAAAGAAAGGCGGAACAATTCTTCTCGAAACCCCTGCTCAGAAACTCATTCAAAACGATAAAGGTGAAGTAATCGGAGTAGAAGCCAAAAATTACAAAGGCGAAAAGGTTGTTGTTAAAGCCAAAGCCGTCATTCTGGCGACCGGTGGTTTCCCTGGAAATCAGGAAATGCTGAAGAAATACGTTCCGGACATCGGCAAGGAAGGGATGGCAAGAATCATGCTTCGAGGCCCCGGCATTGAAGGCCGTACAGGCGATGGCATCAATATGGCCAAAGCGATCGGAGCTGATTTGGCAGGTATGGATACCATTGCCGGCAACAGTCCTTACCTTGAATATGAACCCGTCATCTTCCAGTTTAACGGTCCTCAATGGCTCAAAGAGTCCAGGGCTGCATTAAGTCAGCCGTTTCTGTGGGTAAATAAGTTCGGTCAGCGTTTCTATAACGAAGGTAACGGCCGTTACTGGAATGACAACCATAACGCCATGACGGCAAACGGTGGCGTGATGTTCTCTATTTTCGATGAGAACATGAAAAACAAACTTATTAAAGACGGATCTCTCACTGACTTCAATCAAATTGTCATCCGTGGAGAACCCATGACCGCTCTGAACGAAGGCCTGGAAAAAGGTATTAAAGCAGGCTATGCCTTCAAAGCCGACACAATTGAAGAGTTAGCTCAGGAAATAGGCGTCCCGATCCAGAATCTTGTCGAAACTGTTAAAGACATCAACGCTGCCGCGGATGCCGGCGAAGACAAGATGCTTGGCAGACCCAAAGAATTCTTGTTTAAGTTCTCCGATCACGGTCCTTATTATGCAATGCGCGGCCTCAGAGCTTTCTTCCAGACCCTGGGCGGAATCCGCATGAACTCAAAAATGCAGGCGATGGACAAAAAAGGCAACGTCATCCCTGGTCTGTATGCCGTGGGAATGGATATGGGCGGTTTGTATGACACAAGTTACGACATCAAATACCCGGGCTTTACAAGCGGATTCGGTATGACCGGAGGTTTAATCGCCGGCCGTGATGCCATGCGTTTAGTTAATGAATCAAAGAATTAATTCCAGGAGAAGAATATGCCGCGTATTTCACTATCAGTTTGTTTTCTTTCTTTAGCTTTGGCTTTCTCCTCTCTGGCGCAAGCTCAGGCTCTCCAATCCATGAAGGCTCATGAAAAGCTGGGCGTGACTTGTCAGCAGTGCCATGGAACAGATACTCCGACAACCGCTCCCAATGAGAAACAATGCCTAAGCTGCCACGCTAACAGTTCGGGGCATTATCGGGGAGCAAAGTTGGATGCTCAGGGATACGGCGTACCTAAAGTCTATATCGAGAGCGGTCGCAATCGTGCAGCTGCAATCCACGACAGCCACTCCGGTCCCGTCCGCTGCACCGTCTGCCACACCGCTCACAAAGCTCCTCCGAAGATGTATTGCAACAACTGCCACTCCTTTGATGTGAGAACAAAGTAAATAAGCAACCGGGGCAAAAAAGCCCCGGAGGAACTGAGGAGAGTATTGTGAAAAAATTAAATTTTCTTATGCGGGCAGCTTTGCCTTTATTTTTACCCTCGCTCGCGTGGGCGTCACAAGTAGAAGTCTATGGCGTCATTGACACCGGCATTGCGGTAGCTAGAGTGAACGGTGAGACCAGAGTCTATGAAGAAACAGGCTTTATGAGACCGAGCCGCTTCGGATTCAAGGGGAAAGAAGACCTGGGTAACGGCAGAGCCGTCAGCTTCGTCCTGGAACAAGGTTTTGACTCAAACAACGGAGCTCAGAGCCAAGGTGCAAACTATGCCTTCGGACGAGAAGCGAACTTAACTTATGAGTGCGCTTACGGAAAGTTCGGCATGGGCCGTATTGGCAACTTTATGTCCGGCATGGGTTCCTGGGATCCTTGGGGACCAAACTCGGGACCTTTTGCGACGGGTTGGGGGATAGCCGCTTCCGGCTCTTCAATGTCAGATTATCTGAGAATGGACAATACCTTTGCCTGGCAGTCTCCCAAGATAGACGGTTGGCAAGTAATGGCCCAATACTCTTTGGACGTATTGGGGACAGAAGCCGAAAGAAATGTCGACAACACTCGTTATTTGTCCGGCGGCGTGACCTACATGAAGAACGGTCTGAATGTTCTGGCTTTTGCCGGCTGGAGAATGAATCCGACAGTCGAAGGTAAAGGCTATAAAGACGGTCAGACTTACGGACTTGCTCTCAATAAGCAATTTGACGGTTTCAAACCCTACCTAGCCGCACAATATGCGAGAAATTCTTTATCTGTAGGTAAAAAACCGCTCTCAGTTTTTAAAGCTGTTGAAGCAAAACATCCGAATACAAAAGGGATTAACGGCATAGCGATTATCACCGGTACCGACATCTCTTGTTTTAGCGGAACCTTTAAAGCCGCAGTGCAATACTTCCATGGTAAGAACGAAGGCGCAGAGAATAAAGACAAACTCAAACGGCTGATCTTCTCTATCGGACAGGAATATCCTCTTTCGAAACGAACAGTTTTATACGCCGGAACCAACTGGGGAAAATCGGAAGCCAAGGCGCACGGGCATAAAGAAATTACTCGCGCGTTAGAACTTTTTAGCGGTATCAAACACAGCTTCTAATCATCCGTGAAAGCCTCCGGGAAGAGATACAAGATTTCTTCTCGGAGTTTTTGCAGTCCTTCTTCAAATTGTTCTTTAGTTAGAGAAGGAGGATTTAACATAATGTGCTGCGTATCAGAAGAGTCGTAAAAGAATCCCGGGTTAAATGAAATTCCCTGCCTCGATTCAAACAATACTTTGGTGTTTATCGGTTTTTTAAAGCGAAGCCAGAAACACCAGCCGCTTGCCCTGCGGTTCCAATCCGCAATATCCCCTAAATACTTTTGAATAAGGTAATTATTCGAGAACGTATCTTCCCTAATCTTTTCTCGAACGGAATCGTGGTAGTTCTGCAGCTCTCCTGTTTCAAGCAAGTGCAGCAAAATTTTTTGAGAGAGGATGTCGATCGTTCGGAATCGTTTTTCCTTAATATCTTCAAGTCTCAAGATTACAGATTTAGGGGCTACGATCCACGAAAGCCAGGTTCCCGCAGCCATACCTCTCGGGAAAGCTCCGATTTGAACGACTCCGTCAGAGAATCCCTGCCTAAACACATAATTGGGTCCGTCTTTCTCCAAGTTATATAACTCAAGCATGCAGTTATCAATCACAGGAATATTATGCGTTTTACACACGCTGAGAATTTTGTCCCTGCGTCCTTTGCTCAGTGAAACATTCGTCGGCGGATTACAACTTGACCATATGAATAAGACCTTATCATTCTTGGGATTCCCTTCCGCTAATAGTGAGTCAACAACAACTCCTTCAGGATCACTGGGCAATGGATGTAACTGAGCACCATAAGAGTCCAGGTAACCAAAGTAATTTATATCACTCGGGCTTGAGTAGTAGAGGTGCACGCCCTCACATAAAAGTAGTTCGGCAACAAAAGAAATCGCCTGTACGGGGCTAGCAACGAGTAAAAGTTCATCTCGAGAACAAGCAACCCCTCTTTGGTTTAAGTATTCAAGCATTGCCGTCTGAAGAGGTTCAATACCATGAATGTCATCGCGCCTCAACACAGAAGAGGTCCCGATGATCTGCTCTATCCTCCGGAGCGATTTCAAGTTTGTGTCGCAGTCCGAATATTCTGAAGATAGACGAAGGCGGGAAAGATTAATTTCTTTGCCGTCAATACGACTGCTTTTTTGTATGTTGCAGTAACGATGGCCGGACCGTCGGAAGTAGACGTTCCATTGGACGCCCTTTGTGGAAAGATCGGAAACGACAGCTTGGTTCCTTTCCTTGATATCAACAAGTCCGGCATCCGTCATTTCTTCCATTGCCTTCACAATCGTTGCGCGGGACAAACCAAGAAGTTTTGCCAGCTGGCGCTGGGACGGAAGCACCTCTCCTTTCCTCAGTTGTCCCGAAGCCACCGAATCCCGAACTAAATTAACCAGCTGTTTGTATATCGGCAACGGGCTGTTTTTATCTACTTTCCAACAGATCATAAGCACAAACCATCCTTCTTGTACAAGGAAATTATGTTTTCTATACCAAGAAAAAGAAAGGCAAATAAGAGAAAACGAGAGGTGCTAGATGACATCCAAAAAGTAGCCCTGAAGCCCTCAAACTGATAAAGTCTCATTGAATAAAAAAGATGCGCTGGCCAGCTCCTTCTGTGCCAGTCCCAAGGAATACTCACATGAATTACATAGAAATTTCTCGAGAAGAATGCTCCGAAGCATTAGCAAAAATCATCACCGTCTTAAGCGAAATTATTCTCGACCCGCATGAGAATAAAACTTCCGTTTATCCCAAGGCTGCAGAAGCTTTTAACGGTATCGCCGATGAAGTCGGCTTTGGCGGACCTCGATTCAACGAGGTTACTTTTAATGAAGAATTTGATCGCGATGCCGCCAAACTCTTTTATGGTGTCGGCGACACAACCATTGGTATGACGCACTCCTTTTGGGCAGGCGGCCTGATTACCGTAACCGGAAAGAATACTCACGAAGCTTTTAAAACTTATCTCAGTAGAGGTCTTCAGAACACCTCCAACCTGCCTGACGATCATCTTGCAGTTGAACTTGCCTTCCTCGGCCACCTTTTAGCCGAAGACAAAATTGATGAGGCGCAGCAGTTCGTTAAAAATGAAATCCTTGCGTGGTGGCCGACTGCAGAACAAAACATCGACAGCAAGACACAAAACGCCGGAATCAAGGCATTCTTCGCCTCTGTCACAACCGCTTTAAAGTTTGTAGAAGCCCTGTAATTTCCCTGTGTGAACATGTTCACATGCGCTTTTGACCGCCTTCTCTAAGGCGGTTTTTGCTTTAGTTTTTGAGTCTTCCTATCGTCGATTAACAATACTGGCTGGACTAAACTATCAGCAAATCCCAAGGAAAAATAATGTTA
>OFFM01000762.1_pt1 | contig 22090 bp, 17 predicted proteins | sample 1521401 | NCBI WGS metagenome assembly OFFM01 (sample SAMEA3504118, study PRJEB24116) | mouse gut metagenome | biome: mouse gut; feature: mouse-associated habitat; material: faeces | place: Denmark | collected 2011
TGTGCAAATAAAACACTTTTTATCATATTTTTGTATAAATTAAACTGATTCCTTTTATGTTGGTAAAAGTCCTCACGAGGATTTATTCCATTTGTGCCAAACTTCTCCTTATGCGCAAATGGGTCTTTCTATGCTTACTCTTCCTCCCGTTCCTCAGTTCTGCTGCAGAACGTGAGATTCGTATCGGCTTAATCGATACATTCGACCAAGATTTTTATCTCGAGACTTTCGTCCCGACGATTGAGCACATTCAAAAAACGCTCAAAGACTACAAGATCACTGTAATAGAGCTGCAGCAGCACAACCTCCTTGCTAACGTTGTTAAGGAAAGGCCCGACTTTCTTGTCTCTTCTGCCGGCAACTTTGTCACACTGATCTCTAAACTAGGAGCTCAGCAGATCGCGACAGTCAGCCGTAACCACGCTTATAGCCCTAAAGAGGCTGTCTCCTCGGTTTTTATCGTTCGAAATGACCGCAAAGATCTTCAAAAAATTACTGATTTGAAGGGCCGTGTGCTTTCAGCTACCGAACCTCACGACTTTGACGGCATGCTTGTTGGAATGGGAGAGATCGCGGCAAGAGGCTTTGACCCGGATGCTTTTTTCTCTAAAACGCTTTTCTCTCATTACCAATATCCAGACGTGGCGACATATGTCAAGGTAGGAGCTGCCGATGTAGGAATTCTGGGAACCTGTCAATACGAAAAGCTTCTCACAACCGGACAAATCCAGCCCGGTGAATTTAGAGTTTTGGAGGCAAAAAATAATACGGAAGCATGTCTTCGTTCCACGGAACGCTACCCTGATACGGTTTTTTATGCTCTTGATACAGCTCCCATCGATGAGGTAAAAGCGGTATCCCTTTCTCTGCTTTCGATGCCGAAGGGTGAATTTGACTTCGAATGGGTTCCGGCCAGTGGCTTCTTGAAGGTCTACGACCTAATGAAATCGCTAAAACTCGGCCCTTATGAGCATTTGCGAGAAACAACTGTTAAGGACTTCATCCTTTCTCATCAGAAAGAACTTCTCTTAGCTGCATTGCTTCTTTGCGCGATATTGGTCCATGTAGTTCGAGTTAATTGGCTCGTAAATCGCCGCACGGAAGAGTTAAAGTTTGCTTTAGCCGTCCAGCGAGCGACAGAACGAAAGGCTCGGGAAAACCGCCAAAAACTAGACCTTCTCGAAAAAAGCCGCGTGATCTCCCAAATGAGCTCGATTTTTGCCCACGAAGTCAAACAACCGATCACAAACCTGATTTACTACGCCAGCGCGCTTTCCCTGCTTCTGCAGCAGCTTGGGGTAAAAGACGACAGAGTGGAATTCGCCTTAAAACAGATGAACAGCCAGGCTAAAAGAACGAGTGACATTGTGGAACATGTTCGTTCATATGCTAAACACAAGGCCAATCGATCGGAAGTTTTTAATTTAGTGAAAGTCATTCGACGCGCGATCAACAGTATTAACAAAGAGGAAATAGAAGGCGTCCAAACCACGGCAAACTTACCGCAAGAAGCAATTGCCGTCGGCGACTCTTTTGAAATCGAACTTGCTGTTCTGAATGTTCTAAAAAATGCGCTAAAAGCTGCAAAAAACAGCCTGAATCCTCAAACCTCTGTTTCTGTGACTGCTCAAAAGCACATGTGGAAAATAACGGTAACGGATAATGGTCCCAAGATTTCGGAAGAAATTTTTTCCGCATTGGGACGGCCGACTTCAACAAGTAAAAAAGACGGCCTCGGTGTCGGCCTTTCCATCGTACTAAGTATTATCGAAAATAACGGCGGTCATCTGACGTTCCGACGGATCGAACCAAACGGAATCGCTGTGGACTTGTTCGTGAAGAAAAAGGAAGAATAAGAAATGTCTAATCAAATGCTCAGTCCTGTCGTTCGAATCGTTGATGATGACGCCTCAGTTTGTGAATCCCAATCGTTTTTTCTTCAGTTGGCAGGATTTAGAACTCGATCTTTCTCAAGCGCCGAAGACTTTTTAAGGGATGATGATGCAGAGGCCCCCGGCTGTATCATTCTTGACGTTCGCATGGGCGGAATGACGGGCATAGAACTTCAGCAGGAATTAAATCGACGCGGCTCTGATCTTCCGATTATCTTCTTATCAGCCCATGGTGATATCGAAATGGCGATGAGCTGCGTTGAAGCCGGCGCTTTTAATTTTTTGGTTAAACCGCCTGAACCGGAAAAACTCCAGTCTCTCGTCACTAAGGCAGTTGAAAAGAACCGCATGGAGCGCCGTCAAAAAGCTCATGCCCTAAACCTCAAGAGACTCTTTGACACCTTGACCACAGCTGAAAAGAACATCTCTTATCAGCTGGCTAAAGGCTTAAGCAATCCTCAAATCGCCAAACTCTTAGGAATTTCGGAACGTACCGTTCAAACCCACAGAGCCAGAGTCTACGGCAAGCTCGATATAGAGAATCCAGTAGAACTTAATGATTTCTTGCACGAGATGGAAGAAGCATGATCAGAAGACGTGAAATCCTTGCCCTTCCTTTGCTGGGAGTAGTCCCGAGAGCCATTGCTCAGAATTTTCACTGCGGAATTCTGGTCGTCGGCGCAGGCGGTGCCGGATTGGCGGCGGCGTTAGAGGCTTCAGCCTATTCGGATTCCGTTGTCTTAATCGAAAAAGAATCTTTTATAGGCGGAGATACACTTTACTCAGGCGGATTTTTCAACGCCCCCAACACGGAGTTCCAAAATCGTAAAGGCATCAAAGACAGCGAAGAATTTTATCTGCAGCAAATTACACGGTCCGCTAACGGCCGAGGCAATCCAAAAGTCCAGACGAAGTTGGCAAAGGAAGCTGCTAACACTTTAAATTGGCTGAGAAAAAACGGCGTCACTTTCGGAGATGAAATTTATCAAATTTACGGCTCTGGTTACCGCCGTAGTCATAAGCCTGTCACTGCGCTCGGTTCTTCCTATGTTCAGAATTTAGCAGCAGCTTGTCTTAAAAACGGAGTCTCCATTCGAACTTCCACTCGACTGGAATCTTTTGAAGTCCTCCCAAATCAAAGGGGATTTCGCGTCACCATCTCTTCAAAGGGAGTAAGTTCAATGATTACCTCACGAGCTTTAATCCTATGTGCCGGAGGTTTTGCAAACAATCCTGAACTTATTCGTCGATACGTTCCGAATCTAAATTTCAAGTATTCCGATTCACGCGGAACAGGAGAAGTTCTCCAGAGGGCAATTGAAGCCGGCGTTCAGGTAGAAAACATGGATGCAGTTGAATGTATCCCTGAGGGCTCCATTCTCAGTAAATACTCAGCCAGACTGTATGCAATGGCACCCGGAACCGTCTTTATTAATGAGGATGGTGAACGTTTTGTCGATGAAGCCGCAACACGCAAAACTATCTCCGAAGCTTTGATCAAGCAAGGTGCAAAACGCTGTTGGACAATCGTTGATATCAGGAGCGTTAAAAGACTGGACAAAAGCCAGCAGAAAAATCTCTATCGAGCTTACTTCGCCGGTCAGGTTTGGAAGAACGATACGTTAGAAACGTTATGCAAAGACATTAACGTTCCTTTCGAGAAGGTCAAGGCTTCTTTTGAACAAGTCGATCCGAGACATCGTCCGAGCGTTGCGCCTTTTTGGGCGGTTCGCATGTATCCGTGGATTCATTACACCTTAGGTGGAATCTCTATCAACGAGCAGGCAGAATGTCTAAATAAATTCGGAATTCCTATCCCCGGCCTGTATGCCGCAGGACAAATTACCGGCAGTGTTCACGGTGAAAACAGGCTTGGCGGTAACGGCCTTACTGATGCGTTTACATTTGGACGCATCGCCGGCAAAAACGCAGCAAGATGGATTAAGGAAAACTGAGAAGAAATCGCTTTTTCTCCCAAACCTCCCTTCTCTCTGCGACAAGGCTTCCGAAATTTAGAAATTGTCAAGAGACAATTAGCCGACGCTTTCTGTTTATCGGATATTTAACCTTGGCACTGAAACGAATCTTCGCTTCATTTCCAAGGAGAAATAATTTTATGCAAACATCTCGTCGTTCTATCCTCAAAGGCAGCATCCTCGCCTCCTTAGCCGGCACAATGGGTGCTACTGCTATGAGCGCTTCTGCTGCAGAAAAACAGGCTGTCCTTCCGAAGAAGGAATATGACCTAGTCATCTGCGGTTTAGGTATCGGTGGTATCGTCACCGCCATCCGCGCAGCCCAGGACGGCTTGAAACCGGTTATTCTCGAAAAGATGAGTTCTGCTTCGGGTAACACCATTTACTCTGCAGGCTTCATGCTTGGCGTCAACACCAAGATGCAACAGGAAAAGAAGCTTGAAACCGGCGACACCGTAGATAAATTCTACGAAGACATGATGAAGGTTTCTCAAGGCCGAGGGGATCCCAAACTCACACGCCTTGTTGCTGAAAAAGCAGACGAGACACTGAACTGGCTGCATGACTACGTCGGCGTTAAATATGCCGTCGGCATGAAGCTTGTTTGGCCGATGCTCCAGCGTGCTCACCTCACCATCGGAGAAAAGAAGCCCGGCGGTACACAGCTGATGCTCTATTTACTGGCTAAAGCCAAAGAACTTAATGTTCCTATCGTCTACAACGCCAAAGCGGTCGAACTGCTCGACAACCCTCAAAACGGTAAAGTTATCGGAGTTAAAGTTAAGAGCAAAGAGGGGTTCGAAGAATACTTCGGCAAATACGGCGTCGTCATGGCTACCGGCGGTTTCTCCGCCAACAAGATGATGCTGACAATGATGGCAGGCGTTCCTGCCGCCAACATGCCGGTTCGCGGTTCCCACTCTGTTACCGGTGAAAGCATTCTTTTAACCGGCCCATATTTCCCGAAAGTTGTTAACGTTGACCAATACCACTGCGGACCGATCCACGGACCTACAGGCGCTAACCCGCTGAACATCGTTAACACCGGTATTGCCGTTTCTAAGGAAACAAAGCGCTACACCGATGAAGGCAAGACCTATGTCCAGATGTCTCGTGACACAGCCGCATTGACTCGTGACAACTGGGGCTACATGATTGTTGACGAAGATACGCACAATCTTCCGATGCTGAAGAATGACTGGTTCTCTTATTCTTCTCATAAGGCGCCTGTCTATAAGGCCGATACGATCGAAGGTTTAGCTAAGGAAGCCGGACTGAATCCTGTTGAGCTGAAGAAAGTTGTCGACGAATACAATGCCGCTCTGAAAGCCGGCAAGCTCGGCGAACTGACACCTCCCAACACTCACAAGAATCCGCGTCCGATCCTTAAGGCTCCCTTCTATGCCGTTCCGTTCCAGGGCGGTATGACAGCTACCTTCGGCGGTCCGCTCATCAATACGAACGGTCAGGTTCTTGACACGGAAGGACGTCCGGTTCCGGGTCTCTTCGCAGTCGGCAACGCAGCAGGCGGTTTGTTCTATGACAACTACGTCGGCGGCGCTCAGCTGACATCTGCTTCCGTTATCGGCCGTCAGATCGCCGACTACGTCAAGACATTGGCGAAGTAACACGATTTTTAAGCCGACCTTTTAGGTCGGCACCTCAAACCACTGTAAACCGTCTTCTAATCTCTCAGAAGACGGTTTCATTTTCCATCAAAGAGAAAGGCAGTACCTCAACCATCCAAAATCAATAAGTTACTTAAAAGTTAAATTCTCAATGCTTGAGGAAAAGAAGAAAAGAGCCGAGTTTTTAGGCTCAGCCCTCAAAATCTCAATAAACGGCAGTCAAATTTCCCTGACGACCTCTGAAATTAGTCTTGTTTTTTCTGTGCCGCTTTCTTCTGGTCTCCGGCCAACACAAAAGTAATTTCATCAGGTTTGATGTATTTACGCAGTGCAGCATTGACATCAGCCGTCGTCAGCTTGGAAATGGCTTCCGCCTGTTTCTTACTGAATACCCATGTACGTTGATTTTCCATCTTGTCGTTCCAGGAGCGGGCAACCACATCGTCCTGAGAACGAGCGACCTGCATTGCCTGCAGCAGACCTTTCTTGGCTTCCTCTACCTCTTGATCTGTAAAGCCGTCTTTAATCGCTTTAGCAATCACGTCGCGGGCACTGGCTTCTGCCTGAAGCATGTTCTGAGGAGCCACAATCGCACGGAAAACAAAGCTACCGTTATCGCCCTTCGCAGGAATACGAACGTGAGAACCGGCGCCGTATGAAAGGCCTTCTTTCTGGCGAAGTCTTTCAATCAAACGGTTGGAAAGACCTGTGCCGCCGCCCAGAATCCAGTTGGCAACGGTAAGTGCCGGAGCATCCGGAGCTGTGTCGTTGATCGGGAACACAGAACGAGCAACGATAATTGCGTTTTCCTTGTCAGGAGTATCAATAACGACGCGAGTGGCTTTAACGGGACGATATTCCGTTACGACCGGAGCGTAATGAGCCTTAGAAACGTACTTGGCGTAATCATCACGAATGATCTTTTCCACTGCCTTCGGATCGAAATCGCCGACAATCGAAATCTCACCGCGAGACGTACCACCGAATTCTTTATAGAAAGCTCTGACTTGGTCAACTGTAAGCTTATTCAGCTGTTCCAGCGACTCATCTAAAGAGTATTCGTAGCGAGGATCGCCCTTCGGATAAGTATTGAAGTGCTGCGTAATAGCGTTCTGAGCGAGCGCATCAGGTTTATCACGCATGCTTTCGATCATGACCTGCATCTGCTTCTTAAACTGATCAAATTCATCCTGCGGCATGATCGAGTTGTGCATGGCATCAAACACAAGCTCAAGAGCGGCCGGAAGATTCTTTCTCGTAGTCGTGAAGTTCGTAATGGAACCGGCCATCTTCAGCTCGGTCATACGATCTTCAATTTCAGAGCGAGTCATCGTCTTTGTTCCGCGAGTCAGCATCGCAGCAGCAACAGGCTGAAGATTAGCCTTACCAAAAAGATTCTTCTCGTCGCCGGACTTGAACTTCATGCAAACGGTCACGGTTTCACCGCGTGTCTGTTTGGGCAGCAAAGCAATATTCAAATCGCCGATATCAATACGCTGTGTCCTCTTGTCGAGGTTATCGAACGAAGAGTCGAAAGCCTCAATCTTTTGAGCAGTTCCCTGCGGCTTGTAATTAGCCAGCAGTTCATCCGCGCTCGGAGCTTTTGTGATCTTTGCGCGCTGAGGATTGTCATCGGGAATGAAGAGTCCGACAACTCGGTTGTCACGCACGAAATATTTGTCTGCTGCACTGTCAGCCTGCTGAGCAGTGACGTCTTTAGTCTTATCGCGGCCGTAGAAGAAAAGTCTCCAGTCGCCCAGCGCAATGTACTCTGATAAGCCGACACCAAATCCTTCCGGATCGGCAAAGGCGCGTTCGTACATGGTTTCCATCTGAGCCTTGGTTCTGTTTAACTCTTTAGAAGTCATCGGCTTCTGCTTTAAAGAGCCTTCAATCGTTTCGATAAGCTTATCTTTAACTTTCTCAAGCGATTCGCCTTTCTTAACAGAGGCACCGAAGATCACAAAGCCGGGTTCCTTAGCGCCGACGGCGTAACCGAAAACATTTGCTGCCAGTCCGGTTTTTACTAAGGCTTCGTACAGACGGCCGTTAGGAGAATCGGCCAAGACTTCAGTTGCAACTTCCACGCCTAAAGCATCCGGATGTAAAGCGCTCGGGATGCGGTAGCCGACAGCAACCATCTGAGTTTCGCCTTTGCGGCGGATCTCAAACACTCGTTCACCGTCCGCTGTCGGTTCTACTGTCCATTCAGCTGGAAGCGCTTCTTTCGGGTTCTGGATTAAAGAGAAATCTTTAACGATCCATTCCAGCGTTTTCTGGACATCGAACTTACCGCTGACTGTTAAGACAGCGTTGTCCGGGCGGTAATACCGGTGATAGAAAGCCTGAAGGTTTTCGATACGAACATGTTCGATATCGCTTCTGTTGCCGATTGTGCTCTTGCCGTAGTTGTGCCAGTCGTACATCATGGACTGCATACGCTTCATCAACACGCTGGAAGGACGATTCTCGCCCATCTCGTATTCGTTGCGCACAACGCTCATTTCGCTGTCTAAGTCTTTTTTAGCGATAAAGGAGTTGCGCATAGCGTCAGCACTCCAAGCTAAAGCGAACTTGAGGTTGTCTTCTGTAGCAGTAAAGGAGACAAAGTAATTAGTACGGTCAAGCCAAGTGGAACCGTTCATGCGGAAACCGCGGTTCGTGAATTCTTTGGTCGGATTCGGGAAGTTTTTGCTTCCTTTAAAAATCAGATGCTCGAGCAAATGAGCCATGCCGGTTTCGCCGTAGTTTTCCTGACGAGAACCGACCTGATAAGTCATGTTAACGGTCGCCGTATCTTTAGAGGCATCCGGGAAAAGAACTACGCGTAATCCGTTGGTAAGACGATATTCTGTCACGCCTTCAATACTCGGCCCTTGGGTCACACCGGCCGGAAGTGCAGTACCGGCTTGAGAGACGCTGACCGGTGCTTTTGTTTCTTCTGCTTGTGTATTCATCATAGTAAAGGCTGAAGCGACGCAAGCCGCGACAGCAAGTTTTTTCGCAATTTTCATAGATACGAATATTCTGTTTTAACGAATTGTTTGCTAAGGATAATCCGCTTGTCTTAAGACAACGTTCAATCGGCCCCCGGATAGCGACAAAACGATGCCTAATTTGTAAGAGTTTTTGAACGAAAATGAGAAATATTCTTCTTATCAGTACAAAAGAAACAGTCGGGGAGTCTTAGAAAGTAATTTAGGCCGAAAACCCCTACGGATCTTCGGCCTAATCATTTAAGGAAAGGAAACGTTGTTACTTCTCGCTGTTCTTGTACTGCTGGTCCGTGACCGGTTCCATCCATGTCACGTTCTTGCCTTGAGGATCGTACCCGGTAACCGTCATTTGAACCATTCTCTTGTCGGGAGCAGCGCCATGGAAATGTTTGATGCCTTTCGGACATACAACCACATCGCCTTTTTTCAGGACGCTCACTGGTTTTCCATAGACGCCCGAACGGCCTTCTCCTTCAACAATGATCAGAACCTGTCCGATCGGGTGTGTGTACCAGAAAGATCTGGCGCCTGGTTCAAAAATTACATATGCACTGGATACCGGCATCCCGGGAACAGATTCAGACAGAGGGACGATCTTGACTTCACCGGTAAATATCTTGTCGCTTCCTTTAATGCTCTGGATGGCATCGCCCCGTTTTACCAGCTGATCACCGGCAGGATTTTGTTCGTCTACTGCAACAGCAGATTCCATAACCAACAGAGAGGAAAGAAGAGCAGAAATGAGTTTCAACACGATGGTCACCTATATTCAATCTATTGATAGGAAGCTTCTGAGAAAACTTGCTTTGATGGCTCAATAGTAGAAAACAGGATTATTCATGTCTAATATAAATTTAATATAACTTTTTATTAAATTTATGCATATATACACTCGACTTCAAGCCCAAAGTCTAGTCTGACTGTAAGAACATCAGAATCCACAAGAAAAGTTGGTTTGTAGAAATCGAAAATTCTCGCTCCGGCTAAGTTTGCATTTTCGGATTGAAAGATCCTCCATCGACACTTTCTTCCGTCAAAGGTTCCTCCCCCACATTTACGATTCTTTTCTTTCTAATTTCAAAAAATTCAAGAGGTTGTTAGAGCTTTCCCGAGTGTGATTTTGAATTACCCGCACTCGCAAAATTGAGTAGAATGAGGCGGTTAACTCAGGCGAAGAAAACGGTTAAGAGCAGTTATCTAAGCAGTCTTCCTCGCATTTTTTGGATAAATTAAATTTAATTATGAAAAAACTTCTTCTCGTAACAGCCCTGGCAGCCCTTGCCGCTCCCGTCTTCGCTCAGACTGCCTTCACCGTTAACGGTCAGACAGTTTCCGTGGCAGATCAGCAAGAACTCATGAAAGTTCTTGCTGACCGCGGAGTCAAAGACCAGAAACAGCAGCTCGAAGCTGCCCGCAGCATCCTCGCTCAGGAAAAACTCATTGAAGAAGCGGCTAAAAAAGCCAATATCGCTCAGGATCCTGCCGTCAAAGCGCTGATTGCAGAACGTCAGACAGAAATTTACTCCGCTGAATTAGTTCGCAAAAATGCTGCTGCCCACCCGCTGACCGATGCGGACCTCAAGAAAACTTACGAAGAAGTTAAAAAACAGTACGATCCGAACGAAATCAAAGTTCGTCACATCCTTGTTAAAACAGAACAAGAAGCCAAAGACATCATCAAGTCTTTGAACGCCGGCGGTGACTTTGCAACGATCGCCAAAGAAAAATCTTTGGATCAGGGTACAGCAGCTCAGGGCGGAGAAATCCCGTTCACCAACATCCGCAGAATCGCTATCCCCGGATTTGCAGAAACTGCAATGGCTCTGAACAAAGGTGCTCTTCTTCCCGTTCCTTTCCACAGCGCACTCGGCTACCACGTTATCCAGCTTCAGGACAAGCGTGAAGTTCCTCTGCCCTCTTTCGATGCTCTGAAACCTCAGATTCAGAATCTTGCTGCACAGCGTCAGGCTCAGCAGTACATGGCTGATCTGATGAAGAACGCTAAGATCGCTGAAGCCGCTCCGGCTAAGAAAAAATCCTCTAAGTAATTTCCATTGATACTTAGGAAAGGTCGCTTCGGCGGCCTTTTTTGCCAATTGAAAATGAAAATCTCTAAAGTCGGCTAATAGCGGGGAGAGTAAATAGGATTATCCCTGTAAATTAGGGATGAAACCAGCTGTTCTTAAGAGTCGCGTAATGATATACCTCTATTTAACAAAAAACGGATTTTTAAGTAGAATTCATTGAATTTGAAAGTTTCATTACCTGAAACGATTTTGTTGTTGGAAAAAAGAGAGTGAAGTTCCTTTACGACCTTTTGCCGGTGATTTTGTTCTTCGGCACATTTAAAGTTGCTCAGACAAATCCGGACTCTGCGGCTGCGCTTTGCAACCAATGGCTGGGAAGCGGCTTTCAAGCCGACCAGGCCCCGGTTATTTGTGCCACGGCTGCTGCGATAATCGTGTCGCTTCTTCAGATCGGCGTGAAATTTGTACGCCGTGAGAAGATCGATCCGATGCTGTGGATTTCTGTTGCCGTCATCTTAGTCTTCGGCTCTCTGACAATCTGGCTTCACGATGAAATGTTCATCAAATGGAAACCCACGATCCTTTACTGGATCTTTGGCGGAATCCTTTTGGGCGGTTCTTTCATGCATAAGAACTTCCTTAAGTCGCTTCTCGGTAATAAAGTTTCTCTTCCGGAACCTGCATGGAATATTCTCCTTCGCGGTTGGATCGGTTTTTTTGCCGTTACCGGTGTTCTTAATCTTATAGTTGCCTACACATGCTCCACCGACGTGTGGGTGAATTTCAAACTGTTCGGGCTGATGGGACTGACGCTCCTCTTTACCCTAGGCGTCGGCTTTTATATTTCCCGATTTATCCCTGAATCTGATTCGGAAGGAAAATAAAGATGAGTCACACTCCCACATTAGAAAGAATCAGCCAAGCGCTTGAGCCGATTTTCCCAATCGAGCTTCGCTTTACTGATTACACAAGACCAGAAGCCGGCAGAGCTCCTGCTGCAGGCTCCCTCTACCACCTGTTTGTCATTTCCAGACGTTTTGAAGGTCTGCCGAAAATAGACCGACACCGAATCGTTTACGAATACCTGAAGCCCTTTATCGGCCACGGCATTCACAATATCAATATGACATTGCTGGCGCCGAGCGAATCTCGCCACTAATACGTCTTATTTAGGGCTGCAGGTGCTGAAATTTTTTCTGCTCGTCGCTTCATTTGCCGGCATCGTTCCTGCAGCCGCTGCTCAAACTGCTTTTACGGTTAACGGACAGCTTGTTTCCATAGAAGAACAAAAGCAGCTAATGGAGTTCTTGAAAGAAAACGGTGTGACTAATGAAAAGCAACTCAAAAACGCCACACGAAGCATTCTTATTGAACAAAAAGTCATTGAGCAAGCTGCTAGAAGAGAAGGACTGCTAGAAGCCCCTAGAGTACGAGTTTTAATTTCTGAAAAACGCGCCCAACTTTACGGATCGATTCTGAGCCGCCGATATGCTTCTGAGAACCCTATAACCGAAGATCAAATTCGAAATCGTTACGATAACCTTCTATCTAGCTACGATCCACACGAAATCAAATTTCGACATATCTTGGTAAAGACACCGGAAGAAGCTAAAGAAATTATTCAATCTTTGAAAGCCGGCGCCGATTTTAGTTCTCTCGCTAAAGAGAAATCTCTGGACCAAAGTACCTCTCAAAACGGCGGACAGATTCCTTTTACGAATATTCGTAATGTCTTGGTTCCGGGACTCGCCGAAGCGATACTCGCTCTTCAGCCGGGCGACCTTCTGCCGGTTCCTTTCAAAAGCAAGCTCGGATATCACGTAGTGCTTATCGAAGAAAAACGTGAGGTCCCCTTTCCTTCTTATGAAGAAGTAAAGCCAAAAGTGCTTTCAGAACTTGAAAGACTTCAGACAACAGAGTTTTTGAACGACCTTCAGAAAGACGCAAAAATTCTCGAAGTTTCGGACAGCTCTGTCGACTAGACTGCACTGCAACTTTCCTTCTAATCATCTTCCAAAAGTACATCCGCTTTCTTTTGGATCCTCCGCAATCTCTAATCGTACCTAGCCACTTCGTTCAGGCTGATAAAATGGCGTTTTTTAATCATTGGAACACGTCATGGGTTTCTTAACCGGTAAAAAATTCCTGATCACTGGAATCTCTTCTAATCGCTCCATTGCTTATGGAATTGCAAAGGCTTGTGCCAGAGAGGGCGCTGAACTAGCTCTTTCCTATAACAACGAACGCTTTAAAGAACGCGTGCAGGGCTTTGCCGATGAATTCGGCGCCGGACAAGTCATTAAGTTAGATGCATCTTCCGATGAATCAATTGATTTAGCAGCCCTTGAACTCGCCAATCGCTGGGCAGACGGTTTTGACGGCTTTGTCCACTCGATCGGCTGGGCGCCCCGCGAATCCATCAGCGGCAGCTTCCTCCAAGGCGCTTCCCGCGAAGGCTTCCTCTCCGCAATGAACCTCTCCGTTTACTCCTACATTGCGATGGCTAAGAGAATGGTCCCGTTAATGGCAGGCCACAAAGCTTCTTTGCTGACATTGTCTTACCTCGGCGGAGAAAAAGTCGTTCCCAATTACAACACGATGGGACTTTGCAAAGCAGCGCTTGAATCTGCTACCCGCTATATTGCTGCTGACGTCGGCCCGCAAGGCATTCGCGCCAACACACTCTCCTGCGGCCCGATTAAGACTCTTGCCGCAAGCGGCATTAAAGGCTTTAGCTCAATGTTGGCTCAGTGCAAAGCCGTTTCTCCGACTCGTTCTTTGGTTTCAATTGATGAAGTCGGCAACACCGCAGCCTTCCTTCTTTCCGACAATTCCCTTGGAATCACTGCGGAAACCATCTATATCGACGGCGGCTTTAATGCTCTTGCCTGCTGCGTCGATCAGACAGCATCTGAAAACGCCTAATCATTAGCGTTCTAGTTCTCAATGGGCGGCCTTCACGGCCGCTTACTTATATTTCGGAACACCAAGGTCTTTTTCTTTGAGTTTCTTCATTCGCTCGGCATCTTCAATCGCCCATTCTTTAAAGAGCCCTCTCATCCATTTATGCGCCGGATCTCGGTGCTTGCTGTCCGACCAAATCAGAACATTCCATTTTTCGGTCTCTTCAAAATCAATTGGCAAGGGAAGCGCCGTTAACTTATAGGCCTTCATTGCCAGCTCTGCAGCACGCCAGCCGCAAACCGAAATCAAATTCGTCTTCTCAATGGCGCCCCATGCAGAATAGAAACGCGACGTAGAAAACCTCGTATGTTCCATAAACCTTTCGTATTGGAATAAGCCTTGCTCAGGGCCGACCCAGGATGCGGACCGACCTGTCCGAATAGATACACGGTCATAAACTTGAAGGTATCGAGTTAACAAAGGACCTTTGATTTGCGTAAGCGGATGCCCCTTCCTGACAAGTAACACACGATCCAGCGGGTAAAGCTTCATTCGGTGGAGATCCGGCGCCAGATCAACGTCCGTGATTACCGCAAAATCCGCTTTGCCTTCACTCACAGCGGCGATCTCATTGTCGTGCTTGCTCAGGTCTAATCGTACTTTCGGCGCTCTTTCAATCATTTTCGGCAATACACCGGAAATCACGACAGAGATTTCGGTCATCACTGAGCTCAAAACAAAAGTCCTTGTGGATTGACTCGGATCAAACTGCGTATCCATTATCGCTTCAGAAGCTTCCAAAATCTGATGAATCTGCGGCTTGATCTGCAGGTAGTAGTTTGTCGGCACCCAGATTCCTTCCATTTGTCTAAAAATTTCCTGCGGAAAGTACGAACGTATCCGAGAAAAGTTCCTGCTTGAGGAAGACGGAGACAAATTTAACAACAAGCCCGCGCGAAGCAAAACGCCCGTCTTTTCTAGCTCCGCAAGAAACCGCATATCGTCTATAGAAAGCTTGGTAATGTCCGCCACAGTGGTAACCCTTTGTCAACAATGCAAAGATAGGAGTGCAACTTGCGCATAGTCTATCTCCTTAAGGTCGGCCTAAGATACCCGCATAAACACCAAGCGGTACATCACTTAATAACCACAAGACAAGGAGAAATACAATGCTTCGTAGAAGTCTGCTTACATCCGCAATCGCAGCCTCTTTACTTACAACATTCTCTCTTCCTGCATTCGCAACGCAGGTTTATGAGACAGACCTCGTCATCATCGGCGGCGGTCTCTCCGGCTTAGCCGCAGCTCAGAGTGCAGTTGACCAAGGCGCCAAACCCATCGTTCTTGAAAAAGAAGCAGCCCTTGGCGGCGGCGGAAACTTCCCTGAAGGAAGCCTCGGCGTCGGAACACGCTATCAGAAAGAACACAACATCAACACAACCGTTGACCAGGTTCTGACCGCTGCTCTGCAGTATCACCACTATCGCGCTGACCCGCATGTCCTTCGCGTTCTGATTGAAGAATCCGGCAAGACCATTGACTGGGTTATGGACAAAGGCGCTCAGATGCGCGGCATCCGCACCATGTATCCGAAAGAAGAATCTCTGATGACATGGCACCTGTTCAAAGGCGGTGCAGCCGGCATCATCCAGCGCTTCGCTAAGGAAGTTCGCGCCAAAGGCGGCACGATCCTTACCGAAACTCCGGCTAAGAAGCTGATCGTTGAAAACGGTAAGGTTGTGGGCGTTGAAGCCGTTGACGGCGAAGGCGAAAAAGTCATCGTCAAGGCCAAGAAAGTCATTATCGCTACCGGCGGTTTCGAATCCAATAAAGAAATGCTCGCCAAGTACGTGAACGACTCCTCTGCTCTAGGTATGTTTGAACCGGTTTGGTACCGCGGTCCTGTAACCGACGGTAAGAACGGTGACGGCCGTACGGGTGACGGCATCCAAATGGCTCAGTTAGTCGGTGCAGGCGTTAAAGGTATGCATACCATTGCAGGTAACGCTCCGTACCTCGCCGACCTGCCCCCGATCAACCAGTTCATGGGCGCTGATGAACTCAAGCAAGGCCGCTGCGCTTTGGCTCAGCCCTGGCTCTGGGTTGATCAGCACGGCAAACGCTTCTTCAACGAATCCCGTGGTGCTGTTTTCGTTGATGTCTACAATGCCATGACAAGTGCCGGCGGCGTAATGTACAACATCATCGACCAGCAGAAATATGATCAGTTGGTTAACAAGGGCGCTTTGCTTCCGTTCAACGCCATCGTTCTTGCCGGCGTTCCTCTGAAGGCTCTTCCGAAGACTTTCGAAATCGGTCAGCAGAGAGGTTGGGCTTTCAAGGCTGACACAATCGACGACCTAGCTGCACAGATCGGCGTACCTGCTTCCAACCTGAAAGAAACAATGAACAAGGTGAACGAATACGCTAAAGCTGGTAAAGATCCGGAATTCGGCCGTCTGCCTGAACACCTTGCAACTTTCAATATGGAAAAAGGTCCGTACTATGCTCTGAAAGGCATCCGCGCATTCTTCCTAACTTTGGGCGGCGTCACTGTCAATCCGAAGTTCCAGGCTCTGAATCCGCAGGGCGACGTGATCGACAACCTCTATGTCGTCGGTCAGGATATCGGCGGTTTGTATGACTCTTCTTACGACCTCCGCTGCGAAGGCTCTGCCTCTTCGTTCGCTATGACCAGCGGCCGCTTAGCTGCTGACAACGCTCTTGCCGATGTCAAAGCCGGTAAGTAACTTCTAGAGAAGCCCGGACCGTAGGGTCCGGGTCTAAAAACGGAAGAAAAAAATGAAATTTAACCGCCTCATTACCACCGCAGCAATTCTGTTAGCCGGCGCCTTCTGTACTGCTCAGGCTGCTCCCACCATGGCAAAGCACATGCAAAAAGGCGTGACTTGCGAACAGTGTCACAACTCTTCCGCTCCGGTTGCCGCTGCCAAGTCCAAGGCTTGTATGAAATGCCATAACTACCAGGACTTAGCCGCTGCTTCTGCCGCAAAGAAAGTAGCTTTAAACCCGCATGATTCTCATGCCGGACAGCTTCGCTGCACACTTTGCCATAAAGAACACGAACAAAGCGTTCTCTACTGCCGTCAGTGCCACAAGAACGCAGAAGACAAACGCTTTGATATGGCTGTACCTTAATCATTCCTAAAAATTGTCAAACTATTTTTGAACTCCCGCCTCTCCTCGGGAGTTTTTTGCGGCCAAGCTAATGGCCGCTTTATTTTTTCAAAGCGGCCATAGCTTAATTTCATTAGTTATCCAGGAATCCGATGGTTCTTCTGGAAGAAGACATCTGGCCTTCCTTCAGTTGAGTTTCAACTTTCAGCATGTCGACAATCTTTTCTCCGGAAACAGCTTTGGTAAAACGAAGTCTTCTGTCGATAGCCGCAAAATCTCCCGGGGAAAGATTTCTGATCTTCCGCAGATTGTTCACTTCGTTTCCGACAGAGAATTTCCACTTCTGAGCCAGTCTTCTGTACATTTCTTCTGCCTGATCATCAGTCATGTATTCGAGTTTGACCTTCAAGTCGAATCTTCTCAGACAAGCGTTGTCCATCAGATCCAAAAGGTTCGTTGTTGCCACAAGGTAGCCTTCATAAGACTCCATCTGAGTCAAAAATTCGTTGACTTGCGTAACTTCCCAGGAATGATTCGCGGTTCTTCGATCTTGAAGGAAAGAATCAATTTCATCAAAGAGTAGAACGGCATTTTCTCTTTTTGCTTCTTCAAAGGCAGCGGCGATATTGTGTTCTGTACCGCCGACATAGCAGTTCAGAAGATCCGACGCTTTTTTCATGATGAGAGGACGTTCAAGCTTCTTTGCGAGCCAATGACAAAATTCTGTCTTGCCCGTGCCTGGGGGACCGTAAAGACATAGCCTTCCGGCGCCGGCTTCTTTGAGGCCTTTCGATAAAGCTTCCAGATCTGTATCGGAGTTGCTTAAAGCAGGGTCGAACTTTCCGATTTTCTTCGTCGCGGCAGCCAGTTTTCCAAAACCTTGTGCCTTGAGAATATCTTCGAGAAGAGCCATCAAAGAGTCTTCCGGAAACTTAACTTTATTACCTTGGAGGTTGTCCACGATCTCTCCGACTTGAGCGACAAGTGCCGGAGAAAGATTTTCCGTATTCACCAGACGACTAATGTTTTCTTCAGACAAAGATTTGGCCAATGTTCCTTGTGCGAGCTTCTCCATTTGAGCTCGAGGCGGATAACCAACCTTTAGGACAAAATGAAATCTTCTGATAATGGCAGCATCCATAGAACGCAGAGAGTTCGTTGTCCACACGGTCAGTTTTTTAGTGTTTTCGAGTGCGGTATTGATGCGCGCTTTGTTTGTACGATCAGTCGTTCCTTGGACCAGATCACTGTTGAAAACGTCATCCGCTTCATCAATCAGAATTGCCGTGACGGCGTCGTTCCGACTTAACTTGCAGGCTCGTTCCCAGCAAGCCAAAACCTTTTCCTCTCTTCCGAGTTTTAATGTGTAGGCTTTTTTACCGGCTTGTTCAATCAAAAGTTTTCCTAATTCCGTCTTTCCGGAACCAGGAGGACCATACAAAAGAACATTGACGCCTCTGGGGCCTTCATCTTTAATCCCCTTTAAAAACGGAACGACTAAAGAGTCAATCACAGGTAGATACTTGACGTCTTCGAGCGTGAGACGAGACTTGTTGCAAGGAGTGAGGATCGAACTTACAAGCTGCTTCTTTTCGATTTTCCCGAAGAAGAGATCAAAGAAGGAAATACCGGATTTGGATTCAAAGTAGTCCTCGAAATCAATATTAGAAGACTCTCTGTCTACGCCGAAGATTGCCATTCGGATAAGTTTGCCATCCGGCCCGAGCATTTCTTGGACCTTTTCCAAAGGCAGGCCCAACGTTTTTGCGATGACCTCCAGCACGAGGAAAAAGCCGCGGTCGGAATAGCTGAAAGAGTTCAGGGCTCTTCTCAAGTTTCGATAGGCAAGAGTGAAGAAGATGAAGGCGGTGACTAGACCTTCATCTTCGGAAAGGTCATAGGCTTCTTTGATGAGTTCAAGATTAGCCGCAAAACCTTTCGGGTAGAAACCGTGCAAATCAATCTCTTTCTTAATGTTGCGATAAACCTTCTTCATGGAAACTGGAGGATTGTCGATGCGCTTTCTAAGCTCTGTTTTCACAGATTTGTATCGACGAAAAACACTGTCTCCTGCATCGTCAAGTAATTCAGTGTCGCCTTCTTCTTTTCCTTTAAGTTCGTAAAGTTCCAAAACGTCGTTTTCGATTTCCTGCTGCCACGCCTTGACCACTCGGATATTTGCCATCTCCTGCACATCATCGAGTTCCAACGATTTATAGCCGGAGAGTTCGATCAAAATCTTGGATGTCCAATATTCGACACACAAGGTACCCTGCTGTTCTGAATCCGGAATAGAACGAAGACGGTTGTCACTAAACATTTTTTCAAAGACACTTGTTCTTCTGCGAGGCATTTTTGTTCTCCTTCTATGTTGTTATTTTTGCATTTGAAGCGAAAGAAATTGACGCAGTAAAAGCGATTAAAATAAAAATCAACAGGTAACTTGCGACAGAAATTTGAGTCTGGAGGACCTAAGGATGGGAAGAAAACACGATAAAAAAGAAGAAGCATCGATCATTTTGGAGATCCTCAATCGGATACCGTTAAGCAAGCGGTTTATCTCGGTCGATGACATCCTTAATTCTTTGGCCTCCGCGGATATTGATGTCAGCAGGCGGTCTCTGCAGCGCTATCTCAAGCAAATGTATGACTGCGGAAAATACGGTTTGGTGCGCGACGACCGAGGAAATGCTTACGGCTACCGCAGAGAACGCACGGACTCCATTACCGACAACATTCATTTAAAACCGAATGAATGTCTGCTTCTGAGAATTGCGCAGGAGCATATGAAGTACCAGATTCCGGGAACTGTGCTTAAGTCTCTTGGATTCCTATTTGATGCAGCGTCCGAAATGCTCAAGGAAAAAGGTTCGAACGCAAAAGAGAATCAGTGGCTCAATAAAGTCTGCGTCATTTCTTCTTCAATCCCGCAAATGCCTTCCAAGGTACTGCCGAGAATCTTTGATGCCGTTTCAGAAGCGCTGTATTCGGAAAAGAAACTCAGAATCGAATACACCAACATGAACGGCAAAACCACCAGCGCCGTCGTCTCTCCTCTTGCGCTGGTCCAGCAGGACGTCCGACTCTACTTAATTTGTCAGTTCGATCATTTCGACAACGTCGTCCATCTGGCGCTTCATCGATTCAAGAAAGCAGAAGTCACTTCTTTTGACGCGCACCGACCGGAAGACTTTGATCTTCAGTCTTATATCCACGACCGTCACTTCAACTACAGCAACGGTGAATGGGTGCATTGGATATTGGAATTCAAAAGCGATGTCACGGCAAAGAACTTAGAAGAAACGCCTTTCAACACCTCACAGAAATTGACTAAAAAAGAAGACGGCACCTGGCGCCTGGAAGTTGATATCCAGGATTCCAGGATGTTGGACGGCTGGGTCGCCATGTGGAAGAACGATGCTCAGATCACGCTGAGCCAAAAGGAATTTCTAGAAAGAGAAACCGACGAAGACGGTGAATAACAATAACCGGAGGTTTCCCTCCGGTCACCTGGCTTCTTCGGTGTTTTCTAAGGATTGCGAACATCGGTGATGGAATCATCGACTTCGCTCAGGCGTTCCAGAAGGGTTCGATTAATTTCGAGGAGCTTCTTATAGGCCGCTCGAGTCTTAAAGAGATCAATGATGTTTTCGATTCGGCGCTGAGCAATGTACGGAGAAATCGGTCGCTGAATATAATCAGCTACGCCCAGCGAATAAGCACGATGCACAACGTCATGCTCTAAGGATGCCGTAATCAGAAAGACAGGAATGCTCTCCACTAATCCTTCTTTGATCGCCTCTTCTAAAAAAGTTAAACCGTCCATCTCAGGCATGACATAGTCAAGAAGGATGGCACAGATGTCTTCTTTTTTCTTGCGAAGAATTTCCAGAGCCTCAGGACCGCTTTCGGCAAATTCGATCTCATGGCTTTGAGAGAACATGATGGACAGGACGTCTCGATTCAGCTCGACGTCATCCACAATCAAAATTGTATTTTTAGCCTGACCCATTTTTTCTCTCTTTCCCGACCAATAAAACAGCGCTCGGCCGGATGCGTCCAAGACAAATACCGTTGTTTGAATCCTTACCGAAGGTATCTATGACCTATGCATCTTTTTTGCGCAAGGAAAATGGAATTTTCGGACAAGTTATACAACTAATCAAATCTTGACCGTCTGCATTCAAACACAGTTGTTGATATTAACATCTTAGTGTTGTATGCCAACGAATATGAAGCCTTGTTTTTACCAGCTGGGCCCGTAAAGCACCGTCATTTATGGCGGTGATATAAGGTTACTCCGGCGTATCTTGCTGCTCTATGTACTGTTTGATAATGGAAATAGGCGCTCCGCCACAACTTGCGGCAAAATAGGAGGGAGACCACAAGGCTCCGGCCCAAAGTTTGTCTTGCATGCAGGGATATCGTTTCTTCCGAATGAGTCGACTTGAGACCCCTTTCAGACTGTTAACCAAACGAGATACCGAAACTTTCGGCGGATAATTGATTAGCAAGTGGACATGATCCTTTTCTCCGTCAAACTCTACTAGCTCGGCCTCGAAATCCTGGCAGACCGAGGCAAAAATCTCCTTCAGATCTTCCAATACTGCTTTAGTAAATACAGAGCGGCGATACTTAGTGACAAAGACCAAATGAATATGTAAATTAAAAACGCAGTGTCTGCCGTGTCTAATATCGTTACTTTTGTTCATAGACCAAGTATAATATGCTTAGTAATCGCGAGGGTTGCAATGCTAATACGACGTGCCTTTAAATTTGAATTAAAGCCGGATGGCCGGCAGGCTTGTCAAATCGGCAAATTCTGCGGCTGCGCCCGTTATGTCTACAATCGTACCTTATCTCTTGAGAAGTCGCTGTACGCAAAAGATGATAAACACTCATTCAGATATACGGAAGCTACCAAAAGGCTTCCGGAGTGGAAAAATAAACATCCTTTTCTGAAAGAGTGCCATAGTCAGGTACTTCAGCAGTCCCTAAAGGATCTTGATCGGGCTTATACCAATTTCTTCGAAAAACGGGCGAATTTTCCTAAATACAAGAAGAAGTTCCGGCATGACTCTATTCGTTTTCCTCAAGGAGTTGAACTCGATGAGGTCAAACAGAAGATTTGGCTGCCAAAAATCGGGTGGGTAGGATATCGGAAAAGCCAAGACATCATCGGCGCGATAAAAAACGTCACCGTCATTCGCCGCGGCGATAAATGGGACGTCAGCATCCAGACGGAATATGAGGACAAGCCGCCTGCTCCAACTCCTTCCGAGATAGGGATTGACATGGGAGTCAAGCATTTTGCGACGCTCTCCGACGGTAAAGTCTTTGAACCTCTCAACCCCTTTAAGCGGGAGCAGGAAAAACTTGCGATACTTCAAAGAAAGTTGGCCAGACAGAAAAAAGGGAGTAGGAACAGCAGAAAAACAAAGAGAAAGATTGCACGCCTGCATCGCCATATCGCAGACAGCCGAAGAGACTTCCTACATAAGACTTCGACACAGATAGCCCAAAACCACA
>OFFM01000767.1_pt1 | contig 21963 bp, 26 predicted proteins | sample 1521401 | NCBI WGS metagenome assembly OFFM01 (sample SAMEA3504118, study PRJEB24116) | mouse gut metagenome | biome: mouse gut; feature: mouse-associated habitat; material: faeces | place: Denmark | collected 2011
TCACTGCGCCTACCTGCCCGGTTTCGTTGTTTCGGGCAATCAGCACTTCTTCATTTTGGTCTTGTGCCATAATTAAAAGAATTTTTGGTTAGAAACTTGCGCCGTTGCCGACGCGATAATTATTGTGTGTATGGATTGTCTATGCGTTGCGGGTTGCGAACAGTTCCATTATATCCGCCTTGCGGTAGCGGATAGTGCAGTTGGTTCCCTCCCCGGTCTGTGTGTAGGGCAATTTGCCCGACATACGGTAATTGTATAGGGTCTTGCGAGATACATGGTATCTGGCGCGCACCTGCTTGTCTGTCCAAGTATCTTCGTCCGGGTCAAGTATACCGAAGCCTTGAAAAGCCTCCATCACGGTTTTAGCGACTGACTCGATACGGCTGTCAACACCGGTTCTTATCGCCTGTACCTCTGCTCTCAGTTCGGAAAGCATCTGGCATACCATCGTAAATTCTGCTGACTTCATGAGAGATATTTTTGAGGTTCAACCATAGTGTTTATTTCAGTGGACTTTTTCAAGTCCATTCCGGGCATCTGACGGGATAGTTTCGTGCCGGAGATTATCAGCGTTTTTGTTTCCATTTTATTTCTTGGGTTTAGTGTTACGCTGCGAAGTTCGGCAGAAATCAAAATCCGTGTCGGGTACGTTCCCGGAACATTCCTACTTTATTTAACTTTCATTAAGGATTTAGCCCTTGTTATTCTACTTTTGGTAGGGGTACAGGAGTCACTGCACCAGCTTTTATGTCGATTAGCCGGTGAGCCTTTCTGAAATATATTTTTCAGTGGGAATGAAATCCGTGAAGCCGGATAAAACAGTCCTGATTTGGTTCGATTCGCGTTGCAACCCGAACCAGACAGTCGTCAATTTTGGTTCGGTTCCACGTGCTACCTGAACCAGATTGAACGGCTGGAGTGATGTTTATCCGTTGTGGATTTGACATAGAAACAACCGGAATATGGCTGTTTGTTTATGACAATTTTTCAAGTTGGGTAATGTTGGGTAATCGGTGTGTAACCGTGGGAAATCGCTCATTTTCAGCAATCTTTTTCCGCTGTCGGAATGTTACACGGACAAAGCGACAGCCCCGATATATCCCAAACGGGCACAGCTATCCCCGGCCCATAAAAATATGATGATGGCAACCCATAGTCCGGAATATGGATTGCCATTGCTGTATTCAGGGCAATTTCAAAATCACTAAATCCAATGTTATATTATGGAATACATTACCATTGAACGCAGCGTCTATGACGCTATGGTAGCCACTCTTGCCGAGTGCCGTTCAATTCTTGGCAAAGCAATCAGACGCTTGTCGGGGAATGAACGGCAGGAGTGGATAGATAATATTTCGGCTCAGTCAATCTTGCGGCGATCACAGCGGGGCATGACGCTACTCCGAATGGAAGGAAAAATCGGTTACTCGATAATTGAGGGCAAGGTTTATTATCCGGCAGAAGAAATTGGTCGTCTGCTCTATCATTGCAAGGTTGATTATGAGTGAAAATAATCAGATATTAAGTAAGGATGAACAGCGCGATGTTTTCAAAATCATATCTGAAATCAAAGCCTGTGCCAAAGAGCTGGCAGAACGCTCACGCCCTATGTTTGACGGAAACCGCTTTCTCTCGGACTCCGAACTTGCCAGACGGCTTGGTGTGAGTAAATCCACACTCGCCAACTATCGCCTCAAGGGGATATTCGGTTATTATTCACTTGAAGGCAAAATCCTATATGCCGACACCGAAATTGAGGACTACCTCAAAGAGAACTACCACCCGCCTTACCGATAAGGCTATCCAACGGCAACGCCCCCGATAATCCATTGAGAATTACCGGGGCGTTAGCCATATCATCACCGTTTTGTCGGACTTTTTACGTAGAAAAACCGACAAAATCAGATTTTCACTTTGTGTTTTTGATGAGTTTTACTTTGTTAAATTGATTAACAAAACGGACAAAACCACATTTTCAATCATTTCAAAACCATCTACTCCCACGTTTTCAAGGGAAACAATCATACAATAATATTTGCTATTACCTGATCTAATCCAAATTCAATAGCCTTTTCTGTAACTATCCCGCCAAAACCTTTTATGGCTCGTAAGGCCTGACGAAGGATTTTAGGCGATGGCATTTTACTATCCAGTTCCTTCTGAATTTCATCAAGATATTCGGTAAATTCCACTTCGTCAATATTTAATTGGCTTTTCAAAGAGTTCAACTGGTTTACAAGCTCCTGAATTTGCTGCTTTGAATCTGGAGATATTGTAATATGTGCGTCATCTCCTATAACCATATTATTATTGGATACATTCATATCGCCAGTCCCTGTATGGACGGCATTGGCATAAATTGTTGTATTCATAATTTTATTTATCTTTTCTTGCCCAACTGATGAAATATCAATATCCAATTCCAGCTCATTCTTGATTTTAATGATAAAATCAAGCAATGTAGATTTGATTCGTTCTAACATTCCTATCACAGATTGAGATGGAATAATAACCCATGCTTCAGTCGTCCTATGCCAGTCTCCATCCAAGACTTCATCAACATATCTGTAAATAGAGGATGGCATACTTACTTTTAACATCTGTCGTTTATTATCAGGAGAAGGTGCGGTATATGCCTCCAAGGTTGAAACTGCTTCTCTAAACTGGACTACGGAAACAAGAGACTGAACGTGTTCAGGTAATACATCGGTTGGTATTGTAAAATTTTCCCACATGCCTCCTCCTGCCATAATATTAGCTTTTAGAGTCCCGCATCCAATATGACGATATTCTGGTACAACCGCATCTAACGGATAGCCATATTGCTCACTCTTTAGCCACCTTTTGAGATTGTCATTGTCCAGTAAAGAGACAAATAATTGAACTTGAAGCATAACAGTTGACAAATTCTCTCCATTTGTCAACCCACTAATAATTCTTTCGGCTAATTTCTTCTTATCATCCATACTACTTCATCTCACCTCTAACGATTTTACATGATCCATCATGCCAATCACATTTTTCAAAACCAATTCAGATGACGGGATGGATTTATATGCAAGTTTTGAGAGTTCATCTTCATAAATGTCAACGAGTTTGTGATGCCATATATCTTCCAAACTGCTAAAAAGCGGCGAATCGGTAATTGGACGTATATTCCAACCGTCAGGATAATCAAACATATCCTTGTCATGTCCAAGTAGAGATTTTAAATCTGATGAAAAATCATTAGAATAGAAATATTGCCGGCACTCAGAATCATTCATAAGGAAATAAAGGTCGTAAAAATGCCTTATTTTCTTTGTTAATTCACTCTCAAAGTCTTTAGCCATTGAAAAGCGAAGAAGGGATACAATCTTTTCCGTAGCAGTTCTTTTCTTATCAAGAACTTTCATACAGAACGTCCCAAGTCCATATGTATCAACAAGATCTTGATGTCCAGTATTGAACAAGAATACTCGTATGAAATTGTCTATGACGCAATCATCATACGGGTATGGGTTGGCGAAAGAATTTATCTCAACCATGATTTGGCCGAGTTTTATGCTATTGCCTGTAACCGAGTCATTCAATTCGGGTATTCTATCATATCCATATATTGCCTTATAGAAACTGGATCCTTTGCTTGTAACTCCCGGTGTAGGTATTTCGTCAAGTCCGACTGTCATTGATTTTGCGAGACGCTTTATAAGCTTCTTCCTTTGGTTACCATTCAAAGATGTGGCATTAACGATTGCAATATCTATATCCTCCGAGAATCGTGACCCAATATTGTGAGCTTTAGACAAACTTGTGCCGCCTTTGAATATTGCACGATTGTCTTTGTCAGATAGGGCGAGTAATTTCAATGATCGCGTTATCCAATAATCCTTCTCCACAAATATCGGGGATATATTAAGATGTTGCGATGCAGCAAGGACAGCATCAGCAAATAGTTTTTTATTTTCGTGCAGGTTCATATATTCTCCATTTTAATTTGTTGGGAAGTGTCGTATCGCTTATTGGAAGGCGATATTTGGATATACCTGTCAAAGATTGCCGTAAAGCGTTTACCAGTTTTGCCGGACAATCAAGTTTCTCCATGATAGCACCTAATAATGCCCTGACAAACGGAGGGTAAGAAAGAGCATATTCAGTCATGCCTTTTTTTTCTATGCTGCTTAAATTCCGAATTATACAAATAATACGTTTACAGGCTTCATCAACAGTCGTTCCGGGTATGGCTTTTATAAATTTAATGCAATCCAATAGACGTAGCAGGTCCACTGAATCTTCATTGATTTCATTTTGTTGCAGGACAAACGATATTTTATAGTCGCCTCGTTTCAGTGGTCGTCTATAATTATTTGTGCCTATTTGAATTTCCGATGAGATTTGTGTAGTCAGGGAATATTGGGAAAATGCACTTGCACCAGTAAGATACCCAATCACACGACCATCCTTTATTAAAAACTCCTTCGCTATTTGGGAGGGAGAAGGTTTCAACTCCCCAAATATAGTTTTACGAGGCTTATAATATCTGCCGTTGGATAGTTTTGAGATTTCACCCCGTTCCACCATGCGTTGCAAGGCCCTTGCAGCCGCTTCACGCTGACTAACATCGCAGTCAAGGTCATAAGCCGCAAAGACAAAATCATCGGGATACCCTGAGATTTCTCGTTTTATTCTTTTTGCTATCGTCATCGGTAAATATGATTTACTGTGCAAAGTTAATAAATTTGTCGGATTTTTGCCGTAGAAAAACCGACAAAATTTCCTCTAAAGTCCTAAGAATATTTGGTGGAGCGGAAATAAATTCGTAACTTTGCAATCATAGAGAACTTTTAGAACAAGGGAAGATGTTGCTAAGGTGTTAGATAGCCAGAGCAAAACGCCCCAAATCGCTAAAATATAGCAGTGTAGTCAACGGAGTTTTTCTCCTTTAGATAGCCAGTAATTATCTGATAGTCAAATTGATACTATATTCAGAACAATTCTGGTGGCACCACAGAAGGCCGCTAATTCGCAATGAGTTAGCGGTCTTTCTTTCATCCATACCCTCCGAGTCATCACAAAAGTCACCACACCCATCGTAAATTGCAGAGATATTGTTGGTTATGCATGTTGCGGTGAATGTGTATCTATTTCGCTCGACGCGCAACACGTTGATATTCAACGCAAATCGAAGCTTTATTCATAGTTATTCACCATCATTCAACCCCACGTCACAGCCTCGCAACCCCGAACTTTAACAGAGTTTAACTATAATCGGTGGTTGAAAATGTGGTGACCTCAACCGAAAATCAGTCGGGTCACCACGTCTAATCGTTAAAATCTTCAAAAAAAATCGTAACTTTGCATGTGGATAGGCGAATGTCTATCTCGACATTTTGGAAAATAAGAAGCGTTATGCTTATCTTGTAGTTTGTGAACGTAGGAAATTCAGAAACCGATGCAAGAGATAGCATAGTGGTTCTCACGCATACAGCGTGGGTCACTATTGTTACATCTGCATCAAAGGTTTCCTACGACCTACAAACTAAGACGTGGCATAGTTGGCTCACGTTTCTGTTTATAAACATTTGAACCTTTGAGCCCAAGGCGATACTATACGGATATGAAATTGACTCATAATCTACACAACATCCCACAAAAGTATCAGTCATTCCTGACTGCGGCCTTGGCGATGGCAGAAAATGCCGGAGATATTCACATGCAGTATTTTCGCAAATGTAATCTTGAACAGTCGACAAAGCTCAATGACAGCGATGTGGTCACAATAGCCGACAAAAAGGCAGAAGCAATGATTCTTGATTTTATCCGTCAGCATTTCCCTTCGCACGGGATTATCTCGGAGGAATCAGGACGAGATCATGATGAAAGAGAATGGCGATGGGTAATAGACCCTCTTGACGGAACAACAAATTTCTCTGCGGGACTTCCGGCTTTCTGTGTATCTATCGCACTTGAACATAACAAGGAAACCGTGTTGGGCGTAGTCTATGCTCCATATCTCGGTGAGTGTTTCTATGCAGTGAAGGGAGCAGGAGCATGGCTTAATGGAAGCTCAATCCACTGTTCCGACAAATCAGAAATGACCAAAGCCGTTGTAGCAACCGGAATGCCATACGACCGAAATGACAATGCCGACAATAATCTTACTGAAATCTGTCGAATGGCATTACGTGTCAGAGGCATCAGGCGTATGGGGTCGGCCGCGATAGACCTATGTTATACCGCAGCCGGATTCTTTGATGCTTATTGGGAACTGAATCTCAATCGCTGGGATGTATCAGCCGGACAACTGATAGCAGCTGAAGCCGGGGTTATTATTGAATCCATTCGTTCAAACAGGAATCATTCGATTCTTGCTTCCAATCCCAATCTCCATTCAGCAATGCGCCAAGTTCTTTTTCAAGAACAAGCTTAAAAATGAATGACTATGTTCATAGCTATTCTTACATACAAGAAACCTCTGAGTGAGGTTGACAAATATCTTCAGGCTCACCGCGATTATCTTGCAGAGCACTATTCCGCCGGGGATTTCATCGCATCAGGGCCGCAGAATCCACGCATCGGTGGTGTGATAATGATAAAAGCCACCAACCGCGAGGCTGTCAACACTATTATCTCGCAAGACCCGTTCAACATCAATTGCATCGCGGACTATCAAATAGTGGAATTTACACCTACAATGTTCTGCGACGCTTCTTTACAAACACTCCTGTAAACCATGTTCTATATATCCATCTCGTTAATCATCTTAACCTATGAAAAAAACAATACCGATGCACCACCATAAGGATTTGGCGGAGAATGGAATAAATCTAAAGACCGTGACACCCGAAGATGTTGTTAACCATCCGATAGAGTACATACATCAGGATGACTTCTACATTTTCGGTCTGATGGTTCGTGGCACAATAATTATCGACATTGATTTTGAACAACAGGCGGTTGCGGTCGGTTCGATTGGTTTTATAAGGCCGGGGCAGGTTCACAGCTTCCTCGGTGGTGAAGATTTTGAGGGTTGGATGCTTATGGTAGAGAGCGGTATGGTCTGCGACCGGTATAAATTGATATTTGAGGAAACATCATTTTCAGGGAAAACGCTATGGCTGCCGGATCAAGGACTCAACGAACTGAAGACACTGTATCAGTTGATTTATGATCTGTGGACAAAGAAAGAGGATATCTCTATAATCAGAGATCTTGTTTCCGCGTTCATTGGTATTGCCGCCGGCTGTTTCAAACGGGAGAACAATATGCAAAACTCATATAATAGTCGTCATGTCGAGATTGTGCTGCAACTTAATTCGCTACTACAAACGGATATCACCGAGAGCCATAGCCCCTCTTATTATGCTGACAAACTCAACCTTTCACCGGTCTATCTTAATGAAGTGGTCAAGAGAGTGACAGGATGGAGCGTAAGCAACTATATCCGCAATGAGGTAATACTCCGTGCGAAACGGTTGCTATATCATACAAATCTGACAGTAAAGGAAATTGCTTCATCATTGGGATTTGAAGATAACGCGTACTTTACTCGCCTTTTCACAAAAGCAACCGGCAAATCGCCATTGCAATTCAGAACGAAACCATGAATTGTCCAATCATTGTCTTACATCATCCATTGACACGGATTCCCATCTAAGGTAATTTTGCAGTCAAATAATGACTGTGAATATGACAAAGAAATCAAAGTTGAGATTATGCGATTGGTCACTGCTGTTTTTGACCATCGCTATACTTGCATCGGGCATACAACTGGAAATCAATCCAGCCGGAGCAACTATTTGGGTATGGGCGCATATAGTTATTGGAATATTGTTTTTTTGCGGAATTTTCTGGCATATCGGCCTTCATAAATCCGGCAAGAAAAGAGTTGAATCAAAAAACAAAAATCGAAGAAACAGACATGCAGTAATGGGAGTATTCTTCCTGTTGACACTACTAAGCGGAATTATAGCAACATGCCATTGGATTGGTACTTACCTTCACTGTACAATAGGAGGTATTCACGGCAAATTCGGCTTTCTGTTCATTATAACCGTAATTTTCCACATCGCAAAACATAGGCGTTTCTATTACCGATAAAGATAAAAAGCCTGTCCGAAACGAACAGGCTGAAACAGGAACGGGTGTCTTCACAGATGCCATATCCTGCTGCGGTAGGCTTTGAGTTCTTCTTCTGGAAACTCAGCTATCGCTTTGTCAAATTCCCGGAGGATAACTGCCTTGTCATCGGGCAACGCTCCAGTGATTGGTACCGTATTGGATATATGGTGTCCCATAAGGTTGACCTTTATTTTCAAGCGGTCAATGAGAGTTCGCATCTCCAGTAGTCTCTCAATCTCCGGTTCTTCCTCATACGAGCCGTCAAGCACTTCCTTATATAATTGTGATTCAGGAAATACAGTCAACGACACGATGTTGATTATACAAGGGTGCAGTTTGTTCAGTACATCTGCGGTGGCGATTGCACTTTCAACTCCTTTCCCCTTTCCTCCAAGTCCATTGAGGTAGAACACGTTGTAGTGTATTCCTGCTTCATCGAGTTTTGACAACTGTTCAAGAATATCGTTGGCTTGATAGCCTTTGTTCATCCTTTCAAGAGTCGGATTATGTGCGGTCTCGATGCCGATATTTATGCTGTCGAGTTTCATGTGACGCAGGTTCTTCAACTCCTCTACTGATTTGGGCGCAATATCTGTCACGCGGGTGAACATTCCGAAAGACACCAAATGAGGAAGATACTTGCGTAGAAGTATGGCAATATCCATCAGTTTGTTGTAGCTGAGAGCAAACGGGTTGGCTCCTGTCATATAAACACGACGTGCTCGTGGTTGCCACTGTCGTATTACTTTCAAGTCTGCCTCCACCTCCGACAAGGGAGACATACGGAATGGTGTGCCGTGATACAGGCTACAAAATTTGCACTTGTGCCATGTGCAGCCCGATGTGATCTGGAGCAATTGCGAGTTTGCCTCGTATGGAGGTCGCCATACCTGCCCCGTGAAATGTAGTTCTGGATATATCATATATCAACGATTTTTACTAAATTTGTAGTGCAAAATTAGGTGAGAATCAGAGCCTAAACAACAACTTACCGAAAGGTTTGACCCTTACCGAAAAGTTTGTTTTACTCATTTTCAATCCTTTTCAACAGACACGATATGGCAAAAAAATTGGACTACGAATATTGCAAGGCCGCTCCGATGCTTGAATGGCTCGGAAACAAATGGGCGTTGGTCGTTCTCGTGAAGATTTCCGAGAACGAACCGGTGCGTTTTAACGAACTATACCGCAATATCCCATCCGTGTCTGAGAAAGTGCTGTCGCAGGTGTTGAAACAACTCACAACGGACGGCATAATCGAGCGTCAGCTTTACCCGGATGTGCCGCCTCGTGTTGAATATTCCATAACCGACTTAGGTCGCACATTGCTTCCGCACGTTCAAGCACTGATTGACTGGGGGCGCGAAAACTTCGACCGGATAATGGAAAACAGAAATAATAAAACGAATTGATATGGAAATAATATCTCTGAGAAAGAATCCGGAATACCTCGAGCGTGCAATTGCTTATTTTCAAGAGAAGTGGGCGACAGAAGACTCTATGGCGGTGTATGATGATTGTATGCGTCATTGCATAGATGCCGCCAATCCGCTGCCGCAATGGTACCTATTGGTTGATGGCGACAGAATAATCGGTTGTGCCGGATTGATAACAAATGACTTCAATTCCCGTATGGATTTATACCCATGGTTAGCTGCACTGTATGTTGAGGAAGATTGCCGTGGCAATGGTTGCGGCAAAATGCTGATTGAACATGCAGTAAAGGACGCAGGATTGTTCGGGTTCAAAGACCTGTATCTATGTACCGATCATATTGGGTTCTATGAGCGATTTGGTTTCGGTTTTATAGGCTATTGCTATCATCCTTGGGGTGAGGAAACGCGGATATATCATTTGGAAATTATTTCTTAAACTTGACTTGATAATCATTATGCCTTACATATCCATCGAGAGCGGAAAACTCACCGCAGAGCAAAAGAAGGAATTGATTGAACAGCTCACGGCGACAGCTTCGGAAATAACCCATATCCCGGAGCAGTTCTTCACTGTAACCATCAAGGAACTACCTGATGAAAATTTTGGCATCGGCGGCAAATCCATCGACGAAATAAAACGTAATTACAAGCGATGAAATCATAAACAGACAGTAAGCCAAATATGTGCGCAAAAAACAACGGCATGGCGGAGTATTTCAAAATCATCCGGCAATTCATCAAGTGCTATGCAGAAGAGGGGGACGCCGTCTCTGCGCGGCAAGCGGTTGATGCAATAACTCCGGCAGCCGAGCAAGGCGATGTTAAGGCTCAGATGCTTCTTGGCAAGTATTATTCGTGGGGTTATCATAGCGGGTGCGACAATCGTAAAGCTATCCATTGGTTTGAGAAGGCTGCATACAACGGCAATGCCGAAGCCGCTATGCTCATCATGGAGATATACCACAACGATTGCCCCGACGGAATAGAGGCAGAGCGACAAAAGGCGTTAATTCAGGAATGGCACAGACGGTGGTTCGACATATTGGCAACTAAGGCCGACAAGGGTTCGATTGATGCAGCCAAGTCATTGATGAATCTGTATATTGAGGATTGTCCTGAGGACATTGACCCCGATGATGACCTTGAAACCGCGCGAAAATGGTATAATCGCTGGGTAGCGCTGTTGACGGCTAAAGCCGATAAAGGAGACTCAGTGGATAAAATGCACCTTGCCGACATATTTCTGTATGCCGATGGCGTGCCGGAGGTGCTTTTGGATTGCTTCTCAGACGAGGATGATGAGCGGAGTCTGCGGCAAGCCATAAGACTGTATAGAGATATAACTGACAGCGACTGTGATGACTTCTTTAAGGCAGAAGCCTATTATAAAATGGGCATTGCCTATCACGATTTGGGTGATGAGAAAAAGGCGTTTACGTGTTTCAAGAAAGCCGCAAAACTGAATTGGCACGAAGCGTATGCAAAATTAGGCGATGCCTACCGCTATGGCAATGGTGTTGAGCCGGACGATGATACGGCCCGCAAATGGTATCGGAAAGGAGCTGACGTTGGAGAAATCACAGCGACACTGAAACTTGCCGGATGCTACAAAAACGGCATCGGCGGTGAACAGGACTATGAAAAGGCAATGCTTGAATATCAGCATATAGCTGAGCGCATCAATGGCCGAGGTTTCAAGCATCAGGTTACCGGCATCGGAACTGCTTTATACGAACTCGGCGACATGTATCTCAATGGGCTTGGCGTACAGCCCGATTTGAAAAAAGCAATCCGCTATTTCACACTCGCCGCTAAGAAATGCAATAATACTCAGGCTGAAAGCAAATTAAACGAATTACTTTAGGACTATGACAGAAAAAGATACTCATTGGAACAAATTTATTGAAGAAATCTGCGACCGCGACGTGGACACTCTTTCACCGGTTCAGAAGAATGCGGTGCTCTGCTTTTGGTATGATTCTGAAATGCAAAACGGAGGACATTCCGGATATCTGGAGAATTATCCTGATACAAACCCGGATGAACTGGAAGATGCCATTTTGACTGTCGGTAACAGGGAGATTGCAGACAACTATCGCCGGGCAATAACCGATGGCGAAGAGGATGACTTTGAAGAGACCGACAATGCCTATTATGATTTTGAGCCATCGCTATGCGACTGTCTTGAGGAATTTATATGGCAAAACAGAGATGTCATTTTTGACTAAAGAAATATGAATAGGACTGAGCTGTCGGAGTATTTCAAAATCATAAGGCGGAGTGTCGATGATTTTGATGACCCGGAGGTGGCACGGCCTGCGGTCGAAGCGATAACTTCTGCGGCCGAGCACGGCAGTGCGCAGGCGCAATATATGCTTGGCATGTATTACTATACGTACCATTGCGAAGATTCCTCTATCTTTCTGTCGTGGATGGAGCGGGCGGCAGATAGCGACAATCTGAAGGCGATAAAATTCCTTGCTGACTATTACCGCTTCATCTGCGATGACATGGAGCCGGAGCAGCGCAAGTCTTTGGGCCGGAAATGGCTTTACCGGCTGATTGAGGTGCTGACGAAGAAAGCCGGCAAAGGTGTGGTGAGCGCGGCTAAATCTTTGATGAATCTTTATGTGCGCGACCGTCCCGACGACATGACGGAAGGGGAAGGCCGTGATGCGGCCATGATATGGTATGAGCGCCTGATAGAGATATTGAGGGCGAAAGCTGCGCGAGGCACGGCCACGGACAAGAAACGGCTGGCTGACACACTGTATTATCATAGTGACGTACCGGACGAAATTGTCGACTGTCTGCCGGATAGGATTGCCGAGGCGACACAGCTTTACGGGGAAATCTCCGCAGAGAAGATGGACGGCGCTTCATACGTCGATTCAGCACAGACATACAGCAGCGAGGGGAACGAACAGAAAGCCTTTGACTGTTATATGAAAGCGGCCGAGCTGGGCTATGCCGAAGCGTATTACAATGTGGGAAAAGCATATCTTGATGGCAACGGCGTCGAAAGAGACTTTGACAAGGCTTTTGAGTGGTTGCAAAAATCAGCCGGCAGCGGAGATGCCTGTGCCAAGCTGAAATTGGCGGAATGCTACAAGCGCGGCGCAGGATGCGAGAGAGATTATGCGGCGGCAATGGCACAGTATCAGCAAGTAGCCGGTGACAAGAGTTTGAGAAGATATTCTTTCGCAGATGTTGCAGAGTATGAGCTCGGCAATATGTACCTCAAAGGACTTGGCGTCGAAGTCGACTTGCGCAAGGCATACGACTATTTCAGGCGCGCGGCCTCGCACGGTAGCCGCGCGGCCGAGAATGCTCTCAAAAACAGGAAATTCCGTGACTTCAAATAACAACAATGTCGGAATCTGATGATGAAAACAATCTTTGAGCCGGCCGGTCATGCAGATCTCCGCAAGGTCAGACGAAGGCGTCCCCCGGTCAATAACAGTTTGAGCGGATAGTTTTTTTGCAGCGGAGTTGTGAGAAATGCAAAATATGTGTAATTTTGCGTAATCAATTACGAAATTAAATACATATATGGGTATGGACTTTTTTGAGCGCACCGGAAAAATGGCTATAGGCAGCAGGCTGAGAGTCTTGACAGAGACATTGACTCGCGATGCCGCAGGCATATATGGGCTATATGGCATCGACATGAAGCCCAAATGGTTTCCGGTCTTTTATTCGCTGACCGACGAGCGACCTAAGAGCGTCACGGCCATCGCAAGGGAAGTCGGGCAGTCACACCCGTCGGTAAGCACCATAGTTAAGGAAATGATTAAAGCAGGCCTTATTGAGGCCGTTGACGACAGAGCCGACCGCAGATGTACTCTCATCACCCTTACGGAGTACGGCAAAAGCATCTCACAAGAGCTTATCGCCCAGCTACGCGATGTGGAGCGTGCGGTGGAGCAGATCTCATCGGAATGTGACAATGACCTATGGTCTGCCATCGCTGATTGGGAGAAGGCTCTCAGCCGTAAATCCATACTCGAGCGGGTAAAGGAGATCAAGGACGGGCGCGAACACTCTGAGGTGGAGATTGTAGAGTATCAGCCGATTTACAGGAAAGCCTTCTACGAGCTCAACCGCAAATGGATAGAAATGTATTGGGCGTTGGAGCCGCACGACATCGAGGTCCTGGAGAATCCCGAACGACATATCCTTGAGAAAGGCGGGCATATATTCGTAGCGCTGTACAACGGGTTTCCGGTCGGAGTATGCGCGCTGTGCCCTCTGCCTCCGGAGGCGCCCTACGACTTTGAGCTGGCCAAGCTCGCTGTCAACAATTCCATCCGGCGGAAAGGTATAGGCCGCAGGCTCTGTGACGCGGTTATAGACAAGGCGCGGGCGTTGGGCGGCGAAGTGCTGTTTCTTGAAAGTAATACCCGGCTCAAGCCCGCGATAGCGCTCTATCGCAAACTCGGTTTCAAGGAATTGCCCGAGTACCATCCGGCATACGCCCGCGGCGACATACAGATGGAGCTGTCACTTTAATAAATAATCAGCAGTATGAAAACAAAAATATTTGTTAGGCGCGAAGATGCGCTCAAAAAGACGTTCAAGGGCGTCAATCTTGACTCCCTTGCTGTCGGAGAGAAGTCGATGGTTACGAAGATGAATTATGTGAAGGGCAACTTTGCCACTCTCCACACCCATCCTCACGAGCAGTGTGGCTATGTGATATCAGGCAAATACCGGCTTGTGGTGGACGGCGACGAGAAAATCGATGTGATAATGTACCCCGGTGATACATACGCAATCCCCGGCAATACACCTCACTCATTTGAGGTGATTGAGGGCGGCGAGGTGATAGACGTCTTCACACCCCACCGCGAGGACTATCTGTAGAGACGCGCGCCGGCGATGTATCACACGGGTGGATTTCTGCCTGAGGCAACGTGGCGTCGGGTCGGGTGAGGTCTGCGCATATGCACTCCAATATGCCGTCGGGCTGCGGATACCGTACCTTGCATTGCTCAAGATTCCTGAGTGGCTGCGACATTACCCACATGCCGACAATTCTCGATAATACCGGATGCAGCACATGCCCCGCCGTCGAGGCCGTCTGCAAAAAAGTGAGATTTTATTGAGTCTGAGGTTAGGTTTTATCCATGTGGCGTGTCCTGTAGATGTATGACGACAACAAATGACATAGAGCGGCTCTTCAGGACCCATTACGCGGCCATGCATCGCACGGCGATGCTGATACTGCGCGACGACGATGCGTCGCGCGACATGGTGCACGATGTCTTCGAGTCGATTCTCACGGCCGGCCTGACAGATGTGCCGGGGCAGTATCTGCTCAAGTCGGTGCGCAACCGATGCCTCAACTACCTTCGCAACCTCTCCACCCGTGAGAGTATCAAAGGGCTTTATGCGCTCGACGGTCAGGCCGTGGAAGGCGACGACTGGCCCGACGACGCCACTGTCGCCATGATTCAGACGACCGTAGCCAACGACCTTACCGACGCTTGCCGGCGGGTCGTCGAGCTGCGTTTTGCCGGCGGCATGAGCTACCGCGACATTGCCGCCACGTTGGGTATCAGCGAGGTCGCTGTCTATAAGCATTTGCGTCGTGCCATAGATGTCTTACGCTCAAAACTGTCTCGTAATGGATAAAACAGACCGACTGCTTGATGCTATCGAGCATCCCGACCGCTACTCTGAAAAGGATATGGAGGTCATGCTCGCCGACCCCGAGGTAAACGAGGCTTACGACCTGCTCGGCAAGACCGCGGCAAGTCTGACCCCGATACCCTCTCCCGATATCGACGCCGAGTGGGATGCGTTTCGGCGCAGCCACAGAGTGTTGGTCGTGGGCCGGGAGCGCAGGCCCGGCATACTCAATCTGTTTTCGCGCAATGTCGCGGCAAGCATTGCCATCGCGATAGCCTCGCTCGCGGCAGTTGCCGCAGTGGTAGGCGTCGGGGTCAACTATGTCCTTGATAAAAAGGCCGCTGCGCCTGCCGCGGCAGTCGCCCCCGCCGTAAAGGCTGATGACGTGCCCGATGAAACGATTTCCGCCCCCGAGGATACCACTGCTGTCGCTCCCGGGACGATTGTCTTTGACAACGAGCCCCTTGATGCTATCGTCGGTCGGATTGCCGTATATTATGGCTACAGTGTGGAGTTTGCAGCCCCCGGGGCCGGGTCGCTGCGTCTTTACTTCAGATGGAATCAGGCGCAGACGCTCGACGATGTCGTGGAGAGCCTCAACAACTTCGAGCAGATACATCTCACCGTCAAGGACGGCTCTATCATAATCGACTGACGCCATGGCAAGAATAATTTTGCTTATCTGCGCCATGTCTGCGATGGTCGTGGCCCGGGCCGAGGTGTTTACATACCGCTTTAGCTCTACGCCGCTCCCCAAGGCGATTCAGCAGATTATGGACAATCATCCCGATGTCGCCATCAACTTTATCTACAACGAGCTTGAAAACTACCATACCAGCGCCACTGTCCGCGCCGACGATGCCTACCAGGCCCTGCGACAGGCCATCGGCTTTAATCCGGTGGCCGTGGTAAAGGCCCGGGGCTGCTACTATGTCGAGGCATTGCAGCATGGCAAATACATCTACAAGGGGCGAGCCGCAGGCTCCGACGGAGAGCCGGTGGCGGCGGCCAATGTCATGCTCCTCGCTCCCAAAGACTCGACCGTACTGACATACGGGGTTGCCGACGCCGAGGGACACTTCAGCATACCTTGCGACCGCGCAAATGTTATCGCCAAGCTGTCGTGTATGGGATACAAGACGACATACCATCTCTGCACATCTTTCAATATCGGCACAATCGTCATGCCGGAAAATGCGGTAAGCCTCAGCGAAGTGAAAGTGGAGGCCGACGACGCCCGGCTTTACTCCGACCGCTCGGTATACATGCCCACACCCCGCCAGAAAAATGTGGCGGCAGACGCCATCGCGCTATTGAGTCAGATGGCGATACCTCAGCTTGATGTTGACCCCATACATAAGACCGTGAAAACCGTTTCGGGCCGGTCTGTCGCGATTTACGTCGATTACGTGGCTGCCACAGAGCAAGACCTTTCAGGCATGAAGACGACCGACATCAAGAAAATCGAGTATCTGCTTTATCCCCGGGACCCTCGTTTTCACGGGGCAGACTATGTAGTCAATTTCATTATGCAGAAATATGAGTACGGAGGATATACAAAACTCAGCGCGTCAAAGAAGTTTGGCGTGAACAGCACCGATGCCTCGGCATATTCCAAATTCACATACAAGGATATGACATTTGACATCTATGCCGACGAATCATACATCACCGACAGACACATCGGCGCCTCATCGACCGAGCGGTTTCTTTTCCCTGACCTGCATGGACTTGGAGAGACGACAGTGCGGAGGACTACAGCCCCCGTCACCTCAAGATATCGGAGCAATGAAAATAATGTGACCTTCCGGGCATTATATACCACCGAAAAGGCGCAGGTCGCCAATACTCTGTCGTTCAACAATACCTCGACACCTCATAAAGACTGCGCCGCAGCCGTGTCTTACTCAGAGGCCACCCTGCCGTCGACCACGACAAGCACTGTCGCATCAGACCGCAGTCTGTCGGTGAATTACAAAAACGAAACATATATAGGATTTAATGACAAGGTGGGCGCATTCATAGAGGCTGTATATGAATATGGACACAATAAGTCTGAATCAGACTATAGCCAAGGCGATATCAACGTTGTAAATAATGCGACAGAGCATTCCCATTGCGGACGATTTACCCCGAGTCTTGTATGGAATCTGAACGAGCATCACAGCATAATGCCATACTTGCATGGCGAATACACCTCATATGCCCTCGATTATTACGGGTCATCGCCGTCGCGGCAGAAATATGACGTATGGGGGATGGTCGGTGGCGTGAAATATACATACACCCGCGACAGATGGAGTGCTGGTACCCAATTCGGGTGGACATACGCCAATACAAATCTGACGGGAACTAAAATTGAAGATAACTATCCGATGGGCAATGTCTTCGCGACATTTTCGCCCGATGAGCACCACCAGTTTGAGGTGAGGTATGCGTTCACAAAACAGGTACCTGAGACATATCAGAAAAGCCCCAATATGCTTCAGCAGGACGAGCTGATGTGGTATACTGGTACGCCCGGTCTGGAAAACAGTTGGAACAGTTATGTTCATGCCGTCTACACATGGATACCCGACAATCGGTGGCAACTTGCTGCTACCGGTAAAATGTTTATGGCCGACGACCGTGTTGTGACCCGTTATTTACCGACAGGGCCTGATGGCACTATGCTCCGGCAGTATGTCAACGACGGCAGTTTCCAAAGCAGCGCCATCGGAGTCAAAGCGACAGCTAAATTTCTTGATGGTAAATTGGTCGCCACTCTGAGGCCGGAGTTTTGGTTTCGCCGCACTACGGGTGAATATGCTTTGACTCACAACGAGCTGACATGCGTCGCACAGCTTACGTGGTATTTCGGCAACTTCTATCTTTTTGGATGGTATGTGACGCCGAGCACATATCCCAATGAAGAGTCAGGCATCAAGGAGCGCACGCCCTCGCGCTATCAGATGGAAATAGGATATGGTAAAGGCCCGTGGAGAGCATCCGCCGCAGCAATCAATTTCATGCGGTCAAGCTGGGAATCCGGCCGCGAGACTCTGTCGAGCCGGTATTACGGATTTGAGCGCAGCATCTATAGCCCTGATTTACATATGAGTTTTCAGCTGTCGCTCTCCTATACAGTCGGCTATGGTAAGAAAGTCAGACGCGGCGATGAGGTCGGAGGCGTCGGTACCGGAGCATCGGCCATCCTGAAATAGAAATAGCGGGAGGGGGGCAGAAGTCGGAAATATTTCGCAACTTTGCATTACGATGAAAAACGAAGTATTATACGTACTGCTCCCCGATTTTGCAGAGCATGAGATGGTATATCTTGCCCAGGCGATAGCCTCGGATGATTACGCCTTGAAAGAAGCTCCGAAGTATGTCAACAGGATTGTCGCCCCGACCATGGAGCCTGTGAAGTCAATCGGCGGCTTCCGTATGTTGCCCGATTACACCTTTGACACCATGCCCGGCGACTATGTCGCGCTTGTGCTCATCGGCGGCTTCGGATGGATGTCGCCTGCGGCCGATAAGGTGGCGCCGATAGTCGCCGAAGCGGTCGCCGCCGGCAAGATTGTCGGAGCCATATGCAATGCGGCCTCGTTCATGGCCAGGCACGGATTTCTCAACGGCATCGCCCATACCGGCAACGGCCTCGACCAGCTGAAGCTGTGGGGCGGCGAGAGCTATACCAATGCCGACGGTTACCGCCACTGCCAGTCGGTAGCCGACGGCACGATCGTCACCGCCAACGGCTCTGCGACCCTTGACTTTGCCAAAGACCTGCTCCTGCTCCTCGAGAATGATACCCCCGGGCGCATAGAGATGTACTATCAGTTTAACAAGCGCGGCTTCTGCGAGCTGCCGTGATATCGGGCACATGTCGGGACGCCGCGAACCGCAATGCGGCCGGGGTTGTTTGAAAGTAACAGTATCATACGTATAAAGATGAAAAACACCGATAATCCCGTATGCCGTGTGCTCGGCATACGCTACCCTCTCATACAGGCCCCCATGAACTGGATCAACAATGCCGCCATGGTGGCTGCCGTGTCAGAGGCCGGCGCGCTCGGCGTGCTCGGGCCCAACGCCGGTCCCAAGGTCGTCGACGGGCGCCGTGTGCCCACCGAGGAGCGTATCGGCATGGTGCTGGAGCAGGTGCGCCGGCTCACATCTGCCCCGGTCGGTATCAACATCTTCTCGGCCGGCGACGACGCCACGCGGGCCTACGCCATGAAGACCATCGCGGCGGCCAAGGCCCACGACGTCAACGTATACTGCCTGGTGGGCACATTCGACGGGCCGATTTACGAGGCCATCAAAAACGCCGGCGGCGTCATCGTGCACCGCGAGCTCACACCGACTCCCCGCTCGGCGCGCGTGGCCGAGGAGCACGGCGCCGACATCATCGTGGCTACCGGCATCGACGAGGGCGGCATGATACCCTCGGGCTGCATGGGCACATTCACCGCCGTGCCCTCCATAGTCGATGCCGTAAAGTCGGTGCCTGTGATGGCGGCGGGCGGCATCAATGACATCCGCGGCGTGCGCGCGGCATTTGCCCTCGGCGCGCAGGGCGTGTACGTCGGCACGCGGTTTATCGCATCGGAGGAGTGCCCCGCGGCGCAGACGGTTAAAGACATGATTGTGGCCGGCAGCGGCGATGAAATCATAGCCGTGGCGCCCGACGAGCGGTCGCTGCCCACTCCGGCGGCAGTGGAGTACAACCGCCGGTTGCTCGCAGGTGAGCCGGCCGAGTCAATCCACAAGGAGATAATGGACAAGGGCGGCCTGGGCCTGGCGATGCTCCACGGCGATGTCGACGGCGGCATCGTGAGCGTCAACACCGGCATATCGTCCATACGCTCGATAAAGCCCGTGGCCGCGATTGTCGCCGAGCTCATGGCCGACTTCATGGACTGACCGGCCGCGACTCAGCAAAATTTTGTAATTTTGCAGAGACACGGCTGGCATATGGAAATACGGAGTCTGGTTAATATTGATTTTGATACGCTGTATCATGGCTTTGAAAGCGCATTTGCCGATTATGCGATACGCTTTGAAAAGGATGAGGTGCGCTCGATGCTCAAGAGGCGCGGCTACAATCCACGGCTATCCTTTGCGGCCTTTGAGGGCGGTGAGATAGTGGCGTTTATCCTGAACGGTACCGGCATGTACGGCGGCGTCGCGTCGGCCTACGATACCGGCACGGGTACCGTGAAGGAGTACCGCGGCCGCGGCCTCGCCGCCGGGATATTCACCCACTCGATACCCTTTCTGAAAGAGGCCGGCATCAGGCAATATGTGCTCGAGGTGCTGCAAGACAATAGCCCCGCCGTGGCGCTCTACCGCCGCATGGGCTTTCGGGCGACCCGCAGCCTCGACTGCTTCCGCGGGGCCATCGGGCAGATAGACACCCGCGGCGGCAATGCCGCCTGCACTGTCGCGGAGATTGGCGCCGGCGATATAAGCGGCGCACGCCGATACTGCGACTTCGCCCCCTCGTGGCAAAACTCCTCCGACTCCATCGCTCGGGCGCAGTCAGATATGGTATGCCTCGGCGCCTTTGCGGGCGATGCGATGGTCGGCTACTGCGCCATCGACCCCCATACGGGTGATGTGGCGCAGATAGCGGTGGAGCGCAGCCACCGCCGCCGCGGCATCGCCTCGCGGCTGCTCAGCGAGGCCCTCGCCCGCATGAAGACCGATGCCGTCAAGATACTCAATGTCGACGCCGCGGCCGCCGATATGCACGCATTCCTCGCGAGCCGCGACATCCCGCCGGCGAGCCGGCAGTACGAGATGATACGACCGCTGGACTGACACAGGGGATAAAGCCCCGACACAGGATACACGTATAACTATGTTTGACTACGACGAGATAGACCGCACTGTGCGCGACAACGCACTGGCTCTCCATAAGCTCGGGGGCGCCGACAAGGAAAGCCTGCTCGGCAGGCTCCACGAAACCTTTGTCGAGGGCAATCCCAGGGCATTGTGGGAGAGCTTCCGATACGTCCCCGCGATGATAGATTGCAATGGCGAGGACCCGTACCTGCACCTGCCCGACATCATTCCCGCCGATACGGAGCTTTACTTCATCATAGACTATTGGAATAGAGACTTTGTCGTATTCCGCGGCCGCATGGCCGACATCCATGTATTCATTGGCGATTGCGACGGGCTCGACGAGTTTTATCTGATGACGACCGATTGCCGCCGGCTCTACAGCGTCACCGACCACGATGTGCTGTATCACATCGACATCGACATAAACGTCCCCAAGGTAGCCGGGCTGTACCCTCCGGGCGAGGCGATGGATACCCCGCGGCTGCTGCTGCGCCGTTGGCGGCCCGACGATGCCCCGGCCCTGTACCGGTATGCCTCCGACAGCCGCGTGAGCGAGCTTGCCCTGTGGCCCCGCCACGAGTCGGTAGAGATGAGCCGCGAGGTCATTACGGGCTACTTTGCCCCCGACCCCGACGTCTTTGCCATAGTGCTCCGCGGCAGCGGCGAGCCGGTCGGGTGCATCGGGCTGGTGCCCCGCGGCGCCGAAAATCATGCCGTGGCCGAGGGCGAGCGTGAAGTCGGCTACTGGCTGGGGTATCCCCATTGGGGCGCGGGTCTTGCGACAGAGGCGCTGCGCGCGCTCATCGGCCGCTGCCGCGGCATCCCGCAGATAAAGTCGTTGCTCATCACCACCGACCGCCGCAATGTCGCCTCGCAGCGCGTGGCCCTCAAATGCGGCTTCGCCTTTGTCGAGGACTACGATCACGACGGCATCGCGAGCCGGGCATATCGGCTC
>OFFM01000776.1_pt1 | contig 21793 bp, 13 predicted proteins | sample 1521401 | NCBI WGS metagenome assembly OFFM01 (sample SAMEA3504118, study PRJEB24116) | mouse gut metagenome | biome: mouse gut; feature: mouse-associated habitat; material: faeces | place: Denmark | collected 2011
GGCTGTCGATGGTCTTCGGCGACTACTATCCCAACGACTACGGCATTGCGGCCGACACCTACATGCTCCGCGGCGGCAACGAAAGGGTCGAACTGCATTCGCAGCTCCGCAGCGTGCCGGCCGCCGATCCGGCGGCGCCGGCAACTGTTGCGACCGCCCTAAATACATGGATCGCGGCTGCCGACGATGCCGTACAGTCTGAGCAGCTTGGCGAGGCACTCGTGCAGGCGATAGGCGATAATCCTGCGACTCCGCTTCTGCGTTCGATCGCTGCCGATGCCGATCTGCTCGGCAAGAAGAGCATCTGGGCTATAGGAGGCGACGGATGGGCGTATGATATCGGTTTCGCCGGTCTTGATCATGTGCTGGCGCAGAATATCGACATAAATCTGCTTGTGATGGATACGGAGTGCTATTCCAACACCGGGGGACAGATGTCGAAGGCTACTCCGCTGAGCGCGGTCATGAAATATGCCGCCGATGGCAAACGGACTTACAAGAAGGATCTCGGGCGTATGATGATGACATACGGCACGGTTTATGTGGCGTCGATAGCCCTCGGAGCCGACTATCAGCAGGCGATCACGGCTATGAAGGAGGCTGAGGAGTATCCCGGTCCGTCGATAGTGATAGCCTATTGCCCGTGCATAGCCCACGGCATCCGCGTCGGAATGAGCCACACTATTGTTGAGGAGAAGGAGGCGGTACGCTCGGGCTACTGGCAGCTCTACCGCTACGATCCGCGCCGTGCCGCGGCGGGGCTTGATCCGCTGCAGGTCGACATGCCGGCACCCGACGGCAAGCTGATTGGGTTCATAAACGGTGAGGATCGCTACTCGGACCTGAAGATGGTGGATCCGCACGAGGCTTCGCTTCTGCAGCCTGAGCTTGAACGGCGCGCCTACAGTATTTATCAGACCCTGCAGGCGGCTGCGACGGCGAAGAACAGCTGAGTTTTCCCTTCCCAGGCTTAATATAGCGGTGTGTCAAGATTCGTTTGGCACACCGTTTTTATATATAGGTATCGTATTACAGGTTTGGAATCTTAACGAAATTATTATTAAGATGATGGTTAAAAAGCACGCTGTTAACTATAATTAACAAACGGGGGGGGTAAAACTTAAGTTTTGATTAATTTTGCAAAAGTCTGTTTACTTATTTAGAACATGAGAGCAGCCTTAACCTTAAAATCAATTAATAACTTACAGTGACATGAAAAGAAAACTGTTATTGTTTCTTACCTGCTTGTCGCTTATGGCAGGAGTAGCGATGGCACGCACAGTGCACGGTACAGTAGTCGAAGCGGCAACAGATGACCCTCTGCCCGGAGTGTCAGTAAAGTGCAAAAGTAATCCGTCAATCGGAACTGCAACGAACATCGACGGCGAGTTCACTCTTGATGTTCCTGACAATGAGAAGACTCTCGTTGTCTCGTTCATCGGCATGGTTACACAGGATGTAGCCATCACCGGCGGCGAACTTCTGATAAAGCTTGATGAAGCTTCAACCAACCTTGACGAGGTTGTGGTTGTGGGTTACGGTACGACCTCAAAGCGCAAGACCACATCGTCAGTGACGATGATCAAGGCGAGCGACATCGAGGCAGTGCCTGTGCCTAACGTATCACAGGCTCTCGCCGGCCGTGCGGCAGGTCTTATAGTGCAGCAGACCTCTACCGGCCTTGATGCAGGTTCGAGCATCTCCATCCGTGGTGGTGGCGAACCTCTGTTCGTTATCGACAACATCATCAGCGAAAAGCGCGAGTTTGACAACCTGAACCCCGCCGACATCGAGTCGATGTCAGTGCTCAAGGACGCATCGGCAACCGCTATCTACGGTGCGCGTGCGGCAAACGGTATCATTATCGTCACCACAAAGCGTGGTCAGAGCGGCAAGGTGTCTGTCGACTACCAGTTCAACTACACCCTCAGCCAGCCCGCCGATCTTCCCAAGAAGCTGAACGCCTACAATGCAGCCGTGTATCAGAACATGGGCTACATCTACGACGGTCTCCAGCCCACATGGACAGATGAGGATCTGGCACTCTTCGCCAACGGCACCGATCCCCAGGGTCACCCCGACACAAACTGGCAGAAGGTTGCTATGCGCAGTGTGGCTCCCGAGATGCGTCACCTGCTCACCATCACCGGTGGCAGCGAGCGCGTGAAAGCTTACACAGCTCTGAGCTATTACGACCAGGAGTCGATCTACCGTTCGGATTCCTACACCTACAAGCGTTACAACGCCCGCACAAACATTGAGGTCGACCTCAAGGAGATCGGTCTCCGTATCAACACCGGTCTCGAGGCATACATCACCAATCTGCGTGAGCCGAACTCGAGCAACTATTATGTATGGTCGCACATCCAGAACAAGAAGCCGATGGAAGCCGCAACCAACCCGATGGGTCAGCCGTATAGCGGCACCGTTGACAATCCTCTTGTCGACATCTCCAGCGAAGGTGGCTACAACAAGCTCAACAACACCAATGTGCGCGGTACTTTCAACGCACAGTGGGCTGTGCCCGGTGTACAGGGACTCACCATCACCGGTATCGGCAGCTATGCTATCCTCAGCGAGCGTCAGAAGAGATGGAACATGCAGGCACATGCCTATAGCTGGGATGGGGAACCCAATACAATCCCCATGCCGTCGCTCTCGAAGGCTTCGAACTTCTACACCTATTATAACACCCAGCTCCTCGCTAACTATCGCCGCGACTTCGGTCTGCACAATGTGGAAGTCACATTCGGTATCGAGGCATCCGGCTCATCCTACGACAACAACTCGCTCGGTCGCAGTCAGTATGTGCTCGACGTAGATCAGATCGGTGCAGGTCCTGTCAGCACAGCCACCAACGGCGCAGAGGACGGAATCCAGTGGCGCAGAGCTTCGCTTGTGGCACGCGCGCACTACGACTATGCAGCCCGTTATCTGGTTGAGTTCTCACTCCGTCACGACGGTACTGACAACCTCCCGAAGAAAGGCCGCTGGGGCACATTCTATTCCGGATCACTCGGTTGGGCAGTGTCAGAGGAGGCATTCTGGAAAGAGAGCCGTCTGTATGACTACGTGAACCAGTTCAAGATCCGCGGATCATACGGTGAGATCGGTCTTGACAACGTGACACGCTACGCTTACCTTACCTCCTACGGTCTCAGTGCCACCGGCGCATACCTCGGCGGAAATTGGTATCAGACATTCAGCGAAGGCGCTCTCCCGAGCCCCGACCTGAAATGGTACACTCAGCGCGACTTCAACATCGGTTTTGACTTCGCCGCATTTAACAGCGCTCTCTCAGGATCGTTCGACTACTTCTACAAGAGCACCGAAGGCTATCTCGCATCACCCTCAAACGTGGGTTACACAGCACCGCTCGGTCTGTCGCTCCCGATGGTGAAATCAGACGGTGAGAGCCGCCGCCGCGGTTTAGACTTCTCGCTGATGTACAACGGACGCGTGGGTGAGGTTATCTTCCAGGTAGGCGGAAACTTCACAACCTACGATGACCGTTGGAACATAAACCCGAACGAGTCGGAGTCAGACCTCAAGAATCCTTACAAACGTACAACCCAGGTGGGTTCCTACACCAACAACGCTTACTATAACCTCGGTTACTACACCGATTATCTCGATGTGCTCAACACCCCGAAGCGCAACAGCTCTGTCAATGTGATGGCTGGTGACCTCAAGTATTGGGACTTCAACGGTGACGGTAAGATCGACGGCGAGGACCAGATCCGCAACGGTGTCGGATCTTCGCCCCGTGCCAATTACGGTATCACAGCCGACATCCGCTGGCGTGGCTTCAACCTCAACATGCTCTGGCAGGGTGCCACGAACTATCAGAAGTATCTTGACGCTATCCTCATGGGCGGTAACTCCAACTATCTGCCTGTCATCTATGAGTTCCAGACAGATATCTGGACTCCCGACAATACCAACTCGCTCTATCCGCGCGCTCACCAGGCTGCCGGCATGACCGGAAACAACAACTTCGTGCAGAGCGACTTCTGGTATGTGGATTCGCACTACATCCGCCTCAAGAACCTCACCGTGGGCTACGATTTCAAGCACAAACTGCTCAAGAACACCAAATGGCTCAGCAAGTGCTATCTCAGCTTCACCGGCTACAACCTGCTGACCTTCAGCCCGGCTAAGAAATGGGGTCTCGATCCTGAGTCGCCATCCGCTAACGGCTACGACTATCCGGTGTCACGCGTCTACACTTTCAGCCTCAACTTAGGCTTCTAATCTAAACAAGACTAAACATGAAAGCTAAATACATAATTCCCCTTGCGTTGTGCTCCGGACTTTTCGTGCAGAGCTGCAGCGACTTCCTTACCACAGAGCCCGCTGCCATCTACAGCGAGGATCTTGTGTGGGGCAGTGCCGCCAACGTCGACGCATTCGTGATGGGAAAGTACAGCACCGTAATGTCGTACTACCGCGACGTAGCGATGACTGACCGTACATTCTCAAACAATATGGTAAACTGCCGTGCGGCGTGCCCCGGAGAGGCGCGCGGACTGATGGAGAACACCTACGACATCGGTCTCAACGGTCGTTTCGGCATCATCCGTGCCTGCAACATGATCATCGAGAAGTGCGCTACGAGCGAGGTGCTCGACAACAAGACCCGCTCTGAATACGTGGCTCTCGGCAAACTCATGCGCGCCATGGTCTACTATGACTTCGCCCGCAAAACAGGTAAGTTCATCTGGGTCGACAAGGTGCTCAGCTCCGACGATCCCGATTTCAACATCCCTCTGACCTCAAGCATCGAGGAGAGCTACAGCTATGTGCTCCGCGATCTCCGCGAGGCTATCCCTGATCTTCCGGCATCGCAGCCCGCAGGTGCTCCCGACCGCGACTTCGGTTATGCATTCCTCTCCGAGGTGTGCCTGACAGCCGCTGCATACACCAACGATGCGCAGAGCCTCCAGAACGGCAAGAGCCTCTATCAGGAAGCTGTCGACGCTGTCGACGCTATCAGCGGTGCATCGCTCGATCCCAACTTTGAGGATATCTTCAATGAGAACGGTGCATACTCTTCGCCCGAGATCATACTCGCCCAGTACTGGGACAAGCAGTACACTCAGTGTCAGAACACGACGCAGATCAACCTGATAGCCAATGTGGTGAACTCCAACCTCGAGCTCAATAACTGTTCTCCTCTCTGGAACACAGCTGATATCTTCGAGTGCTGGCTCGATTTCACCCCCTCGCAGAACCTCGTCGATGACTATCTCGTCATAGACCAGCAGGACGGCAAGGCTAAGCGTTGGTACGAGACCTCGCAGTTCACACAGAACACCACTCCCATCGATGAGGCTACAGCATTCGACATGATCGAGCACAAGGATGACGACCAGGTGGCTACAGCCTACAAGGTGACCACTCCCGGTGTAAGCATCAGCGACCTCATGTATGAGAACCGCGACGCACGCTTCGATGCCTCGATTCTCCGCGACGGATCGAAATTCTACGGTGAGACCATCGCCATGTTCAACCGTGGCAACATGACCCGCTGGAGCGGTGCGAACTATGGTGCAAACCATATTCCTCTGACCAACTACGCCACCCGCAAGACCATCTACACCAACATGTCGCCCCGTCCGTTCTACAACACCCAGACCGACTGGCACGTTGTGATCACCCGCTACGGACGCGCGCTCCTTAACAAGGCTGAGGCTCTTCTGCGCCTCAACAAGGTGAGCGATGCTGTGGCAACATTCAACCAGACCCGTACGATTCACGGTCAGCTGCCCCCATCGACAGCTTCGACTCTCGCCGAGGCTTGGGCTGACTACAAGATCGAGCGCCGCTGCGAGCTCTTCTGGGAGGCAGACTGGTATTTCAGCCTTCTCCGTTGGGGTAAGTACGGTTATGAGGCAAACGATGGCAAAGCTCCCTCGAGCGTGATCGACGAGCTCACCGAGCCTGCTACATTCATTGAGATCAACCGTGACCGCGATGCAGCATTTGTGGGTATCGTTCAGTTCCAGAACAACCAGCGTGCTTTCGACACCCGCTCATATCTCTTCCCGATCCCGCAGAGCCTGATCAATGCAAACAGTGCCATCACGAATGCCGACCAGAATCCCGGATGGGAATAATGAAGGTATCCGTAGTCAAACCTTTAAAGAATACAAATCATTATGATAAAGAACATCAAATGGCTTCTTTGCCTCCTGATACTTCCGCTGTTCGCTTCGTGCGGATGGGATGACCTGCCTGCATACGAGGAAGCAGAAATAACCGGCGTGCAGTTCTACTACCGCTGGGCGAGCGCCACCGACAAGGATCCCATCACAGGTGAGCCGATGGTACGCGAGCAGCGCCTCAATGCCTCTGCAACTATAGATGATGCTACAGGCAAGGTGGACGTGAAGATCTCGCTTCCCGCAGCTAACGCCACATTCACCGAGGATGTGCGTGCCGGTGTATCGCAAAACAATCTGGTTGGTCAGGTGTCGATCTCGACAGCTGCCCGTATAGCTCCTTCCGACGGTAACAAGGTGCTCGGTGTGCCTGACGACTGGACTGTGCCCCACAGTTTCATCGTCACCGCAGCTGATGGTACTACAAAGGCGTGGACCATCACAGTGGTGGAGTTCAATAAGTAAACGTCTGTATGGTTGATGTCGGAGCGGTATGGCACTGGTTGCCTCATCTGCCGGCTGACAGAAACGCCATCCGGACTCAAAGCGGTGCGCTACAGATTGCCGCACCTCTTTATCCCGGTTAACTATCAGTATGATTGTTAGTTAATATATCAGGTTAGAAGAAAGTGGCTGTGTCGGAATTGACACGGTCACTTTCGTCTTTTATGCGCAGCTCGCATGACCTGCGGTATGTCTCGATACACAAAACTAACGGGTGTGCTCAAATTCGCTTGGCACACCCGTTTTTTTTTGTATTCGGTTAGTCAGAATATACTGTTTATGTAAGTGGATCGGTCAGCGAAAATAGGGGTTTGAGGTTGCCTCCGCGCCGATGGTGGTGGCGGGTCCGTGCCCGGGATATACGACGGTTTCTGCCGGGAGCGTGAGTAGGCGTGATGTGATCGAGCCTATAAGCTGTGGGTGGCTTCCTCCGGGCAGATCGGTGCGTCCGATGCTGCCGCGGAACAGTGCGTCGCCGGTTATCACAAATCCTGCTGTGGGGCAGTAGATCGCTATTGATCCGGGGGAATGCCCGGGCACCTGCAGCACTTTAAGCGGCTCAGTGCCGAGATAGAGCGTGTCGCCCTGTTTCACCTCGGTAGAGATCTCCTCGGGTTGCGGATTGATGCCGCGCAGGCGGAACATCATAGCCTGCTCCTTGAGCTGTCTGCCGAGCGGGGCATCGTCGGCACATGCGGTAAGCCCTACTCCATAGCGAGCCTCGACGTAGGCGTCGGCAAGTGCATGGTCGATATGTAGGTGGGTGTTGATGAGCATTGTCACCTGCAGCCGCTGGCGTGCGATCCACTGTGCGAACTGCTCGCAATCGTCGGGATTGTCCATTCCGGGATCCACCACGGCGGCTTCCATAGAGACGGTGTCGTGGATCACGTAGGTGTTTACGCCGAACAGGTTGTATTCAAAACGGTCGATTTTCAGCATAGCTTCGTGTAGATTAGTTGCTTGGTGGCGAAGTATGGCTCCGAAAACCAGTCGGACAGCGGCACTTCAACCACCGGACGGCGTGCCGCCCTGATCTCATCGCCGAGTTCACCACCTTTAAGGCATAACAATCCATTTGGCAAAGCGTTGATGCCGCGGGGCGAAATGTTGCGGCGCGCCAGGCGTACGAGACCGTCGAGGGTCATGACGGCACGGCTGACCACATAGTCGAATTTCTCGTGGCATTCACCCACATCGCCATGCTGGAAGGTGATATTTTCGAGACCGAGCGCTTCAGCTACCGAGCGTGCCACTCCGACTTTCTTGCCTATGCGGTCGATGAGATGGAACGTGCAGTCAGGAAATATTACGGCGAGTGGGATTCCGGGGAATCCTCCGCCGGTGCCGAGGTCAAGAAAACGCGTGCCGCTCACAGGCGTCAGAAACTTGGCGATAGCGAGCGAGTGGAGTATATGGTGCGGATATATGCTGTCGATGTCGCGGCGCGATATGACGTTGATTTTCTCGTTCCATTCCTTATATAGCGGTCCCATCCGTGCAAACCGTTCACGCTGTGTCTCGGTTATCTCAGGGAAATATTTCAGTATTTCGTCCATGCTAAGAAAGAATTAAAAGAGCGGAGTTACGCTTCGTTTTTTACGTTTGAAGGTATATGGTGTATACCTTTGGGCGTGTTTTATGATGATCAGAAAAAGAAAAGCAGCCGGGCTGTAAGCCGGGTTATGTCGGCGCGATGCTTCCCTTGGTGGGGCTATCGCGACCGTTCCGTCATTTATCTGAGCCGCTGCGTCGCCGCAGGGCTTTAGCAGCCTACCCCCCGGCAATGGGCGAGCAACCCTTGGATGCCGGTATACTTGGCCTTGCAACCCATAAGATGTGCGGCCCGCGGTGTCACCACTGCGGCCGGTGGGCTCTTACCCCGCCTTTTCACCCTTACGTCATGCTCCCGAGGAGCATATCGCGGTTGTTTTCTGTCACACTGCTCTGCCGTCGCCGGCAGCTTCCCGTTAGGAAATATGGTGCTCTATGTTGCCCGGACTTTCCTCACGCCGCGCCCATAAGGGGCTTCGGCGCGCGACGGAACGCCCGGCTGCTTCTGCCCGCAAAGTTACTACTTTTCCGCCACACTGCAATTGGTAATTATTGTGAAGATTTGGAGATGGCGGGGGATTGCGTCCCGAGGGAAAGGGTATTTTTTGTAATTTTGCGGTTTCAAAATGATACATGCACACCACATGGTATGATAGACGTCAAGGATACACACAAAAATAATATGAAAAGTAACTCTCCGGAGGTGAGAACTTATATAAGTGACAGACCGACAGCAGTCAATCCGGTTGAGGATGAGCTGCGGAGGGCTATGTCGGAGCGCGTGCTACTGCTCGACGGTGCGATGGGCACCATGATACAGCGCTGCGGGCTTACGGAAGATGATTTCCGCAGCGCATCGGTCAAGCCGACTGTCGACAAGGCTCAGCGTGGCTGTAATGATGTGCTATGCCTTACGCGTCCGGATGTCATAACCGGGATTCATACCGAATATATTGCTGCCGGAGCCGATATCATAGAGACGAATACCTTCAATGCCAACCGCTTCTCGCTCGCCGACTATGGTCTGGCGCATGAGGTGGGGCGCATCTGCCGCGAGGGGGCGCGTCTGGCGCGTGCCGCCGCCGATGCAGCCGGAAGGCGTGTATGGGTGGCGGGTAGCGTCGGTCCGTCGGGCAAGTCGCTGACAATGACCCGTCAGCTTGATGGTGCCGACGCCGTGAGCTGGGATGAGATGGAGGATGCGTTCACGGAGCAGATTCAAGCTCTCGTGGAGGGGGGTGCAGACATAATACTGCTCGAAACCATATTCGACACCCTCAACGCCAAGGCGGCGATACGCGCTGCCGACAGGGCGTTTGAAGCTGCCGGAAAACGTCTGCCCCTCATGCTTTCGGTAACTCTCACGGAGAGCGGGCGCACGCTTTCGGGGCAGACACCGGATGCTTTCGTGGCAAGTATCGCCCACGCAAATCCGTTGACTGTAGGATTCAACTGCGGTTTCGGTCCTGACCGGATGGGACACTGGGTGGAGGCTCTGCAATCCACACCTTTTGCCATAAGCCTCCACCCCAACGCGGGATTACCCGACGAGATGGGACGCTACATGGCTACTCCCTCCATAATGGCTGAAGGGATCGAACCGATGCTGCGCAAGGGGTGGCTGAATATAATAGGGGGATGCTGCGGCACCACTCCCGCCCATATAGCCGCTCTCGCCGAGGTGGCACGTGGTGCGTCGCCACGTGTCGCTCCCGCTCCTGATGGCAGGTTGCATCTTGCAGGTCTCGAGCCTCTCTGCCGCACCGGTCAGTTCATGCCGGTAGGTGAGCGTTGCAACGTAGCCGGAAGCCGCAAATTTCTGAAACTCATAGCCGCAGGTGAGACAGCCGAAGCGCTTACGGTTGCCACCGCACAGATTGAGAAAGGAGCCGCGGTGATAGATATCAACATGGATGATGCCATGCTTGATGCCCGCGCTGAGATGTGCCGTTTTCTCGAGCTGATATCGACCGAACCGGCGATAGCGCGTGTTCCGGTCATGATCGACTCATCCGACTGGCGTGTGGTGGAGGCGGCTCTGAAACTCGTGCAGGGCAAGCCGATAGTAAATTCCATAAGCCTGAAAGAGGGTGAGGAGGAGTTCGTGCGACGTGCGCGGCATATCCATTCGATGGGTGCAGCTATGGTCGTTATGGCTTTCGACGAGGTGGGTCAGACTGACACTTTTGAGCGTAAATGCGAGGTATGTGCCCGTGCTTACCGTCTGCTCACCGCCGCCGGTATACCGGCTGAAGATATAATATTTGATCCGAATGTACTTGCTGTGGCAACAGGAATAGCCGAACATTCGCGCTACGGTCTTGACTTTATCCATGCAACAGGGTGGATAAAGGAGAATCTGCCCGGTGCGGCTGTGAGCGGGGGAGTGAGCAACCTGTCGTTCTCGTTCCGCGGCAACAACCCTGTGCGCGAGGCGCTTCATGCCGAATTTCTCGAGCGTTGTGCCGCCCTCGGCATGGATATGGCTATTGTCAATCCTGCTACGCGTGTCGCCACTTGCGATATTCCCGGTGATCTGAGGGAGGCTATAGTCGATGTGCTGCTCGACAGACATCCGGAAGCTACCGAGCGGCTTATAGAGGTAGCCACGAAGTATATGCCTCCGAAGAAAGACCGTCCGGCTGCCGGCACGGCACCGTCGGTCAAGCCATCCGCAGGTGCGGAGGAGAAGCCCGCCGACCGCATCAGCCGTCTGGTGATAGCCGGATCTGAGTCCGGTCTCGAGGATGCGCTGCGTGCGGAGATGGAGCGCACCGGGGCGTTTGCAGTGGTCGAAGGCCCCCTGATGGCGGGCATGAACCGTGTCGGCGAACTGTTCGGACGCGGCGAGATGTTTCTTCCGCAAGTAGTGAAGAGCGCGCGCACGATGCAACGTGCCGTAGCTTTCCTGACCCCCTATATAGAATCGGAGAAAAAGGGTGAGCGCACCGCGGCGGGACACATGGTTATCGCCACGGTGAAGGGCGATGTTCACGACATAGGAAAGAATATCGTGGACGTTGTAATGAACTGCAACAGTTTCGAGATGACCGATCTGGGAGTGATGGTGCCTCCGGAGAAGATCGTCGACACGGCTGTTGAGACCGGAGCCGGGTTTGTGGGACTGTCCGGACTTATCACACCATCGCTTACAGAGATGTGCAATGTCGCTACGATGATGGAGGAGCGCGGATTGAAAATACCGTTGTTTGTCGGTGGTGCGGCTGCTTCGGAACTGCACACGGCGGTGAAGATTGCGCCGTGCTACAGCGGTCCGGTGGTCTACACACGTGATGCCGCATCCCTGCCGGGCGAGGCACGCCGTTTCGGCGATCCCGCCACGCGTCCCGAAGCGGAGGCAGAACTGCGCCGCCGTCAGCAGCAGTTGCGCGACGCACATGCAGAGCGTACATATCTGACGCAAACTGATGCTCTTGCCCGTCGGCACCGTTTCATCATCACTGAGCAGGCTCCCGCACCGCGTCATCAGGGTGAACATACGCTCCATCCGACCGTTGCCGACGTGCGCGGTATTATCAACTGGCGCGCATTCTTCTCCGCATGGGGCATGGACGCCTCGATGGCTTCGATAGCTGCAGTGGAGGGGTGCGATCATTGCCGCGCGCAGTGGCTTGCGGCGGCTCCTCAGGAGAAACGTATGCAGGCGGCGCGTGCCATGCAGCTGCATAAAGAGGCATCGCGTCTGCTTGATTCGCTTGAGCGGCGAGGTGCGGCTCTCACGGCGCGTGTTGTGATACTCCCTGCGCGAGGGACTGATGATGCCATCATATTCCGTAAGCCTGACGGATCTGAGCTGACACTGCCCACTCCGCGACAGAGGCATACGGGTGATGACGGCGAGCGCCTCGCGCTGTGCGATTTCGTCAATCCTGACGGCACAGATCACACTGCGCTGTTCGCTGTGACTACGCGTGGCGCGATTACCGACGCCATAGCAGCTGCGCGTGCTGAAGCTGATGATTACACAGCCATGCTGTTGCAGACCCTTGCCGACCGTCTCGCTGAGGCGGCAACCGAGTGGCTTCATGCCCGTGTGCGCCGCGACCTGTGGGGTTACGAGCATTCGGATGCCCCTGTGCATCATCTGGATTCAGATTATGCCGGTATCCGCCCCGCTATAGGCTATCCGTCGCTGCCCGACCAGAGTCTGGTGTTTACCGCCGACTCTCTGCTGCGTTACGGTGATATAGGGATCAAGCTGACCGAGAACGGTGCGCTCGATCCGGTTGCATCGACTACAGGGCTGATCATAGGCTATGGTGCAGCACGCTATTTTATAATCAAATAAATCAGGCTATACATTTTTTAACTCAAAAAAGATAAAGCCGCGTCTAAACCAAAGCGCGCACCTGAAGTCTGTAAATAGTGTGTACGGAAGAGATTTCCGCGGCACTATGTAAATGTTAACTACTGAGACACGAACAACAATGATTCATTCCATGCGCAGGGTTGCTGTAACCCTCATCGCACTCCTGACTGTCACAGTCGTGTTCGCCTACAATATAAAGGGCGTGATAACCGACCCCGACGGCGAACCCCTGATAGCTGCGACGGTACGCCTGCTGAAGGCTGACAAAGACTCGACGTACGTAAACGGCACCAAGACTGATGTCGACGGCAGATTCACCCTCACAGGCATCAGCAACGGCAATTATATTGTGGAAGGGAAATACATAGGCTACGATGCATCGTTTGTCGATGTGCAGGTTGCCGGCAAAAGCCTCAATATTGATACCCTGCGGCTATCGGAGGGTGGTATCGCGCTTCGCGAAGTGACTGTGACCGGTGTCAAGACCGAGATAAAGGTGATGGAGGATACGGTGGAATACAATGCCGACTCCTATAAGACTCAGCCCAACGCCGTGGTCGAGGATCTTCTCAAACGTCTTCCCGGCGTGGAGGTGGGTACCGACGGATCGATTACCGCCAATGGTAAGACCGTGACCAAGATACTGCTTGACGGCAAGGAATTTTTTGCCGACGACCCTAAAGTGGCATCCAAGAACCTTCCGGTGGAGATGGTCGACAAACTTCAGGTTGTGGACCGCAAGAGTGATCTCGCGCGTCTGACGGGTGTGGATGACGGTGAGGAGGAGACCGTCATCAACCTGACCGTAAAGAAAGGGATGAAGAACGGATGGTTCGGCAGTGCCGAAGGTGGTTACGGCTCCGACAGCCACTATCTCGGTCAGTTCAATGTCAACCGTTTCTGGAATGATAACCAGATCACTTTCCTCGGAAACTTCAACAACGTGAATCAGCTCGGATTCACCGACAGCAACGGCAACCGCTTCCGCCGTTTCGGCGGCAATGAGGGTCTCACCTCCTCGCAGGCATTCGGTGTGAACTTCAACGTGGGCAACAAGGAGATCCTGCGTGTGGGCGGTAATGTGATGTACAGCCACAACGACCGTACTGTCAACAAATACACCGACCGAACATATCTGAACGGTGTTGAGACTGAGAATATATGGCGCGATGCCCGCGACCGCGGACATAACCTGCGCTTCGACTTCCGCGTGCAGTGGAAACCCGACTCGTTCAATACCCTTGAGTTCCGCCCGCGCCTCTCTTACAACATGAACGATTCAGAGAGCACCGACTCCACCCTGTACTATAACAGTGGCGAGAAGGCACGCCGTTCGAAAAACGAGGCGTCATCGTCGGGACGTTCGCTGGAATATGGCGCACAGTTGATCTACAATCACAATTTCAAGCGCCACCGTGGCAGATCTTTCTCGATCGACCTCAACTATTCTCACTCAAATGTGCACGAGACTGAGCACTCCTTCTCAAGCAACCTCTTCTACATCCTCAATGACTCGCTCGATGCTTACAATCAGATGACCCGCAATCATACGTGGACCGACAATGTGAACGGTCGCGTCAGCTGGACCGAACCGCTCGGCAATGTGTCTAACGGACGCTTCCTGACATTCGCATACCGAGCGAACTACCGGTGGAACAATGCCGACAAGCTCGTCTACGATCTGCTGCCGCTACCAGGAGAGGATTACAGCATATTCGATCCGGTCAATGAACATCTGGAGGAGATACTCAGCTCCGACCTGAGCAACCGTTTCCGCAATGATTACTTCAATCAGGACATACGTCTTGGATTCCGTCAGGTGACGAGCACCATAAATCTTGAGGCAGGACTTTCGTTTGTTCCCACTATGTCGAAAAGTATCGACCTGATCAGCTCCGACCGCAACATCCCGGAGCGTTGGGTGATGAATTATGCGCCGTTCCTTCGCTACCGTCATAAATTCAGCAAGAGCCGGTCGCTCAATATCCGTTATAACGGTCGCTCGTCGCAGCCTTCGCTCACGCAGCTGCAGCCCGTCCCCGACATGTCGGATCCCATGAACATAATCTATGGTAATCCTGATCTTAAGCCATCGTTCTCGCATCAGATGAATCTCCGCTTCCAGGACTTCAATATGGAGCAGCAGCGCAGCATTATGGCTATGTTCAATATCGGAATGACGCAGAATTCTATCGTGTCGTCGGTAGAACGCGATGGAGCCACCGGATCGCAGGTGACACGCTACACCAATGTAAACGGTGCTTGGACAGCCAACCTCGTCAATATATTCTCTATGCCTCTGCGCAACAAAGCATGGCAGGTTTCGAGCAATATCTTCGGTTCGTTCAATCAGAATGTAGGATTTGTCGATGCTATAAAGAACCGCAACCAGTCGTTCCGCATAAGCTGGATGCCATCTATCGCTTTCCGTCCCGCAAACCTCGAGTTTGAGCTCCGTCCGAGCTACTCCTACCAGGCATCGCTCAACTCGGTAAAGAGCAGTCGTAGCAGTAACAGCCACATTCAGACGTATGGTGGATCGTTCTCAGCCTACTATTATACGCATATCGGTGTGATACTCAATTCTGATGTGCGTTTCACCGGTACAACCGGTTACTCTGAGGGTATGAATGTCAACCAGTGGCTCTGGAATGCCTCGATATCCTATCAGATGCTGCGCGACAAGAGCCTGACGCTCTCGCTAAAGGGTTACGACCTTCTCAACCAGCGGGCAAGTATAAGCAACTCCCCGAACGCACAGTATACCGACAATGTGAGCGTCAATACTCTATCGCGCTACTTCATGGCGACGCTCAGCTGGAAATTCAACACTTTCGGCAAGGGTAAGGAGCCGCGCGGCATGGGTCATGGCGGCTTCGGAGGACCCGGTGGACGCCCCGGACCTCCTCCCGGAGGTTTCGGCGGTGGCGGACGCGGACCGCGCTGATCGACCGGTCTGTAGAAAGTCTCATAGGTACTTTTAAATATTATTATGAAAAAATTCCGGAGAAGCTTCGCAAAAAGCTTTTCCGGAATTGTTATTACGGAGTAAAAAGAGTAATTTTGCAGCGTCGAAGCTATAGCCTCGGCACTGCATGATTTCAATACATACTTAAAAACCTAAAAGTTCAACAAATCAGGGGTCAATACGTTATCAAATCGCCGCGAGGCTGTAGACAACGCTATATTGCTCCGGAAATCCATTACACCCATTAAGTTAACCTCACCGCACAACTATGGACAATAGCGAGAAGAAATCCAAACGCCCACGGATCGGGGAAGTGAGAGCGACATCCGACTCTACCGAAAACTACAACGCCGAACCCAGTCATACAGCCGACGCATCCGACCAGCATGCTCCGGCTACAGGATACCGTCCCCGTCAGCAGGGTGGCTACAACCGTCCTTACGGTTACAATCAGAATCAGGGCTACAGTCCACAAGGGGGATACAACCGCGGCGGATATAACCAGAACCAGGGAGGATATCGCCCGCGCCCTCAGTACAACAATAATCCCGCATCAGAGACCACCGCAGAGGGTGAGCAGCCGACAGGCTACACTCCGCGCTATCAGCCGCGTCAGCAGCAGGGATATAACCCTCAGGGCGGCTATAATCAGCACCGTCAGCACGGCTATAACCCTCAGCAGCGTCAGCAGGGTGGCTACGGTCAGCGTCAGCAGGGCGGATATAACAATCAGCGTCAGCAGGGTTACAACCCACAGCGTCAGCAGGGTGGCTACGGTCAGCGCCAGCAGGGCGGATATAACAACCAGCGCCAGCAGGGCTACAATCCCCAGCGTCAGCAGGGTGGATACAATCAGCGTCAGCAGGGCGGCTTCAACCAGCGTCGTCCGGGCGGCTTCAATCAGCGTCCGCAGCAGCGCCACAACCAGTTCGGCATGCCTCAGGGGGGCAAGAGCTTCACACCGCGCCCCAAACGCGTGGAGTATGAACTTCCCGTACCTGATCCTAACGAACAGATCCGTCTGAACAAGTTCATGGCGAATGCAGGCATCTGCTCGCGTCGTGAGGCTGACGAGCTGATCCAGAAAGGACTTGTGAAGGTTAACGGCAATGTCGTTACCGAGCTCGGCACCAAGATATCGCACTCCGACGTGGTTGAATACGATGCCAAGGTAGTGGCTCTTGAGCACAAGTGCTACATCCTGCTCAATAAACCGAAAGACTGCGTGACGACATCCGACGATCCCAACGGTCGCCTGACAGTGATGGATATCGTGAAGGGCGCGTGCGACGAGCGCATCTATCCCGTAGGTCGTCTTGACCGCAACACCACCGGTGTGCTTCTGCTCACTAACGACGGTGATCTCGCTTCGAAACTCACCCACCCGAAATATGTAAAGAAGAAGATCTACCACGTGTGGACCGACAAGGATATTGCCGAAGAGGATATGCAGCGTATCGCCGACGGCATCGAGCTTGAGGATGGACCTATCCACGCCGACGCTATCTCCTACGCTACCGAGACCGACCGCAATCAGGCTGGTATCGAGATCCACTCGGGTCGCAACCGCATCGTGCGCCGTATCTTCGAGAGCCTCGGCTACCACGTGACGAAACTCGACCGTGTGTACTTCGCCGGACTGACTAAGAAGAATCTTCCGCGCGGACGCTGGCGTTATCTCACCCAGGAGGAGGTCAACTTCCTCAAGATGGGGTCATTTGAATAATAGCCTCTGCGCAGGCAAATCCCAAGACAACAGATTCACCCTACAGAATGAAGCGAACCAAATTATCACAGATATTCGCCACCGAACCCATCGACACTGAAGTCAGTGTGATGGGTTGGGTGCGCAGTCGCCGCGGCAACAAGTATGTGCAGTTCGTGGCGCTCAACGACGGATCCACGATCCGCAACCTGCAGGTGGTGTTCGACATGCAGCAGTTCACTGACGAACAGCTGCGCGCCGTGACCACCGGATCGTCAATACATGTCACCGGACGTCTTGTTGCGTCGCAGGGCAAAGGGCAGACAGTCGAGGTGCAGGCATCATCGCTCGAGGTGTTCGGCACTGCTGATCCCGCAAGCTATCCGCTGCAGAAGAAGGGACACTCGCTCGAGTTCCTGCGCGACATCGCACACCTGCGTCCGCGCACCAACACGTTCGGTGCAGTGCTCCGCATCCGTTCGGCACTTGCCTTTGCAATCCACTCGTTTTTCAACGCCAAAGGTTTCTATTACCTGAACACTCCGCTTATCACAGCTTCCGACTGCGAGGGCGCAGGAGCTATGTTCCAGGTGACGACACTTGATGTCGCAAATCCTCCCCGCACGGAGGATGGCGCTGTTGATTATTCGGCTGATTTCTTCGGCAAGCCCACAGCACTGACCGTGAGCGGTCAGCTCGAGGGCGAGCTCGGTGCCACAGCGCTCGGCGCGATCTACACTTTCGGTCCTACTTTCCGTGCCGAGAACTCCAATACCCCCCGTCATCTCTCGGAGTTCTGGATGATAGAGCCTGAAATGGCTTTCTATGACATTACGGACAATATGGAGCTTGCCGAGGAGTTTATCAAGTTCTGCATAAGCTACGCTCTGGAGCATTGTGCCGACGACATCGCTTTCCTTGCCGAACACTACGACGCGGAGCTTCCGCAGCGTCTGCGCGACGTGGTGGCGAGCGACTTCGTTCGTCTGACATATACCGAGGGCGTGAAAATACTCGAGGAGTCGGGCAAGAAGTTCGAGTTCCCGGTGTTCTGGGGTGCCGACCTGCAGAGCGAGCATGAGCGTTATCTTGTTGAGGAGCATTTCCGCCGTCCGGTGATCCTGACAGATTATCCGAAGGATATAAAGGCGTTCTATATGAAACTCAACGATGACGGCAAGACTGTCCGCGCCATGGATGTGCTCTTCCCGAAGATCGGTGAGATCATAGGCGGCTCTGAGCGTGAGGCTGACTACGATAAGTTGCTCGGTCGCATCAATGAGATGAACATACCGATGAAAGATATGTGGTGGTATCTCGATACACGCCGTTACGGATCGGTGCCTCATGCCGGATTCGGTCTCGGTTTTGAGCGTCTGGTGCTCTTCGTAACCGGAATGACCAACATCCGCGACGTGATTCCGTTCCCCCGCACGCCGAAGAACGCAGAGTTCTAAGCTCCACCGATACCACTTATATAATAAACCTACAATAATGACCTCGAAGATGCAACCACTGACGGATGCCTCTTTGAGGTCATATTTTTTAGCAGAAGTAATTTAAAAAGCCTGAGCCATGACTGAAACACAGCTGTTACCCTTCACATTTCTCTGCTTCACTTCATTCTTCACGCTGACGAATCCATTGGGCACAATGCCGATATTCCTGACAATGACCCAGGGCTTCGACGATGCTCAGCGCCGGAGCATAGCCAGCCGGGCGTGTGTAATATCATTTATCACGCTGATGGTATTCACTCTGCTCGGGCAGTTCCTGTTCTCTTTCTTCGGAATCTCGGCAAACGGTTTCCGCATAGCAGCGGGAATTATCATCCTGAAGATCGGCTATGATATGCTGCAGGCGCGCTATTCGCACACAAAGCTTAAGGAGGATGAGATCAAGACGTATGCTCAGGATATCTCGATAACCCCGTTGTCGATTCCGCTGCTTTGCGGTCCGGGGGCGATAGCCAACGGCATTATGCTCATGGATACGGCTACCACATGGGAGCTGAAAGCGATACTGATATCCATGATCGCGTTCATCTACATACTGACCTACTACATCCTGCGCGCATCAACGCGCCTTGTGCGCATAATCGGCGAGACGGGCAACAATGTCATGATGCGACTGATGGGGCTTCTACTGATGGTGATAGCTGTGGAGTGCTTCGTTGGTGGTCTCCGCCCGATCATCGTCTCCATCCTCCAGGAGGCACACTGAGCTCCTTACATATAGTCTATGTAGAGCTATTGTTTAATCCATATATCATTATTCAGTCAGTAATAATTATGGTTGTTTTGATATGTGGAAAAGTTTATGTACCTTTGCATCAATAGAACCTGCCAAGCCTCTCAACGATGCTCAAATCGGCAGGTCGTTTTTTATATGACAAGACCTTTCAATAAGACATATTTTACTCCGCGTCAGCACGTGAAGTTATTACAGGAACGCGGGCTTTTGATTTCTGATGAATTAAAGGCAGAGTCCTATATATCAAATATAGGTTATTTCAGATTGACGGCATACCTGTATCCATTGCTTGAATATCCAAAGACTGATCATCGGTTCAAGACAGATGCTACATTCCAAAAAGCATTGGATATGTATCGTTTTGACCGTAAACTGAGAATCATTCTTTTGAACGAGATTGAGAAAATAGAGGTCGCGGTACGATCTAAAATCGTTAATACTGTCGCTGATATAACCGGCGACATATTCTGGATTTCAAATTTAGCGAATTTCGCTAAGCATGCGAGATTTCTGAGTTCGATAGCCGCAATTGATAGTGAATTGAAAAAGTCAAAAGAGGATTTCATTATTCATTTCTATAAAACATATTCAGATAAATATCCACCCGCATGGATGATTGCTGAGATACTTCCTTTAGGAACGCTTACACACGTTTATTCAAATCTGAAAGATAATGCTATACGTAAAAAGATAGCATCTGAATTTGGTCTTGCGCATAAGGTGCTTGAATCCTGGCTCATAGTACTTTATGGTCTTAGGAATATGTGTTGCCATCACAGTAGGACTTGGAATCGGGAACTCGCAATTATCACAATGGAGCCAAAAACTGTGGGCTATAAATGGATTGATTTATCAGGAGTAGACAAGAGAAGATTGTATTACCGCATTTGCATGATACGTTATTTCTTGTTTTCCATATCTCCTTGCAATTCTTTAAAGGAAAGATTGGTAAGTCTGTTTGATGAGTTTCCGAGTATCGATATCTCAGCCATGGGCTTCCCCGTTAATTGGGTCAATGATCTCTTTTGGGCTGATTGAATATTGGATGTTGTAGATGTAGGGTTCCGGTTATTCGTTGTGGAACACGCGGGAGAGGCGGGTTTCGAGTTCGGCGGATGAGAGGCGGGTTGAAAGGACACCGCGGTGGGCTACAGATATGCCGCCGGTCTCTTCGCTGACCACGATGGCGAAAGCATCAGTAGCCTGTGAGATGCCGAGCGCCGAGCGGTGACGCAGACCGAGAGCACGCGGCACATTGCGGTCGTGGCTCACCGGCAGGATGCAACCTGCCGATTTTATGCGACCGTTGGCGATTATCATAGCGCCATCATGCAGGGGGGAGTTCTTGAAAAATATGTTTTCGATCAGGCGCGAGTTGATGAGCGCGTCGATCATGTCGCCCGATTTCTCGTAGTTGTCGAGATTTATGTCCTGCTGTATAACGATCAGCGCTCCGGTCTTGCTCTTAGCCATATTCATGCAAGCGTAAACGATCGGGAGCACATATTGACGGGCGGGATCCTCATGATGTCCCTGTGAGTGGTGGAAAAGTTTTTTCAGAAACCGCCACCTCTTGTGGTCACCCAGTTCCACGAGGAAGCGTTTTATCTGATCCTGGAAAAGGATCACGAGCACCAGCAATCCTATCGACATGAATTTGTCGAGGATAGTGCCTATCAGCTTCATCTCCAGTATCTGCGATGCGAATACCCATACGCCTATGAAGGCAAGCACGCCGAAAAAAATGTTGATTGTGCCCGATTCCTTCATGATCCTGTAGAGGTAGAAGAGGAGCAGCGCAGCTATGGCTATGTCGAGTATGTCGCGGATTCCGAATGCTTCCATTGTCGGTGGATTGGTATGGTTTCTGTTATATGGATGCTTGTGGAGGGATGATGGTTACGGCTTTAGTGGAAAAGTGCGTGTGAACAGCTCCACGCTCTGTCGGCAGGGTAGTGGGTCATGCACACGCAGTATCGCCGCCCCGAGCATCATGGCGATTGTATCGGCTGCGACGGTAGCCTCAAGCGCCTCGGCTGGTGTTATGCCGAGAGTGCGTGTCAGCATCGATTTGCGCGAAAGCCCTATGAGCACAGGAAGCCCGAAAGCTTCGATAAGAGCCGGGGTGTCGCGCAGCAATGTGAAATTCTGTTCCGGTGTCTTGGCAAAACCAAGCCCTGGATCTATTATTATGTCAGCTATGCCGGCATCGCGCATCGCTCTGATGCGTGGCGACAGTTCGGAGATGACGCCGGCTGTCACACCGTCGGGATAATCCGTAAACTGCTGCATGGTGGCGGGAGTGCCGCGCATGT
>OFFM01000792.1_pt1 | contig 21435 bp, 22 predicted proteins | sample 1521401 | NCBI WGS metagenome assembly OFFM01 (sample SAMEA3504118, study PRJEB24116) | mouse gut metagenome | biome: mouse gut; feature: mouse-associated habitat; material: faeces | place: Denmark | collected 2011
CAATTAATTTTTTTCGTACAATATTGTAGTCTATGTTTTCTTTTACTGATATGTTACCGTTATTTCCAAACAATCTATTTTCCAAGCCTAATGCCTCTAACAAAGTCAAAGCTCTACTACCATTGTTCTTATATGCAGCATAAAACTGTTTCTCAAAAATTATTGAAAAGGCAAGCCCATGAAACGATGAGGTAAATACGTATTCTGCATTCGCAATTAGCGATATAAATTCCTTTGGACTTGCATCCTCTATAGTCTTGACTCCATAATTATAATTATTGACGCTTGCCTTAAGGACAATCAATTGTAACCCTTTTTCATCTGCGAATTGTTTTACAAAATTTATATCAAAAGAACCCTGAATCAAATCATAAAACAATACATAAGGTTTACGATTATCAAATGGAATTTTTAATAGATCTATCCATTGCTCCTTGCTAATAAGGAGTGTTGGATCAAGGCATTGTTTTATTCCCTGCAAACCATAACTTTCAAGTAATTCTTTAAGATCTTTTTCTCTGACACCTATCTTGTTAAATTTCTTAAGCGATGTAGTGATAAATAGTTTGTCTTCTTCATTACAACTTATTATCCCCATACTTGCTGCGTATGACACATTCCTTATGGTTTTAAATTCATTCTGTCCAAAAAAGGTTTTATCAAACTCATACTTTCCTTCGCATTGCTTTCTCCATATTTGATCACTACCATATACAATCGCATCAAATTCAGACTTAGAAGAGATATTAGTACAAAATGGCTCTATATACTCATCAATAAACTCTTTAAAGACATGTATCCGTCTCTTAATTTTAGTTCCTCCAATTGCTAATTTTCTTAAATAATTAATTTTACCTAAAAGCGAAATACGTCTGAATAGGAACTTGTTAAAAAACTTATATTCGGAATCGTGAAACTCTGGCCAATAATCTATATACGATACATTGTGACCTAATCTTATGATTGCTTGTCTCAACGCTATTGATTGAAGTAAAGCACCATAATTATGTGCTTTATGAAAAGTTAGAATTCCAATATTCATTGCAATACTCTCCTGACTTTATTTATTATCCGTTTAGTAAGTCTCTTAATTTTATTCAGATAGCCATATTCTCCATATCTTTTCATTACGTATACAAGTCCATGTTTTTTGAAATCTTCCTTAAATAGGTATCTATCTTGACTCAATGTGGTAGGTTGCACAAGATTCTTCTGCATGCAATATTCTAATGAGACAGCCTCTATTTTCAGATAATCCGACAATTTTCCCATTATTTCTACTCCTTTATTAGTATTAGCCAACATAATGGAAACGCCTAATCCATCTACATTAAGTTCTGGTTTATAGACTTCATATCCCCAAAAGTCGCCTATTGTGATATCAGATGGCCTGTTAAGAGATGAAAATGGACAACTTCCACAAGATTCTCTCAACATGATATCTTTCTTAAAAAGTTCAATATAATCGCCTCCTTTTTTTATCTCATCACTTGAAATAAACAATTCTGTATACTTTTTCCAACCAGATTCAAGTTTGTCTCTGAAAACAGCCTTAGTTGGTAAAAAATTATGTTTCTTAGAAAACCATTTTACATATTCTTCCCACACTTTAGGTGAAGGACATCCATGGCATATCAAATCTACCAATATTAATTTTGACTTATATTTAACAGGGATTGCGGCTCCTATACCAGCTGATTGACAGGGCGTCCCAACAAATAAGACTGTTTTGCCATTCTTTAAATCTTCTTTAACGGAGGTAATTATACCATTAATATTACTTTGCACGTATTTGCTTCCCCGCATTGCATCCCGCTCTTGTATATTTTCAGCACGAACATGTTTTACTTCTAAATTATCCCCATAAACAACTCCATATATTACTCCACCCTCTTTAATAATATAGTCGGATATTCCTACAAATGCACCTCCGGAACTGCTTTTATACAATTCATCTGTATCATTACACCTTGCAGCATATGCTTTTGGCTCACGATTAATTGCACTCTCATGGAAAGGACATATTTTCACGCATAAATCACAATTTATACATGTTGTCAAATCCACAACAGGATAATTAAATCCCAAGCAATCAGGAACCATTGAAATACACTTTTTTGGACAAACATTAACACAAGCCGTGCATCCAGAACAATCATGTTTGCTTTTATCTATAGGCATACAAGATAATAGTATTAAAATAGATGATTTACAAAGTCTATAAACTTAGAATGTATTGCAATTCGTTCACTCCGTGAACATCCTAAACGATAAGCAAAGAAAGCCGTTGATATAAATGAAATCAGAGTAATAACCACCAATTTAAACCATCCTTGCTCCATATAAAAGAATGTTAACAAAGGAGCAGCTGATGATGTTAAAGTTACTGCTACAATCCTCCACACTACTTCTGCAAAAAATTTTGAGATACTTAAACTTATCATTTTGCTCAACATTACAAGTCGAACACATAGACAACATAATGATATGATGATTGCTACCAATATAGTATATTCGGGACTTATTCCGTTACGAAGGATAATCCAACATATCGGAAAATTTAATAACAATATTCCTCCAACTATAATTTGATAATTTCTAATCTTACCAATAGCGAGCATTAATGTTATCAAGGAGAATGATATAGTATCTATCAATACATTTATAATAATCAGGCGAACGAAAACTACAGCATACGGTGGTATTGTTTTAAGCCATATTTTCAATATCAAATCAGACTCTAGAAATATTGGAATTGCTAAAAATAAAAGCAGAAAACATGAAAACTTAGACCCTCTGAATACTAAACTTAAACATTCAGTACAATTACCTACTGCATACTGTTTCGTAATTTGAGGATTCAACGCAGTAGTGAAACTGTTAGTAAAATTTTGGATAGCATGATTAACCTGCATGGCTATTCCTCGTCCAGCGTTAACAGCTGGACCACAAAAAATATTTATTAGAACATTAACTCCCTGATCTTTCAAAACACTTGCGCTTGCCCCAATAAAATTCCATCCGGAAAATGCGAATATTTCTTTTGAAATACCCTTATTAATTCTAAATTCCAGCTTACAATATGTGAAATTATTATGGCAGTATGCTGCATATATCAACCTTATAATTAAGGCCCATAAACATAACAACCCAGAATATAACGATAGTCTTTCAGATGTGGAATATGATATAGACACAGCAACACCTAATTTACCTAAAGTATCCAAAATAGAAATATAGGCAAATGCTTTCATCTTCTCTTGAGCAATAATAGCAGCATTATAAGGGACATTAAGCAAGTTTAAAAAAAACGTAATAGCAGAAAACTGCAATACCCAATTTGCGCCTCTGATACTATTCACAGGAATGTCCATTTTACTATTGAGAAACCAAACACCACCTGTCTCAATAAGTAAAATAATAACCAACCCAATAATACTGAGCATTATTAGAGAACTTGAAAATATTTCTTTTAATCTGGGAATATTAGCTTTTCCAAGTTCAAATGTTAAATACCTGCTGATAGCTGATGAAAGCGAATTTGAAATTAACCCGAACATCGCTATAAAACCACCAACTGCATTATACACACCGAAATCTTCAATACCTAACGAATTAAGTACAATTCGAGATGTATATAAGGTTATGACCATTATGATCATAGTCCTCATATACAGTACAATTGAACTTTTGGCAATTCTTGTATTCGATGATTGAGACATCGTATTAATAATACTTTACAGCTTTTACTTTAGAATATATACTGTCAAATCCTAAATAGCATCTGCTTCAGGATTGAAGTCGTTGAAGAATGCATCTTTGCCTTCTTCAAGCTTATTTATATTTTGCAATAATTATATCCGGATGTGGGACGTCAGTCGATAGCCTCGATGTAGACGTCTTCGATGCTGACTGTCCAGCGGAGTGCCTGGTCGGAGGAGATGTTAAGCTGAAAGAGACGACGCCGGCAACCATTCTCGGTGGATTCCTCAATATCCTGGATCTCCCCTTCATATCCCTCCATCATGCCACCTGTTATGCGTACTCTCCTGCCGATGCCAAGCGAGCTATTGGAAGCGAGCTCCATCTCTACATCTTCCGTGAATTTACCGACATAGCGCTGAAACCGCTCCATCTCCACACGAGGGATAACCGAGTAATTGGCTCCGGGCGAATTGCGTTCTTTATAGCACCAGGCAAGATCGCCTATCTCTCGCATCAATGGCACTATCTGGTTCGTGCCAATCCGGAAAAACAATAGCCCCGGAATATAGGGCACTTCCCGCTTTATTATCTTTTTGTTTTCTTTGAAGACTATCTCGCGTGTGGGGTAATAAAGCGTTACTTTCCGCATAAGATTCGGCAGTTTCTCTTCTCCCCTTTCACGGATGTCAGACACTGACACCGACTGGCGTAACCGCATCACATGCCATTGCTCGTCATGCGGGCAGGCATGCTCTGCCACCCTTTTCAATATCGAATCTCGCTCTGCCAGCGAGATATGCGATTCTGGAAGCAATTCAAGATACGAATCACTGAATGGAATTTTACCAACAACGGATCTAATATCAACCGGTGATATTCCGCAACTGAATGCCGCATCAATCCACATAGACTTTATTGATGACATACAGAAGCCTCCGTTGAATTCCATGCCAAGTCTATGTAACAGTGAATCAATACCACTTGCCGTTTCGCGAAGAATCTGTGCCGACCTCTTCTTACCCTGACCAAGCTGAAATACGTAGCGCCGTTGGGCAAGCGTCCGGCAACTGTCGCATACCTCTTTTACATGTTCGAATTCTTCCGAAACATCTTCATATCTTAGATTTACAGCATCAATCAATGAATCAGAACATGTGTAAAACAGATATAGGAATATACCCCATAAGTCACGATCGCCATCAGGAAAACGTCGTTGAGTAACGATATTCCGTAATATGGAAAGATTATCTTTTCGTTTAGTCAATACCGTAGCAGGCAATGAACTGCGATTAACCAATGATTTCAAATCGGGCACATTAAATTGAGCCGACTCCAAAGCAACGCCCAGATATTCAGACAATCTTGCACGTATGATTGATATGTATTTACGCAGGGTGTGATATGTAGCACCTTTCCTCAGCTGCATTGCAACCCATACCCTTACACTTGAAGGGAATGTACTGCAATCATTATCATGGAATATCGAAATATATGACTTCAATACTGATCTCTCCGAGGCTGCCAATGCACAGTTTTCGATTAGACTTTCGACATATTGAAGAAAACCATAGGTGTTAAACTCCTCTTGTTCAGAGATATTAAGGATAGCTGCATTTGAGAAAATATCCTCATTAGCGGATATTCCTTCTCTACTGTCCTTTTCGGACTCAATCCTCTTTCCACAAATGCGTTCTGGAATTATTTCCAAGCCATTGTCCATGCCGGAATCGTGAGGCAAGTTCAAATTGATATCCAAGACAACGGTGTGGTACAATAAATAATCTGCACCGTTGACTTTATCTGGCTGCAAAATTACAAATTTAACGGCAAATTAACAAACTTCATTTAAAATAACGTTTCAATCTCTGATATCCAGCTTTGCCAAGAATCAGTAATGAAGCGTATTGAGATGCTTTCGCGAGACCGAAAAAAATTACCCACAAAGCACCCTTCATCCCCACAGAGATTGGTAATAGCATTTGCGCGAATGATACCACATAACATACAACACATACCATTGCCACTATAACCCCACTGCGAAATGACAATCCACGCAGCCAATCTCTCAACTTGACAAAGTATTCCCTAATCATAGCGCAAATTTAATAAAAATCCATTGATGTTCAGCGAAACGAAGTTCATTAACCATTCTTTACTGCTCCTCGTGCTAAAAATAAAGTTGTTTAAACAACTTCAATATCAGATACTGAAATATTATTACTAATTTTGTAAAAAAATTATTGCTCCGGTAAAAATTTAATCACGCAGAGGCGCGGAGGCGCAAAGGATTCATACCGCTCCATTCGGTGCAGAAGTCGTTACCACTCCTGCCGAGACACAGAGTTCGACGCACCTGCTCAGCGCCTTTGCCAAAATCGCCATGCGATTCTCCGCGAACTTATCACCGGACTTGTCAACTTCAGGCTTTGCGACTCTGCGACTCTGCGTGATGTTTGACCACACGACAGGGCTTGTCAAGTCCTAAATTACTATATTTATGATGGTTATGCATATTTACCAAACAGCAATATAAAAAATATAAATTATGAAGTACCAGTACACAACACAGGGAACATGCTCCCGCATTATTGACTTTGAGGTTGAGGATGGAATAGTGAGAAACGTCAGATTCACTGGTGGATGCCACGGAAACCTACAAGGCATCGGTGCCTTGGTAGAGGGGATGAAGATCGAAGACGTCATTGCGCGCCTTGACGGAATATTATGTCGCGACAAACCGACATCTTGCCCCGACCAGCTCGCCAGAGCTCTGAAATCAGTCAAAGACTGATTATCTCCATTCGTCAACAAGTTTGCCGACATAGAGTAAGATTGCCGCCGCTCCCCAGCCAAACAGCAGGAAAAGCCAGAATGTGAGGTTTGATGTGGAAAAGAATCCTGAAATCGGAAAAAGCATGAATGCACACGCAAAAGGTAAAATCCTGCCGAACTGGGAAGAGGCGAGCCAACGGGTAGATTTGCGGGACGACAAAATTACCGAAAGCCGTGGAAACCACATTGGCGCAGCAAATGCCGCAATAACAGCAACTGCGCCCAAAGCCACAGCAATTATTATGCCTGCCTGAGACATGTAACTGAATTGCTCCTCCACAACCCTAAGACTCATATAACACAAAACAATCTGTAATACACTCATATTATCCCAATTCTTATATTATTACACAATGCATATAAACTCCATCATGATATTTCGCAACTTAATTACGGCAATAAATTGATATTACTGCCGTAATTAAGCCAAACCATTTAAGAGCAATTCACTTGTCTTAACCCAGTAGTAGAATGCTTCCGGATATGTTTTCCTCAGTTTTGAGAGCTTTGATGGCAACGTTCTTTTAATCTCCATTGCGAGAATGCTATTGAGATTCCCATCATATTTTTCCAAGGCAGTCGTTCCGGTTTTCAGACAAGCGGCAAGGTAAGCAGCCATTGAAGAATCAATAATTGCATGATCAAGATGGTAGTTTGAGGTGTGAATAAAGTTCCGAATTTTCTTTATGCCATCGTTTAGTATTACAAAGTCGCCAACTCCCTCCCTACCTCTTGTTGCAATCAACAGAGAAGTCTGGATTATGTCGTTGTAAACATCCTCTACATTTTCAAGATTACGGTAACCCATCTCTACCTTGACAATACGATTAAATGCTTCCGTTGTAACCGTAAGATCATCCACTCTCTCAAAAAGACGTGCTATGTCGTACATCTGTTTAATAATCTCAACAGAGCAGACCTTTTTTCCTTTGTAATAAGGAATGCCGGTGGTGTTCGGTGCAAATGCCGTCAGCTTATCACCGAGAATATCTCCGACCGACGGGACATTAACCATCAATGGCTCTCCATCTATTTCAATGAAAGGACTGTCAATCGGAATTACCATGGTATTCTGATAATGGCAATACTCATAGAGGACATCAAGAAGTATGTAACTTTCGCCACCATTGTCAGCGTATGCCAGTTGATAAAAAAACTTGGAATGACTCTTGGGAATATCCTTACCGGGAGATTTACGTTCCACCAGGTCAAATTTAGTAAATCCAAAATCCTTAAACGATGACAGATATTTTTCAATTTCCGTTCCTGGAGGACATATTATATCTATGTCAATGCTCAGTCGGTTGGTGATTCCGCCGAGCAGTAGCATTGTAGCAGTACCTCCCTTGAAGTGAAAGGGGCAACCAGATTTTACAAGCATTTCCAACAATGACAACGCCCTGACCACCTTCTCTATAAGCTGGATATCGTTGTAGTTCAGTTTTTTCGCAACCGTCTCACACCATTTTTTTGTAAAGCATTCCTGTTTTATCATGGTTCCTTATAATTGAGCAAGTCTAACATCTTTTGGCGTACACCACGGCGTGAGGCGTAACGTAACATTTTGGGCTGGTTTATCTGATAAAGAGATTGGGCTTGTTCCATTATATAGAATGTTTCTCCACCTTGCAGATAATAGAAGTCGGCATCTGTGTTTATATCAACCAACAATTTTTCCAAAGTCGCTGTTTGGATTCCATCAACTTTCATGAGCGGAGACTCGGTGACAAGCGATTTTACAATCGTGCATTCTTCAGCCAAATTAACATATTCCGACATCAAAATCTCTGTTGGCCGATGATATGCATTGAATCCGTTGTCAATCAGCCAATGGAACACCGCCTCTGTTGCCTCCTTTGTTACTTCAATATATATCGCATTGTTTGATGAAATGTGATGCTGCAATGAAGATATGTCAATCCCGGAATAAACGCATACGTCTATCAGAGGAAATTCATTTACGATATTTTCATAAACCTCTACAAGTTTCTCACTGACGGTAGGTATAAATTCACCTTTCGTTGCTTCTCCGTAGACTCCTCGAGCCAAACGTGAAAGCTTATTTTCCTTGATGAGCCTTTTAATATGCCATAAAATGCCTGAGTCCGAAATAGATTCTCTATTCCTGACGAATTCGGAAAGATCACCCAGAGTAAAACTCTTGCGCCCTTCCGCAAAATTCAATATGATTTCAGACATACTCATATCAACATAAGCATTCAACCACAAAATTAGCTTAATTTCGGCAACAAACCAAATTTATTGCCATAATTAAGGTAATTAGGAAGTTTCTGTGTCAATGTGGAGATAACTATGTTCGCATGAAGTTTTTCTCCTTTTTCGACTTATATTTATCTAAATGGATCTTTTTCCGCTGCTGCTTGCCGGTTATAGGGTCAAAGGCGTAAAAATCGACATAGCAGCCGGACGCGGTGTCATGAAACACGGGAAATCTGTACCCCAATAAAGAAGAAAAATTTAATGGCTCGCCGGAGGGTAAGTTTTTTTTTGGCATAATCCAACTTTTTCAAAAGTCGTATCATCCCGGGTTAAAAATCTGACGTAAATGACGGCCGGAAAAACCCGTTCCGTCTATTCTACGTCTATACTTTTTCGAAAATTAACGCCAACTTACTGACATTCAGAAAGTTGGCGCAATTTTGCGGAGAGACAGGGATTCGAACCCTGGGTACCTAAAAGGCACAACGGTTTTCGAGACCGCCCCGATCGACCACTCCGGCATCTCTCCTCGGTCGTTTTTGATAGCGTGCAAAATTACTATTTTTTTTCTTTTGAACCAAATTTTACAGACAGATTTTATTCAACAAATCGTATATTCTCTCTATTCTTTCTGTTACCTCTACTATACAACACAACCATACAATACAACATAGAAAATTGTAGAAGCTGATCAATGACCATTTACAACTTTAGCGACACACTATATTGAAACTTCCAAGTATTTTCGCTATCTTTGCATATATTCAACTATATTCACAATATTTGGTGCGCAATAATTGTTGAATACTTAGAAAATTAAACCTCAAATCTGTATATTATGGCAGACGATAGAATTATTCCTCCCTCAGAACTGATCATTAATGAAGACGGTTCTGTATTTCATATCCATCTTAAACCGGAACAACTCCGCGATAACATAATATTTGTCGGTGATCCCGGAAGAGTTGATATGGTTGCTTCCTATTTCGATACAATTGATTATAATGTGTCTTCACGCGAATTCCATGCAATCGGTGGCACTTACAAGGGAAAACCTATCATGGCTATTTCCCATGGTATCGGACCAGACAATATCGAGATTGTTATGACCGAGCTCGATGCTTTGGCAAATGTAGATTTCAAAACCCGTAAGGTAAAACCTGAACACCGCACACTGAACATTGTACGCATCGGAACCTCCGGATCGCTGCAGGAAGACCTACATATCGGTGATTTTGTTATTGCAGAAAAAGGTATGGGATTCGATGGTATCCTGAATTTCTACGCTGACCGTGACAAGGTTTGCGATCTTGAATTCGAACGTGAATTCTGTAAACACACCGACTGGAATTCAACATGGGCGGCTCCTTACACAGTAGATGCCGACGCGGGTCTTGTAGATCAGATCGGTAAAGACGATATGGTAAGAGGATACACAATAGCCGCAGTGGGATTCTATGCCCCCCAAGGACGTATGGTAAGGCTAAAACTCGCAGATCCCAACCTTAACGAAAAAATCGAGAGTTTCCGCTTCAACGGACGACCCATCACAAACTTTGAAATGGAATCTGCATGTCTTCAGGGATTATCAAAACTGCTTGGTCACCGGGCGATGACGGTATGCTGCATCATAGCAGAACGAAGACTGAACAATGCAAATACCGACTATAAGCCAAAGGTAAGACATCTCGTAGAAACCGTGCTCGAAAGATTCTGAAATTATTTAGAAACCATTTAATAACAATGCACTGCAATCCCGCAGTGCATTGTTTTTTTTAAGATATTGCATATCTGTTACCCGGATAACGGGTGATGATTCCATCAAATTCCAGTTCCGTTAAAGTCGAAATCAATTCATTAACCCCTACCCCTGTACGCATATGCAATGCATCAATCGCGATTGGTGAAGACTCGAATTTCAATATCTCATATATGATAGACGCTGTGCCCTCAAGCTCAGGAAATAAATTTCTTTGTCGTGGTGCGACATGCTTGCCAAGCGGCTCCCACCCCATGAGTTCTATCACATCAGCCGCTGCGGAAATCAAATGAGCCTTCTCTTTTCTAATCAAATGATTACAACCGGCACTCGATTCATCTGAAACTTTACCCGGCAACGCCATCACTTCCCTGTCATATCCAAACGCAAGATTTGCAGTGCTCATCGCTCCTCCCTTCAATGCCGATTCAACCACAACAGTAAGTTGACTCAACCCAGCTACAATGCGGTTTCTCTCAAGGAAATACGCCCTACGTGGCGTGGAACCGGAGGGATACTCCGACACTATCGCACCTCCACTCTTTACAATTCTTCTTGCCAGATCACGATTAGCTGCGGGGTATATCATGTCGAGTCCATGAGCCATCACCGCCACAGTCGGTAATCCTGCCTCAAGTGCTGCCGTATGCGCAGCAGAGTCAATCCCATGGGCAAGACCGCTCACGATACACAGATCCGGGAAATAACCTCCAAGGTCCGAACACAATCTATGACAAAAATCAAGGCCGTATCTGGTAGAGCGGCGTGTGCCGACCACGCTTGCTGAATGCGGTGAATTCAAATCAGCATTACCCAGCATATACAGCGTAACAGGCGCATCCGGAATCTCCCCGAGCAGCCACGGATAATCATCATCAACAAGAGACAACACGCGCACCGAATGCCTTGAAGTAAATTCATATTCCTGACGGGCACGGGACAACGCCTCATTACGGTCATTCGCACCGAATCCGCTCCGGCTGTTCAATCCGAGTGCGTCAGAAACCGACAGAAGATCAAGAGTAAAAAATTCTTTTAATGTCAACCCTCTTTCAACAATCCGTCTTGCAAGAGACGCATTTGTCCCCCGCATCATTCCCAACGCGATTCTATAGATTATCTCTTCTCCCTCCATATCCATCCTTATAATACTATTATAAATATTTTGCGAAAAGTTTAGCAAGCTCATCTCCTCTGGATAGCTTTCCATCCTTGAGGATAACGCATGTTACTACGGCTTCCGCGCAAATTTCACCATCGGATCTGACAATATCCTGATGGAATATAAAACGCGCACCCTTTCTTTCCACCCTGAGACAACTCAAAAATGTATCTCCTCCACGCAATGATGTCTTATACTCGATCTCGATCTTCCTGACTACAGCATCAATGCCACGCTGATGAAGAGCAATAAACGACACTCCGGCATCAAGACAGAATTTATGTCTCGTATGCTCCATATAATGGAGATAATTGGCATTGTTCACGATTTGCTCACAATCAAGCTCATAATCGCGAACCTCCATATCCATTATAAAACAGTATTTCTTATTGTTATCTTTTAATATACGCATGATTCTCAAGACTTTTTTATTTTAGCTGAAATCTTATCCAATGCCTTACGGAAATCATCGACACTGTCAAAGGCTGATAATGGCAGCCACACAAAACCATTAACCGGAGTTCCTATAGGAAACACCACTGATTTATCAAACACTTTGAAACTCCTTATCCGATCGTAATCTATAAAGAAATCCATCTGCTTCAAGGCATCCGCATCCGCCTCCGTAGGATTCGGGAAATACATCGAAACGCGAAGCGCCTGCTCCTCAACATACAGATTATGGTCCACGATATTGAACCGGCAGTTCTCACTGAGACCGTGATAGTAGTAAAGAAACATCATTACTGTCGGCATCAATATGAAAACCACCATCAAGGCCAAAATCGAATACCTCATGTCGATCAGTAAGCCGGCAATAATACCGACTAACGCCAACGCACACAACAATAATAATGGAGTGATTCCCCAGAAATGGAACATCTTACGGGCAAAATCACCCCGTCCCATTCTGAAAGGATGTTCACTCAATCCATTATCATCATTTGTTTTGTCCATCCCGCTTCTCCCTTTCAGATTTATAGATATTTTTATTTACAGCCTTTAGCTTATCCGCAAATCCTGTTCCTTCATTGTTATAGAGAGCGTCCATATCGATATATTTGTCTCCATTACCCTTATGAATCGGAAACACCTTATCCCTCATCTCCTTTGCGCTATCGGAAAGCGGAGCGTGTCCATTCGGGAGAATTCCTCTCAAATCCCTGTCAACGCCATCAGCAGAGCATCTGACGCCTCTTATCTCGGAACAAGGCGGGTAACCAAGTCCGGTCCACATGATATATTGATCCTTTATCATTGCAGGAGTTGCCTCCGAGAATGACGATACCGGACGGCATCCCTCTATCGCGACGGTAGCTGTAGATTTATACCTCGGAATAAAGTCCTGGTCAATCACCCAACGGTCAGCACCTGAAGAATAATCTCTCTTGTTCATGTCATGATAGAAACTTCGGCTTACCTCCTCGGTCAACAATTCCGGTGTGATGTCACCATTCTCCGCAAACGGCTTAAGCAAATGGCAGGCGTTAGCCTCTCTGACAAAGCCAAATCCCTCGTTCGGACGACCGGAGTGGCTATAGTTGGTGCGCACAAGAACGCCATTCTCCGCATCCTTCAGATCATAACGTTTGAAGGAATGATTGTTTGTTTCAAAATACGCGCCGTTTCCGGTGGCATCAATCACGCCGAAATTAGCCTCAACACCCATTGGACGCGGCAAAGTCTCAAGAAGACGGGCAAAATCATCAACCGAGCGGCAAGTCTTCAAAGCCTTGGTCATGACAATTCCCTCCTTATCCATTTTCTTTGAACTCACCTTATCGTCCTTGATATTGTAGGAGGCAGTATTCATCACCGCGAACCCCGCCTCATTCATTCCTATCCATGCCTCCTTGAGATATTTGTCGGAAGCGTTGAACAATGCCACATAAGCAAATTCGCCCGCTGCTGCCGGAACGTATTCCACTTTATTATCAATAGCGCTTGTATCGCGGTGTTTCCACAATATCGGACGTCCATATGGATTACGGTCTGCTGAAATAATAGCAGACGTGCATGCCTTGCAATCCGCGGAGGATAGCAGAGACACGCACGCCATTACAAAAGTCAATATTTTTTTAATCACTTATTATCTATTATCTGTTGGATTCAGCAATGCGCTGACGCATAGCTGCGTTAAAAGTATCATTTCCCATAAGTTCCTCAAGAGTCAGATGCATGCGGTAACGCCAATAATGACGGGGATTAGCAGGCTCGTTGATCTGCTCGTCATGCGGATTGCCGCGACGCAATCCTCCGTCACATGCCATCCAATCCTGCAAAGGCAGGATGCAAAGCATGGAAGGACTCTCAAGATGAAGATTCACAATCTTGTCACATATCCAAGGCTCCGCAAATTGAGGAGCAGCTCCACTCTCATGCAACACTGAATTATAAAACCTCTGTGTCATCTCAGGATTACTCTCCCACCATCCACGGATACCGGCCATGTCATGTGTCGAAGTCATGCAGACTGAATAATATGGATAATGCCATGTGTCACCGAAATCAGCACCGGGATCCTTTGGCATCCTCTGGATTTCCAAAGCAAGAATCTGAAGCTGCCTCATCACATCCGGCACACAATCCGGAATCATTCCCAAATCTTCAGCGCATGTCAGCATGCTTGTGGCGTCAAGCAATGGAGGAAGCTTCCACATTGCCTTGCCATACCAGAAATCATTGTGACGATGATAGAAGAAATCTGTGTAGAGTCTGTTGAAATTCCATTTTGCATAATCCGACAATATACGGTACTGATACGTATATTGAGCCGCGATACGTGGATGATAATGTCCCGGATGATAAGGATCCTCAATGAAGAGAACGTCATCTATTATTCCCAGCAGAGCATTCTCAATCCTTTTATTCTTCTCATTTTTCTCTTCATGAAGGAAATATGCCTCAACCTTCTCCTGTGTATTTACAAAATCCTTGAGACAATAACGGTCACCTCCGATTCTGTCGAGAAACCTTTCCTTTACCTCCTCTTTCATTTCTCCGAAGAAATCATCAAGCATCCAGTCAAGGATAAGAGGATTGGTCATCAGTTCACTGTCGATCCAGAAATCATAGCTGTTTCTTAACTCCTCGGCTGAGAATGGCAATGCAGGATTGAAATACCCGAGCAAACCATGCACGGCATTCATTGGGATCTCCCAGATACGGAAGAATCCGAGAATATGGTCAATGCGATAGGCATCGAAATATTCCGCCATCTTTCTGAATCTGTTCTTCCACCATTTGAAACCATCCTTAGCCATCTCATCCCAGTTATATGTCGGGAATCCCCAGTTCTGTCCAAGCACTGAAAAATCATCCGGTGGAGCACCCGCCTGCGTATCCATGTTAAACAATTCGGGCGACACCCACGCGTCCGCGCTGAAACGGCTGATGCCGATAGGTATGTCACCTTTGAGAACCACTCCGCGGCTATGTGCATAATCGCGGGCGTCACGAAGCTGGCGATCAAGATGGTATTGCACATAATAATGGAAATCAAAACCCTCTTTATGCTCTTCACGCAATTCATCAACTTTCGCAGCACCATAACGTGAATACCCGCCCCACTGATTACTGTCAGGAGTCTGATAAAGATCCCTGAGAACGCACCATGCGGCATAAGGTTTCAGCCAATACTCATTGCGGCTTACAAAATCCTTGTATTCTTTCTTCCTCATCGTAGATTCCCCCTGTTCAGCGAAAATCTCACGAAGATACTCCTTTTTCCCGGCATTTACGCGTTCATAATCTATTGCAGGAAGAGAATTCAGCTCAGATGCAAGGGCATGAAAATAGTCACGTCTCGAAGCCTCTTTTAATGTTCCTACCTCCCATAGGTTAAGATACATCGGATGCAATGCGAATGTAGAATTAGCCTTATATGGGTATGAATCCACCCATGTTCCGGTCATCGTCGTGTCATTGATAGGCAGAATCTGAAGAATCTTCTGACCTGTCAACGCACACCAGTCAACCATTTTCTTAATATCGACGAAATCACCGACACCGAAATCATTCTCCGAGCGCAATGAGAATACCGGTATGGCAGTTCCGGCACCCTTCCAGTTCTCCTTTGGATTCGCAAACCGGATTCCATCTATCACAATCTGTTCCCCCTTCGATTCCGGACGAATGCCATACACCCTGTTATTGATGTATTCCCATCCTTTTACAGTTTTTGTCGCCTTATCAAGAATCAGAAATTTATATTCAAAAGGAGATTTCATTTCCGACAGCGGCAGATTCACTTCCCACACCGGGAAACCGGCATCATTCATCACTACTGCTTCCGAAGGATTCCAATTGCCGAGGAATTTTCCCTCTCCTGCAATTGCAAGAACCTCATCAGGCTCCACCATCGGTGCCTCGATCCTAATGCTTACCGTATCTACCTTGGAAGTCAAAGGCTGATCACGGAAAGGTCTACGAAGCATTCCATCTACAAAAGCAGATGAATAAAACGGCTTGTCAGCCGGAAGATCATGCCACGAAGAGAATATCCGGTAGGATGTGATATCGTTCCCTGCCTTGAATCTGTGAGGGGCACCCCATTCGAATCTCCATTCCTTCTCGGGAGCTTTCACAATAAAACTGTAATCAAAATCTCCCGGATTGCGTGCGAGGTCAAGCTGCAGCTGCCAGGTATCCGGGCTCGTGAGATTCATCTCCACAGCTTTTGTGACATCACCGTTACCGAGTTCGGGGATAGAACCGCTGACAAACAGCGATTCTCCCCACTCGGTATGGTAGTTGATATTTAAGGTAATTTTCATATAAGAATTTATTAAGCCAATATACTATATTTATATTATCCGCATTTTGAATTTCCGCAGGACGTGCATATCAGGCACCCCTCCTGATATATCAACGTCTCGGCGCCACATTTCGGACATTTCTGTCCAGTGGCAGCCATACCGTTCGGCAGATATTTCTTGAGAGCTCTCTCAAGTCCATTCTTCCAGGTGTTGATATTTGTGGAATCAAGTTCCAGACCACCGACAAGTTTAAGCACCTGATCAATAGGCATGCCGTAACGCAACACTCCGGATATCAGTTTTGCATAGTTCCAGAACTCAGGATTGAACTTCTCGCTGAGTCCTTCGATCGTAGTCTTGTATCCACGCTTATTGATAAACTGGAAGTCATAACGCTTCTTGCCATCACCATCCATAGCCTTGATGATCTTGCCATGGTTAACGCTCTTCGGACAGAAAATACCATCCTCGTCATCCGCCAGACCGGTAAATATCTCATACGGTTTGCCATCAACAAGACCTACGAATGCAATCCATTTCTCCTTATTGTTCTGGAAACGTACAACATCTGCCTCAAGCTCTACCGGACGCTTCATTATATGCTCCGGATTAGCGATCAACGGAGCTTTTGCCGGAGTAACCGCCGCAAGCACATTATTTCTTGAACCATCGCGATAAACAGTGCATCCCTTGCAACCCGCCTTCCAAGCCTCTACATAGAGATTGCCAACAAGTTCTTCAGTTACATCCGACGGCAGGTTGATGGTAACACTGATTGAATGGTCAACCCATTTCTGCACGGCACCCTGCATCCTTACCTTCTCCATCCAGTCAACATCATTGCTGGTAGCCTTGTAGTAAGGTGATTTCTTTACAAGCTCATCAATCTCCTCAGCGGTCATGTTATCTTTTCTCTCGATACCGTTGATCCGCATCCACTCCAGGAATTTATGGTGATACACAATATATTCCTCGAAAGCATCGCCAACCTCATCGACAAAATCTATACGCACATTCTCATCAGAAGGATTGACTTTTCTTTTCCTCTTATAGACAGGCAGGAACACAGGCTCTATGCCGGATGAAGTCTGCGTCATGATTGACGTTGTTCCTGTTGGAGCTATTGTCAGACACGCGATATTGCGGCGTCCGTTTTTTATCATCCTGTCATAAAGTGCAGGATCTGCCTCTCTTATGCGGCTTACGAACGGATTCTCTTTCTCTCTTTCAGAGTCATAAATCTCGAACGCGCCTCTCTCCTCTGCCATATCGACAGACGCTGAATAATAAGCGAGTGCAAGCTGCTTATGCACTTCTGTAGAAAACGCGGTGGCATCTGTGGTTCCGTATCTGTAACCGAGTGAGGCCAGCATATCGCCCTCTCCGGTTGTACCGCATCCTGTGCGGCGTCCTTTGAGAGTTTTGCTTCTTATCTTCTTCCATAGATTAAGTTCGGTGCTCTTAACCTCATCAGTCTCAGGGTCGGTCTCGATTTTAGCGATGATAGTGTCGATCTTCTCCATCTCAAGATCAATGATATCATCCATAATCCTCTGAGCTTTGCCAACATGCTCGCGGAACAGATCAAAATCAAACTCGGCATGATCAGTGAACGGATTCTTCACATAGCTGTAAAGATTGATTGCGACAAGACGGCAGCTGTCATATGGGCACAAAGGAATCTCTCCACACGGATTCGTTGAAACAGTCTCAAAACCGAGATCAGAATAACAATCGGGCACAGATTCACGCTGAATGGTATCCCAGAAAAGCACACCAGGCTCCGCACTCTTCCACGCGTTATGCACAATCTTATTCCACACCTGAGAGGCATCTATCTCTTTCGTGACCTTGGGCGTGTCAGATTTCACCGGGAATTGCTGCATATAAGGCTCACCGGAAACCACGGATTTCATGAAATCATCATCTATCTTCACAGATACATTAGCTCCGGTCACTTTGCCTTCGGTCATTTTGGCATCAATGAAACTCTCGGCATCCGGATGCTTGATGCTCACGGTCATCATCAGCGCACCGCGGCGACCATCCTGCGCCACCTCACGGGTGCTGTTACTGTATCGCTCCATAAAAGGGACAAGACCGGTGGAGGTCAGAGCCGAGTTTTTAACAGCGCTGCCCTTCGGACGGATATGCGAGAGGTCGTGTCCGACACCGCCCCTTCTTTTCATGAGCTGCACCTGCTCTTCATCGATGCGGATGATACCACCGTATGAGTCAGGATGACCGTCAAGACCTATTACAAAACAGTTAGACAGCGAACCGACCTGATAGTTATTGCCGATGCCCGCCATCGGACTTCCCTGAGGCACAATATACTTGAAATCCTTAAGAAGACCAAAAATCTCCTCCTCGCTCATCGGATTGGGATACTTGTTCTCGATCCTTGCAAGTTCCCTTGCGATACGATGATGCATGTCATCCGGAGTAAGCTCATATATGTTGCCATCTGAATCCTTCAGGGCATATTTACTTGACCAGACACGGGCGGCAAGCTCGTCACCTTTGAAATATTCCAATGATGCGGCGTAAGCCTCGTCATAACTGTAAATTTTTGAAGACATATTATCTTTTGAGTTATCTATTTAGAATTTTTTTTGATTTTGACAGTCTGAAAAGTTTCCAATTTCTGAAAATTTCCGACTGCAAATATCGCATAAAATATCCGAATATAAAAGTTTGAAAGCATATTTTATTTTCAAGAATCCATCTCATAAAAAAATTTGGAAAAAAGCGATATAATGATTAAATTTGTCACGAGTTTACAAAGCGCATGCACATATAGAAAACACATTTATCAATGAAATACGGCTACAACTATAAAGTTGATCTTCCCGAAGATGTGACCACCATTCTTGACCAGGATTTCTGGGTGGTGGAAAATATCGGTGCAGAAATGCTTTCCACCCTTAACGAGCCCATAAAATTCTCAGCATCAACATGGATATTTGTGAAGCGAGGTGAATGCAATGCGGATATTAACCTCATTAATCATGAGATTTCAGCCCCCGCCCTTGTAACTGTCGAGAACTCCCAGATTCTCCAGCCAAAATACATCAGTCAGGATTTTCAGGCATCGATTCTCGTCATGTCGAAAAGATTTCGCGACAACCTGTTTCTCTTCATGAGCAACATGCCGATCTACGCAACGATTTCCAGACATCCTGTGGCAAAAATTATCCCCGATACATTGCCGGAAGTTGATAGCTTCTTCGCGGAGAGTAAAAAAATAATAGCCGATAATGAGAATTCCTATCGCTCTCAAGCTTTCCTCTTCACACTGACCGCTTTTATTTTCAAGACAGCCTACAAATGGTTCGAATCATATAAAGAAGAAGTGATGACAAACCAGGGACGCATGTCTGACCAGTTCCTTATCCTGGCGCAGCAAAATTTCAAGCAGCAACGGTTTCTTGACTTCTATGCCCAGAAACTTGGCGTCACTCCCAAACATCTGTCGCGCACCCTTAAAAGCCAGACAGGCTTCACCGCCGTGGAATGGATAGAGCGTTTTGTGATTCTTGAGGCAAAAGTATTGCTTAAGTCATCAAACCTCAACATCCAGCAGATTTCCGACGAACTCAACTTCCCCTCACAATCATTCTTCGGAAAATATTTCAAGAAGATAACCGGAATGTCACCAAAGGAATTCCGCAATTCTTAAATCATATTTTGAGACCAATCCATCACTTCTTCCTGAACCATATCGAGCCCTTCCATTTGTCGGAAACAATCAACCCTCCGATCACAAGGGCGCAGCCGATGTATCCGAGCAACAATATCTTTTCTCCGAGGAAGAAATAGCCCGCAACCATAGTAATCGGTGGCTGAAGATACAGATAATTGTTGGCAGTTACCGACCCAAGCTTTTTCATTGCCTCATTCCATATCAGGTAGGCACATACCGAACACATCATCACAAGAAACAGAAAATTTAAAATGTATTCAGGTTGCGAAAAGTCAAACAGCAGATGCAGATGATATGGCTCATGTTGTATCAGGAGCAATGGCACGGCGGTTATCACTCCATAAAAGAATAGTTTTCGCGTAATGAACAGGGATGTGTATAACGGAATCACACGCCTTACCGCAATTGTGTAGATAGCCCAGCACAATGCTGCGGCAATTGCCAGTAAATCTCCCTGCGGGCGGAATTCCAGGCTCGCTCCATTGCTTAAAATAATGCATACCACTCCCGCTATAGCCACACCCGACCCTATAAGCACGCCTGTCTGAATCTTCTGTCGGAATACAAGAGCCATGAGAAATGTTGTGAACAGTGGGGAGATTGAGGCGAGAAGCGATACATTACCCGCCGTCGTAAGACGCAACGCATAGTTCTCGGTAATAAAATATAGTGAACCGGCACATATGCCGCTTATGAACAACGTAAATTCATCTTTCCAGTTACGGCTCTTTATATGGCGGAAAGTAAGGCAAAGAAGCAGGATATAAGCAACGGCAAATCTGTAAACATACATCTCAACCGGAGTGAATCCACCCTTCTCCATCAGGACTTTTGTACTTAGAAATGACGTAGCCCAGAAAGATACGGTCAACAAAGCTCCGAGATGAGCCAATATCAGTAGGTATCGAGAACCAATGCTTTGATTAAACCTCATATGGTGTTTATATGGTATTAGGGCTTGATCAACCCTTCAAATGATATTTTAATGCAAAAGTACAATTTTTTTATCAATCGTTATAATGTTTAACGACATAAAAAATGCGACAGCAAAGCCATCGCACTTTTTTTCAGTTGGTTATCAAGTATTGAGAATCAAATCTCGACAAACTCATCTTTTCCCACTCCGCAGATCGGGCAAACCCAATCATCAGGAATGTCTTCAAATGCTGTGCCGGGAGCTATACCTCCATCAGGATCACCAACTTCAGGATCATAGATCCAGTCACAAACTTCACATCTGTACTTTTTCATTTTTATTTAATTTAGAGTCCGTCTCATAAAAAATTTGGCTTTA
>OFFM01000794.1_pt1 | contig 21424 bp, 21 predicted proteins | sample 1521401 | NCBI WGS metagenome assembly OFFM01 (sample SAMEA3504118, study PRJEB24116) | mouse gut metagenome | biome: mouse gut; feature: mouse-associated habitat; material: faeces | place: Denmark | collected 2011
ATAATTTGATTGTATACACAAATATTTGTATCTTATTGATATACTATTGATTATAATTTTTACTATATATACAATTTACTAAAACACACTATATCCCAAGTTTGCACATTTTTCAAACGTTACACAAAAATTCAAACGTTTCGCAGATATTCCTCAAGGTCATCTTCCGACTTCAGCTCGAGTGATTTTCTGAGACGGTAACGGTTCATATTTACAGTACGGGGTTCAAGGCCAAGAAGCATGGAGATCTCTTTTGTTGATATTCTACCTCTGATAAGAAGGGCAAGATTTCTCTCCCCTTTTGTAAGATTCGGATGTTTCTCACGAAGACGATTCATGAAATCCTTATTCTTTTCCTCCACACTTAAAAGCAGAGGCTGACTCGTCTTATCATTGCTGCTATAAGATGTGATAAGGGCATTAATCTTTTTGAGATGAGGCACTATAGCTGATGCATCCATTTTATATCCCTCCTTGAGCATATCGCGGATCTTATCGGTCATTTCCGTGCGGCTCTTGAGGAATGCGGCGAAACTTATCATCTCGCTTCGATTAGCCTCAAGCATATTCTGCACATTCTCAAGTTCAAGCTGCTGCTGACGTATCTTAAGCTCCGCAACCTCTTTCGATGACACTTCCAATTGATGACGCGCCTCTATCAACTGAAGGTTTCTCTTATGCCTGTTGCGTATCAGATACAAAGCCAGACATGCGGCACACAAAACAATAAATATTACAAACAGGATGACATTACGATGGATTATCTTTATCCTGTATTCCTGATCCTGCCGTTCGATTGCCAGACGCTGATCCTCCAGTGTCTTACGGGAAAGATCCAATTCCGTATTACGCAACCTTGTATTCTTCTGGAGTTCACCTGACAATGATGACATCTTGCCAAGATACTCGTATGCCTTGCGATAATCACCGGATGCGGCGCTCACCATAGATATATATTCATAATTATCGCAAAGAAGTTCTTTGGCCTCGATTGTGTCGATATAGAGTTTGGCCTGATCGAGTGCCTCCATTGCCTCCTTATATCTACCGGCATAATACAATTGCTTACCCTTATTATTATAATTCTCGCCAAGCGCCCATGTGTTTCCGAGATGACGATTGATTGCTATGGCTTTATCTATCTTACCAAGTTTATTTTCAGAATCCCCCTTATAAAGGCACATACAGTTGAGATTCCTCGCCACCGCAGCCATATCGGAAAGTTTCATATTTATATTCAATGCGCGCTTAAAGAAATGCTCAGCAAGCACATACTCATGCAGATTCAGCAGCATCACTCCCCGCTCGTTGTAACAGTCTGCCACCATTGACGAATCTCCAAGAGCACGAAACATAGATGTTGCCTTATCATTAAGTTCAGTGGATTTATGGTAATCACCTAATTTACTGAATACCCTGCCCTGGAGTTTATATAACCTTGCTCGCCACCACGCATTATCTTTGTCTATCAATCCGTCGGCATCGTAAAGAATATGGATACTGAGATCAAAATTTCCCAACAGCTGCTCCGCCTCTCCATATAATATTGTGGCAGCTATGGTTATTGAATCCGGATGAGCAGTGTCACATAGTTTCAATGCACGGCTTGCAAGTGACGATGCTTTCTTTGGATCTCGGGAAAGCACATCTCTCGCCTCCTTCAACAAACGTGGTATATCCTGCTTATCATCTGCGCCACTGCATATCACTGTGCCTTGAAACATATACACAAGGACTATTGCAGCAAGCACGATGTATCTTCTCAATTTATCTTGCATGTCAGATCAGTTCTTGTTCTGTATGGAAAATCAATGCAAATATAATCAATTTTCAGCTATCAGCCTCCCTGTCCTCGAAAAAACATAGAATGTCAGATTTTTGTTATACCTTGTAAGAAACCGCACACTTTAGCTAAATTTCATATGAGTTCCACCATATCCGACAGATCCTCTCTCCATAGAATCTCACTGGCAGGTTTGCTTGTAACACTCGGCATTGTTTTCGGAGATATAGGCACCTCCCCTCTCTATGTGATGAAAGCGATTACCGGGGTAAATCCGAATTTCAATCCGGATTATATCATAGGTGCAGTCTCTTGCGTCATCTGGACACTGACGTTACAGACTACAGTCAAATATGTGCTTCTGGCTCTCAGAGCTGACAATAATGGAGAAGGGGGCATACTGGCACTGTTCGCGCTCCTTAGAAAACGATATGGCCGTAAACTTTGGATTGTGGCAGCCATAGGAGCGGCCGCTCTGATAGCAGATGGCGTGATAACACCTGCAATTACCGTAACTTCCGCAATCGAAGGTTTGAAGATTGTGGTGCCTCATGTTCCTGTCATCCCTATCGTAATTCTTATAATCCTTTTTATATTCATTGCTCAGCAAATGGGTACCGGCAAGATCGGTAAATTCTTCGGGCCTTTTATGCTTCTATGGTTCCTGATGCTTGGAATATTAGGTTGTATTAACATACATCTGTTCCCAATGATTCTGAAAGCATTCAACCCGTGGTGGGCCATCAAGCTTTTATGGAATTACCCGGGATGGTTTCTAATTCTCGGAGCGGTATTCCTATGCACCACAGGAGCGGAGGCGTTGTATTCCGATCTCGGTCATTGTGGAAGAAAGAATATATCTGTAAGCTGGATATTCGTCAAGATTATGCTTATATTGAATTATCTTGGTCAAGGCGCGTGGATTATCGCCAACGGCTCATACGCATCGACAGTCAACCCCTTCTATGCCATTATGCCCTCCTGGTTCACGATACCCGGAGTTATAATGTCAACCGGAGCAGCAATAATAGCCAGTCAGGCTCTGCTAAGCGGATCTTTCACAATATTCTCCGAAGCCATAAATCTTAATCTATGGCCAAAATTAAAGATAAAATATCCATCTGTCGAGAAGGGACAGCTGTATATCCCGGCAGTCAATTGGTCTCTGCTTGCCGGATGCCTTCTGACTGTTATCATTTTCAGGGACTCAAGTCATATGGAAGCTGCATATGGACTCGCGATAACCATAACAATGCTAATGACCACGGCATTGCTTACTTTCTATCTCCACAGCCTGAATGTCAATATCATACTTTGCAGCCTGTTTCTAATATTCTTCGCTACCCTCGAAGGGTTATTCTTCATCGCCAATCTATTCAAGTTCGCACATGGCGGATGGTTCAGCATACTTATAGCCGGCGTTGTTGCAACTGTCATGATAATCTGGAATAAAGCAACCATATTAAGAGCATCTTATCTTGAATACAAAAGAATGGACGAGAGCACCGGACTGATAACAGCCATTAAAAATGATAATGAGATTCCCAAATTCGCGTCCAATCTGATATATCTCATACAATCATCTGAGGATGATAAGATTGAAAGCAAGGTTATATATTCGATTGTAAATAAGCAGCCCAAACGTGCAGATCATTATTGGTTTATTCACGTAACCCACGATGACAGTCCTGACACCCTTGAATACTCTGTCAATATAATTATACCGGAAACAATCTATAGAGTGAATCTCAGGCTGGGCTTCCGCATTGAGCCCAAAGTAAATGTATATCTCCGCCAGGTAATCGAAGACCTGCAGGCTGAAGGGCAACTTGATCTTAGAAGTGGCTACCCTTCATTAAGAGCCAAGGGGATTCCGGGGGATTTCAGATTCATTATTCTGAGACGTATATTCTCACCATCAAGCAATTGTCCGGCAGCAGCATCCTTCATTATGCGCATGCATCAGAAATTGCGCCGTCTCGGCATATCAGACCAGGAGGCATTCGGACTCGACACAAGCATGGTTACATCGGAGACTGTACCTCTGATTATCAACACCACTCCATCCAGGCGCATAACGCGAATTAAGAAAAAATAAAAAGAGGGAGACTGATTAGTCTCCCTCTCTGTTGTGACTCCTGCAGGATTCAAACCTGCAACCTTCTGATCCGTAGTCAGATGCTCTATTCAATTGAGCTAACGAACCATTCCACTCTCGGGTTATCCCCGATTTGCGATTGCAAAATTAATATTTTTTCGGGACTCCACCAAATATTTCTCAACTTTTTTTCCAAAAATATTCTATTCCGCAGTCTCCGGCAAGTCCGGATATTGGCGCACGGTGCTTGCATATACTTACACGTATCGCTGTCGCGCTTACCCATTGCCTTGATATCCTTTCCGATATACGCTTTGCAACGCTCTCAAGCAAAAGACTCTCTATCCGCATTTCATCCCTGACCACATCATACACTTCAGCATACGATATTGTGGATTCAAGCCTCTCCTCTACAAATCCGGATGCATCGTAAGTGATTGAAACATTTACAGAAAACTCATTACCTACCATCCGCTCCTGCTCCAGAACTCCGATTTTTGAATAGAAACGCAGATCCTTGAGATTTATGCTGAATGTCTCCATCTATGTCTCAATTTACAGGCATCTTGTCAATACGTCTCTGATGTCTTCCACCCTCGAATGGCGCGGCCAGATATGCATCAACAATATTTTTAGCCATATATTCCGAAATGAAACGGGCAGGTAAAACCAAAAAATTAGCGTTGTTATGACGCTTGGCGAGATCCGCGAGATCTTCCATCCACGCAAGACCTGCACGTATCCCCTGATGTTTGTTAAGAGTCATGCCTATACCGTTACCTGAACCGCATATGGCTATTCCGAACGCACACTCACCTTTCTCTACCGCTTCAGCTGCAGGATGAGCGAAATCCGCATAATCGCAGGATTCTTCACTATGTGTGCCGAAATCAACAGGCTCATAACCTTTCTCAGCCATGTATTTCTTTACTATCTCTTTCATTTCATAGCCGGCATGATCGCTGGCAAACGCTACCTTCTCCATATTGAACTCATTTAAACTTTTTATTCAATAACATTTTCTTAGGTTTGATGCTCCCTTGGAAAATTTTTGCGGTAAAAGCATATCGGACAAGGAAAAAGTTGACGGGGACGCATATCGCAAGTGCCGGAAGCAGAGCCAACGTAGGACCTACTATCCCTTTGAAAATCGCCACCAGTCCTGTCTGCATACCCATGTTTATAAGATGACTCAACGTGAATGCAAGTCCTTTCTTTGTATTGGGATTACTGCGGAATGTAAAATAACTTGACAGGAAAAAGTTGGCGACAAAGCTGATTGCATAGCTTATCATGGTGGAAACTACAGCTGTGGTGCCAACAGCATGCACAAACACCACGTACATGCCATATTGCAACACCGTTGCAAATCCTCCGACAGCCACAAACCTAAGAGCCTCCGCCCGCTTGTCGTTGCTTTTAAGAAACTTGTCCTTATCCATATTAAACCTATTTCTCCTTATTCTCTGCTACAGAAGAAGCGCCCTCCTTCATTTCCTTGTTGATTGAATATATGTAGTCGAGCAATTCCTCCCTGCCTTTACCTTTCTCTGAAGATGTCACAAAGACCGGTGGAAGCTCCTCCCATCTTTTCAACAATTCCTTTTTATATGCCTCCACATTGCGCTCTGCCGCTACGGGACCAAGCTTATCCGCTTTTGTGAACACTATGGAGAATGGGATTCCATTCTCACCAAGCCAGTCAAGAAACTCAAGATCTATCTTCTGCGGCTCATGCCGTATGTCGATAAGCACAAACAACGATGTCAGCTGCTCACGTTCGAGAATATACCCTTCTATTATACGGGCCAATTTCTCTCTCTGTTCCTTACCTCTGGCGGCATATCCATAGCCCGGAAGGTCCACAAGATACCATTCTCCATTATCAACTTTAAAATGATTGATCAGAAGTGTTTTACCCGGTTTCTGTGAGGTTTTGGCAAGACTTTTGCTCTTGCCCAGCATATTTATAAGCGAGGATTTACCCACATTTGATCTTCCGATGAATGCATATTCCGGCACATCCGTAGCCGGACATTTCAGCGGGTTCTCGTTACTTATCTCGTATTTTATATTTTTTATATCCATGGTACCTGTTTTTTGTCGGGTCTGATCATTTTTCAGACAACATTTTTTCAAAGCAAAGCTCGTGAACAATATTGAGTCCTTCTCGAACATCCCCATTATCAACGACAACTGCTACCGTGGTGTCGGATGCCCCTTCTGATATGGCTTTGACTGACACCCCGGCAGACATCAACTCCTTCACGATATTCTGTCCAAGACCTTTGGATTGCTTTATTCCCTCTCCAACTACAGCAATCACCGACAGATTGTCGGTCTTGGCAAGATCCGTAAGTTCTCCTGACTGAAGTTCCGGAGAAAATTCGAGTCTAAGCTGCTCGAGAGCCTTCTCCCCATCTGCCTGCGGCATCGCGATTGAGAACGAGGACTCTATAGATGGTTGCGCCACGAGGAATACACTTATACCGTTACGGGCCATTGCATTATATGCCCTTGAATTTATCTCGGCAACATTAGATGTCAAAGAACCAGACATTGTGATGACAGATGTATTGCTCAAAGATGAAACGCCTCTGGCTTTTCCCTTGGAGGGCACTGCATCCGATATCATTGTGCCTGGTGCTGTCGGATTGAATGTATTGAGAATCTTTATCGGGATATTCTTGTGGAACACCGGATAGATCGTAGGGGGATAAATCACCTTGGCGCCAAAGGAGCATAGTTCCATACTCTCCACGAATGACATGCTCGGAATTATAGACGCCCCTTTTATTATCCTTGGATCCGCTGTCAGAAATCCGTCGACATCTGTCCAGATTTCAAGCAGATCGGCATTCAGGGCAGCTGCAATCAATGCCGCGGTGTAATCACTTCCTCCTCTTCCGAGATTGGTGATCTCTCCGGTATTACGGTCAGTTGAGATAAAACCTCCTGCTACAGCGTGCTTGTTAAGTGGCAAACAGAATTGCTTGCGTATCAGTTCATCTGTCAGTTTCCGGTCAGCGATATTCCGGCTAAACCATTTCTCTGTCTTTACGAAATCAAGGGAATTATGATGAGTAGCTTCCGAGAGCATTCCTGATACAATAACAGACGACATACGCTCTCCAAAACTTACAATTTCATCAAGAGTCCGCTCCGGAAGGATACGGATCAACGACAAACCGCGATAGCGCTCTTCAAGAGAATCAAGCAACGCATCCACTTCGGAAAACACATGCTCCTTTCTTTCTTCAGGAATGAGTTCCGATATTATATCGTGATGGCGTTTGCGTATACCCACCATCTCCTCCACATAATCTGTCTTTCCTTCGGAGGCAGAACGTGCGGTAGCTATCAGCTTGTCGGTAAGGCCACCTAACGCCGACACAACAATTATAGCAGGGTCCGGCAACCCTTCCACTATTGCCTTGACATTGCGCAGGCTTTCGATTGTGCCGACGGATGTGCCGCCAAATTTCAATACTTTCAACATCAGGATAAATTTATCATGCAAAAATAATAAAAAAGAACCAATTTTAACCCAAAGACGTTTAAATTTAAACTACTTCCACTATGAAAACACATAACCAGATAGAACATAATATACATAAACCGACTTTCAAGCGGATCTCCGCTCAAGACTTACCCATACTTTCAAAGTTCTTCGCCAAATACCCTTCGAGGTCATGCGATTTCTCTATAGGAGGAGTCTTGATGTGGGTGGATTATTATGATTATGAAATGGCAATCTTCAATGAATCTCTTTTCATCAGAGGGAAAGATCCTGTGTCGGGTAATATGATCTACTATCGTCCCATAGGACCTCTGATGGAGGACGAGAGCATTCGACTGATATATGAAAATTCTCCGGAAATTTGTAATACAAAAGTGCTTTTGCCATTTGAGACCTTATGTGATGACGATACGGCTTCCGGCATATCATGCGACACTGATCTCAGGGAATACCTTTATCCTATAGATAGGTTTCTCCATTTCTCGGGCAAGAAAATGGAAAAGAAAAGAAATCATTTGAATTTTTTCAATAATAATTATCCTGAAGCTTCCGTAGAACCGATCAGCGCCGCAAATGCAGAGGAATTGATAGAATTTACACGTAAATTCGCTGCGGAACATGAGGATTCCAGCCTATGCGTATATGAGAATACCCAGACAATCAATGTCCTTAAGGATTTTGACTTTTATCCTTTCGAGGGTATCGCCATACGCCTTGACGGAAACATAATCGGCTATACGTTCGGTGAAAAAATCGGTGATACATTTTTCGTGCATGTCGAGAAGGGTGACATTTGTTATCGTGGAATATATCAGGCTCTTGCATCCCAAATGAGCCAGGCAGTCAACCAGCGTTATCCCGATGTCAAATATCTTAACAGAGAAGAGGATATGGGAGATGAAAGTCTTAGACAAAGCAAGATGTCATACCATCCTACGCTCTTTGTGAATAAAAGAATTATAAGGATTGCAGTTTTAAATGAAGAATCCCTTTTGAGAATTGCATGATTTTATTAATTTTGCAATCAAATGGGATCCAACAAGACCCCTACATTTAAAATGAGCGACGTTCTGGTAATAATCCCAACCTATAACGAGATTGAGAATATCTCGAATATCATCGATGCTGTCATGGCGCTGCCTGACGGCTTCGACCTGCTTGTGATTGATGATGCATCCCCGGATGGGACACAAGATGCCGTGCGCGAAAAAATAAACCAGTATCATGGCAGGGTGCATCTTGAATGCCGTGCCGGCAAACTTGGTCTGGGAACCGCATACATCCATGGCTTCAAATGGGCTCTTGCAAGAGGGTACGAATATATGATAGAAATGGATGCGGACTTCTCTCACAACCCGGATGATCTTCCTCGGCTTTATCATGAATGCAAGGATCGTAATGCCGACATGTCGATAGGATCCAGATACATCTCAGGTGTAAATGTTGTGAACTGGCCGATGGGGCGCGTTCTTATGTCATATTTCGCATCTGTATATGTGCGCCTTATCACCGGCATGAAACTCCGCGATGCAACAGCCGGTTTTGTTTGCTACCGCCGTAGGGTGCTGGAACAAATACAGCTTGACAAAATAAAATTCAAGGGCTATGCATTCCAGATTGAAATGAAATTTAAAACACATTTCAAGAAATTCAAGATAGTCGAGGTCCCGATTGTTTTTGTCAACCGACAGCTCGGAACATCCAAGATGAACTCATCGATATTCGGAGAGGCCGTGTTCGGGGTCATTCAGCTTAAACTCGCCAGCATATTTAAAAAGAAGAGCTTCTGTTAGAAGCTCTTCTTTTTTCTCTTATTGAACTCATTCTTTAAGTTTAAATGAGTTCATTCACTCAGCAACGATTCGTAATAGGCTTTTACATCATTCCAATGGTAATAGGGCCAGATATCCGTGGTAACCGGAATACGGGTTTCCTTTTCGTTGTGAAGGAATTTCACAAGCACATCTTCCGGATTCTTTGAATTCCTGAATAACACCATCTGGATGTTGGCGGCCATCGGAGACACACGCCAGTCGTTCCATACCTTGTAGAAATCCTCCGGACGTTCTGCTTCTCCATAGCAATTTTCAAAATGGAGCAGTGCCGTGAATGGCACAACATTTCCATCGTGTCCGAAACGAAGAGTTGCCGCCTCCCCTTCACCTGCTATTGCCTTTTCTGCTCCTTCAATAAAATTCCGCAAAAGTGGTTTTGCGTTATTTAGATGTTTACCTTCGGCCGGAGGGAAATTGGAATGTCGCGCATAGAAATCGGCATTGAAACATTGCCATATATCAAACAACTCCTGCGGAGTAAAGACATCATAGAATGAAATCTTATTTTCAGAATTCTGTGCGTCGGATGCAACCCAATACATTCCCCACATGAAATTCTCAGGCATCACATAACGCTCTACAAATACAGGATCAGAAAAAATTGTAGAAACAAGTCTTTCCGGTTTTACCTGTTTTCGCTCAAATTTCCTATGAACTTCTTTCCACCATCCTTTGCCACCATTGAATTCATTCGATTCAGGTGTGCTGTAACAGAGATAGGGCATATATTTCTCTGAAGATTCAAGAGTGATATCAAGCTCAGGATTCTTTTGCTTCAGACTCTGACAAAAATTACCCATGCTTATAATGCAGCGCGGAACAAGCGTGGATCGTGCCGATATTTTCTTATCTTTTCCCTTGAAGACTTCAGGATAATTATCGTACATTCGTCTTGCGATCTCCTGATGCTGTCTCGCTCCGAGAGGAGATAGATCACCTCCACGCCGGTCTGCTTCTGCAATTACGGTGTCAAGACGATGCATCACATCTTTACCGAGCGACGTCAAGGCATTAGCATCCGATGCTTTATGAAGCAAGTCTGAAACCCACTTATAATCATTATCACTTATAAGATAACGGGAACCATGCCGTCCATAATGACTGATATAAAACGGTTTGTATCCTTTCGGAGCCGGGGAGTTCTCTGCCTGACGTGTAGGATAGGCATAATAAACGCCTCCGGTACGGTTTAAATCCTGAGCCATCTCTTCAAAGGTGGTCTGCGCTCCAACAGGCAGAACGGCAAACACTGCCGCTGAGAATGCTAATTTTATTGATCTTATCATCGGTGCCAATCTATTATTAAAGTTATTTAAACAACTTCATTATCAGTCTCTGTAATACTGTTGTAGATAACAGCGGGCTATGAAATCATGATTATCTTTGACAAGCTGAGCATCATCTGAACCCGGAAACACAGCATCTGGAAGCCATCCGTTGGAACAGGCATATTTAACAAGGTCTGCCGGACAGCGTCCGCGTACAGTCAGAAATTCAAACGCATGCTCACGGGCATAAGCTTTGTCGTAATACGGATTCTCCGGATCAGCGATACACGGTGCGGCATTGCGAGCCACAAGCATCCCTCTCTGAGGATTCACCATAACTACAAAATTATGCTCCTCTTTCATCACAGGCAGATGTTCCTGATTCTTCTCCCATCCCATACGTTCGATGAAGAATCTGTTCATCTCCTCATAGTTTCCGAAATACATGATTCTCTTTCCACCTGTTGCAGCCGTGAATTTCTCAAAATAAGGATGATTACCCTTATCTGATTGCTTGTTTTCAGGCAACTTCCCATCAATGATCAGCTTCAGCCATTCTGTGGTGAAGAGAGCAAGCGGCCCCGTAGGATCCTCCATCAGTGATTGTTCCATCCGGGAATGAAGCAACGTGGCATCCTCACTGTTCATCAGCTCCTGATCTGACATTATTTCGGATAATGTCAATGCAAAAGCAGGAGTCATCAGATAGCAATGGAAAAACAACCACGATCCGAGATGATAAATATTCTCCTTATCCTCCGGGTCATTGAATTCAAGCCCACGGGCGATATTGAAAAGCTTAGGTGCAGGAGCGTCGTCATATATCGATTCAAGATATCTGTAAATGCGGTCTGCCATCGCAAGTAATCTGCTGTCATGAGGATACACATCGCGCATATCTTCAAATGTCATCGCAAGAATATACCATGCCAGGAAACGGACATCTTCGGTATTAAGCTCATAATCCACATACGTTTCCCCTTCTGTATGAAATGGAACGGAATAATTATAAAGCTTACGGTTGGCATCGACAAAGGAGCGCCATATACCGGCATCTGAAACTATATCTTGCACATAGCCGGTGATACCGAGCGCGATGCGACGTATCACGCTTTCTGGCAGGACGCAGCCCATTTCCGTCTCGCCGATTATCTCAAGCAGATTATTGGCGACACCGAGATAATACACATCTGTCTCATCTTCCTGAGGGAAAGATGGCTGACGAAAAACGAAATCCTTTTTATCTATCTTATTCATGCCACAGTGCTGATGACATCATCAATACCCATTTTCTCCTGTGTGCCGGAAACCATATTCTTCAACATGATTGTGCCATCGGCAAGCTCACTGTCACCGACAATTGCCACAAACGGAATTTTCTCAGCATCAGCAAGAGCCATCTGTTTCTTCAGTTTCGCTGCGTCTGGATAAAGTTCCGCAGCAATTCCGGCTTCGCGCAATGCCTTTACATATTTAAGTGATTGCATAGCCTCCGCTTTACCAAAATTCACGAACATAACTCTTACAGATTCTGAAATCTCTTCGGGATAAAGATCAAGCTGATTCATCACGTCATAAATACGGTCTGCTCCGAACGAGATTCCCACTCCCGACAAGCCCGGCATACCGAAAACTCCGGTGAGGTTATCATATCGACCACCTCCTGTTATACTGCCGATGGCAACATCAAGAGCCTTCACCTCGATTATGGTACCGGTGTAATAATTGAGACCACGAGCAAGGGAAAGATCCGCCTCTACCACACATTTGTGACCGAGCGTTTCAAAACCGCCGAGCACCTCTTTCATTTCAGCGATGCCTTTCATGCCCTCTTCTGAATCTTTGAGAATACCCTCCATTACTGAAAGTTTCTCCTCATTGCTTCCGCTCATTTCAAGAATAGGACGCAATTTCTCGATAGCTTCTTCCGACAAACCCTTTTCACGGAGTTCTGCATTTACATTATCTATACCGATCTTGTCAATCTTGTCGATAGCAACTGTAATATCCACAATTTTATCGGATGCACCAAGTGTCTCTGCAATTCCGGAAAGTATCTTACGGTTGTTGACTTTGATTGCTATGTTTATTCCAAGATCCGCAAATACGGTGTCTATAAGCGAGAGCAATTCAATCTCGTTATTCAGCGAGTCTGAACCTACAACATCAGCATCGCACTGATAGAACTCACGATAACGCCCTTTCTGAGGACGGTCGGCACGCCACACCGGCTGAATCTGGAAACGCTTGAATGGCATCTGCAAATCATTACGGTGCTGAACCACAAAACGAGCGAAAGGCACAGTCAAGTCATAACGCAACCCCTTCTCACATATTTTATTTGTCAGACGGGGCAGACTACGCTCAGCCACCTCCTCGTCACTGACAGATTTAAGAAAATCACCGGAGTTAAGAATCTTGAACAGGAGTTTATCTCCCTCCTCTCCATATTTGCCCATCAAAGTCGACAGATTTTCCATCGCCGGGGTTTCAATCTGCTTATAGCCGAAGAGTTTGAAAGCTTTCTTGATAGTATCGAAGATATAATTACGGCGAGCCATCTCAATCGGTGAGAAATCGCGGGTGCCTTTGGGTATGCTTGGTTTCTGAGCCATATTTCGTAACAATATTTTGTAACAACATATTAATTAACGCGAATTTACAAAGATTCTGACAATTATCAAAACCCACCGCTCCCAAATCCCTCTTCCGTCCCCTAAATTCATGTTTCTCCGACATCTCCCCGGGGAACACGAGGTACAATTATCAAATCAACAAAAAGAGTCTTGAATCCTAATGAATTAAAAAACGGAGTCGTTGATGCCAAGAAACAAGGCAAAATCAGACAAGACACGTGAGTATTATCTTTGTGCCAAATTAAAAATTGATCTACTATGTACCAGCCGAATTATTACACGCTGACATTTCTTATAAGAAGTGCGCGTGCAAACCGCAGCAGTAAGGCGCCGATTTTCGCAAGAATATCGGTTTCCGGACAAAGTATTGCTTCGCATTGCGACAACATTGCCCTGCCGTCGCACCTCTCTGTAGTTTACATTGCTGAAAATCGCATCTGAATAAAGCATCTACCAGATTTAGCCTTGATTTTCTTGGAAACGCCAAAAATTATAGCTAATTTTGCAGTCAGCCTGTAATATAGGCTTAAATTTTAGATAAAACACAAAATGATACGCGAATTCTGGACTGAAAACTACCTGTCAATTCGGGAACGCCAAACGATGAACTTCGAGACGGACGGCGATGATGAAAACTGGATGAGTGCCGAAATCTCAAAAGGAGTTCATCTTGGCCGTGTGGGAATAATATTCGGAGCCAACGCTTCGGGCAAATCGAATATGCTCAAAGCGATGCAGAATGCTTTTGAACTTATGTTCATTGACCGTAAGGATCGAAATGAAAGAGTACATTCTGAAATGCCTTTTGCTTTGATCAAGAATCAGCCGACAAAGATGTTCGTGTCTTTTTATGCCGACGGTATCAGATATGATTATATGATTTCATATCTCGAAAGCCATATCATCAGAGAGGAATTGAATTACTATCCCAATAAGAGCAAGTCTCTGTTTTATGAACGCGAGTTTGCCGGTGAAGACAGACAATGCGAGATTAAATTTGGAACAAGCATCGGGATAAAGGCGAAGACCCTCCGGGTTCTGAAAGAGCATACTCTCAACAATCATTCGGTCCTCTCTACGTATGGAAAAGTGTCCTTGCCGGAAGACGCATGTAAGATTGCGGCACTGTACAATTGGATTAAGTCCCATGTACATGGAGTCAGCAATGACGGTGAAAGCCTCGTCTCTCTTTTGAAGGAAGTAAGTCAGGATGAGAAAAAGAAAGAATTCTTCATACAGATGTTGAAAAAGGCTGATTTCAATATTTCAAATTTCAGCGTCATATCGGATGGTGTCGAAAATCATGTGGAATTTGTAAATACATCAGATGAAGGTAACTTCATGTTGCCTCTCTCCACACAGTCTGCCGGAACAATTAAATATCTGGTTGATCTTAACTATCTGTATAATGCCATAACCGGAGACCATATCTATATGCTTGACGAATTAGGCGAGGATTTGCATTATGATCTGCTACTGTATTATATTCAGGTCTTCCTTGCCAATTCGTGCCAATCGCAGTTGTTTTTCACAACACAGGAGATGACATTGCTTTCAGAAGATCAGTTTAATGAAAACCGTCAATCAGTGTGGTTCGTAGAGAAGTCATCTGAAACGGCGGCATCTGAATATACCCGCGCTGACAAACTCGGCCTCCGCAGGGAACACTCACTCTACAATTCCTATCGTATCGGTCGGTTTGGGTCAAAACCTGTGTTGGGTTCGCCGTTCATCTTAAATCAGGAATGAGCCATGCCAAAAGTAAGGAAACAAACCACTGTGATTATCGGCGAAGGCCCTACGGAGTTCTTCTATCTCAATTCATTGAAGGATGAGTTCCGCCAGTTACAGAGCATCAAACCGGACACTCCGAAGAATACGAGCCTGCGTGAATTGGAACGCTCGATTGAATCTGCAATAGCAATCGGATATGACAGGATTTTTTGTCTTATCGACATGGACAATAAGAAGAAAGACCCGACAAGTTGGGCAGCCTATTCTGAATTGAAACGGAAATATCATGGCAAGAAGGTCCACAATGAGAAAAAGGGGCTCAATTATGAAGTCCGTTTCTTTGAGACTGACCGCTGCACTGAACTGTTCTTCCTTTATTATTTCAGATATACGGGACAAAATTATGCCGATTCAAAAAGCATAGAGGACGAGCTTTGCCGGATATGTGGATATGAAAAAACTCAACGGTTTTTCAGGACACATCCATTGCATCAATATTTCCAGAAGAAAGGCGGTGATTGGGTAAGGGCGATTGAGAATGCCCTGAAATCTGAGAAATGCCTGATTGACGGAGAACGGGATTATACCTATTCCGAAATAGGCTCAATGTTCAAAGAGCTGGGAATTGTCTGATTTTGTCAGTATAGTATGAAGTGTGTTCGCTCGTCAACACCACGGCACGATGGGGAAAAAGCATGGCTATCACAATAACTTAATTTCGGCAATAAGCAAGGTTCTATTGCCGAAATTAAGGAGGAGCGTGTTATTCCGAATTAATTCATATACCTTGCAGTGTTCAATGACATTGAACACCACGGTGTATTATAACTGGGATTGATGTAAAATGTGTCCCTGTTAAAAAAATGAATCCTGATATATTTGTAAAATTAGATTATTCTCCGCAATTTTGCATTATTCTCCAACACTCGGAGAATAATGCAAAATATCGTAGAACATGAAGGAGATAACAATCGCCGGACAGCAGATAGAGCTTCGGAATCTATCCAAGCAAGACCAAAAAGGTCTGTGGCTTGAACTCATTGCAAATTTCAAGATGATGCAGTTTGATTTCAATGGGCAGGTTATGCTTTTGCTTGTGGCCAAAGGTGAAATGGATTATACCAATGTGCAGCGTCGTAAGATTTCGGAAAGAATTGAAAGCATCAAGCATATTCCGGCTGTATTTTACTTTGACAATTTATTGACTTATGAGCGTGACCGATTAGTGGAGCAAGGAGTGTATTTTATCGTAGCCGATAAATTTGCATTTGTGCCTACCTTGATTATCAACAGGCTGTCAACAAAAAGTGAGATTAAAGAATTGTTTTATCCGTCAACACAATATATTCTTCTTTATCATCTACAGATCGAGAGCCTTGACGGTTTGTCGCTTAAAGAGTTGGAGGATAAAGTACCTTATAAATATAAGACAATCGCCAAATCCATAAAGCAACTTGAAGCATTGGGATTGGTTAGTCTGGAAGGCAGCAGGAATAAGAAACTTGTGTTTGAACTGTCAGGGAAAGAACTTTGGGATAAGGCGTCAACCAATCTAATTGATCCAATCAAAAGCATAGAATACACATCAGATGTATTTCCCGAAGGAGATATTGGCGGAATCTCGGCTCTGTCGCATTACTCAATGCTCGCCCCGGAGGATGTCCCGACAAGAGTTTTGACTGCGGAGTGGGTGCGTGAACATAAATACTCCATACCCGAATTGCACTCTTTTGAAGATACACAGCGCATCGAGATATGGAAGTATCCGCCGTCAGGCACTTCCGGCTATGTGGATAAATTGTCATTGTTCCTGACATTGAAAGATGATAACGACCCACGGGTTGAGAAAGAAATTGCAATAATGATGAATAAAATAAAATGGTAGGAGGACTTGAAAAATTCAGGGAAGCGTTTGCCGACTTCTCTGACAACTTTGTGATTATCGGAGACACAGCCTGCGATGAAGTCCTTTCCGAACATCCCTCAAACGAGCACTGAGATTCCAAGAGAGACAAGATAATTGAGATTTGACAGCAGTATAACGGCTAATATGCTGATTCCGATTGCAGAAACTTTAACATTTAGGATAGCGTGTACATCGCGGAAAATGATTAAATTTGCACTATCGGATGAAAAATGCCGAAGAACATTGAAACACTGTCGTGTGCGTAACGTGTACACCACAGGAAGAGCAATGCCAACAACTTGATTATCAATGCAAAGTATAAGATTCGCCAACCCCAGGCGGATCACAGAAGGGTTTATCAATCCGACGAAAACCTCTGAAAATCACCGATTTTCAGAGGTTTTGCTTTATGCCCTCTATCCCCAATCGCAGCAAAATATTGAAGTATCTGGTGTGCATAAAGGTGGCAATAGAAATTGTACCATGTTTTGCCACCTTGAAAGGATTTATTTCATTATTTTTCAGTGATTTGCACACGACAAGGTGGCTAAAGATTTGCCACCTCGAAAGCCTTGTAAGGTGGCTGTTTTATGAAGATGTGGTACCCTTCTCACGATGTACCACAAACGCCATTAAAATGTACCACAACAATGGATATACCTCTTGAATAGCACTTATTTAATCGACCTGCCCATTAAATAAATGTTAAAAAAGGTGGCAAATCGAGGTGGCAATTCCATATTTTTCTGCGAAAGTACCCTTTTTGCCACCTCAAAACCCCGTATTTCTTGTGTACTTCAATGATTTACATTTGAGAAAATGAAAATTATTTTGTATCTTTAGTTTAACCATTAAAGCCACAAGAAATGAAATTATCCAATGAAAGTTACTTTTCCTTGAACTTCATGGCAAGGAAAGGCCGCCCGAACAAGGAGGGCGAAATCCTGGTCGTGCTCCGCATCACGATGAATGGTCAGCGTGCGGAAGTGTATATCAACAGAACTGTTGTTCCAGAAAACTGGAATGCAGCGAAAGGTCAGTCGAAAGGCAAGACTAAGAAGGACCTTGAGCTGAACCGTTACCTCGACACGATACGCACGAAAATCTGCGAGATACACAACCAGCTTGTCATGCGTGATGAGATGGTGAACCCGGATGTGCTTAAACGTGCCTTCCTCGGCAAACTCGAAAAGCCGAAGATGCTGTGCGAGGCTTTCCGCGAGGTCAACGTGAAGGTGCGCGAGAAGCTGGAACGCGGCGATGTCTGCGAGGCTACCGTACTCCGCTGGGAGCGTTGTGTGAAGTATCTGGAAGAATTCCTGCTTGACAAGGAAGGCGTGAAAGATATTCCGATGAAGAAACTCACCTCAGGTATGGTGGACGACTTCGAGCATCATCTGCGTGTGAAGAAAGGGTGTGCCAACAATGCTGCGGTGAAATATATCCGCTATCTGAAAAATGTTGTCCGTGTAGGCATAGCCAACAAGTGGATTGACGAGGATCCGTTTGTGGGCAAACGATACACCCGCACCAAATCTGAAAGAGAGAAATTGACCGAGGCCGAACTCAAACGGATAATCGCTCTCGACCTGTCCACATCTCCACGTCTTGACCTCGTGCGTGACACCTTCGTGTTCTGCTGCTTTACAGGACTTGCCTTTGTGGATATTTCCACACTGACCCACGACCAGATAGGAACTGATGAAAACGGCGAGAAGTGGATACGCAAGGCACGTCAGAAAACAAACGAGATGAGCGTTATACCGATGCTTGAGATACCGCTGAAAATTGCGGAGAAATACCGCAACCATCCCAAAGCGGTAGCCAAGAACCTTGTTATTCCGGTTATCTCCAACCAGCGCATGAACTCCTATCTGGAGGAGATCGCAACGAAAGCGGAAATAAAGAAACATCTGACAACCCACATCGCGCGCCATACATTCGCAACCATGTCGCTCAACAACCATGTGCCTCTGGAAACCGTGTCCAAGATGCTCGGTCACTCCGACATTTCCACAACGCAAATCTATGTGACCATGCTCGACCAGACGGTATCTGAAGATATGGAGCGCATGAGAGCGAAGTTCGACACCATGCCGGTGGAGATCCAGCCGTTGCCGGAGAAGCCGACAACATTCGTGCCGACACCGCTACCCAAACGAGGACGGCCACGAAAAATAAAATAACAACGCCTGAAATAACAGTGGCGGCAATCGGGTTAATCCCGGCTGTCGCCACTGTCGCATTGAATAGTGGATTATTCGTTGTAACGTGGATGATAATTCTCATCCATCAGTTGCTGTATCTCACGCTCGGCATACAGGCATTTGCCGCAGATTTTGTAATATGGTATCAATCCCAAGTCGCGGTAGTTCTGGATTGTGCGCCGGGTGACATTAAGAAGCATCGCAACCTGCTCGTCTGTCAGAAAACTTATGCCACCGAGTATCGGGTGGTGGCTATCGCGGATAATCCCGACAGCTTCAAACGCCTTCCGGGTCAGTTCTCTTGCCGAGATAATCCGTGCGTCGGATTTATTTATTATCTCATCTGCCATTGGCAAAGGCATTGGGTGAAACACCGTTCCGCTCCAGATAGCCGATGACCTCACTGCAAGGATAGCCGACACGGTTGTTATCTTCCCTAACAAAACCAATCTTCCCGCTGTTACGGAGTGTCTGAAGCGTGGTTGTACCTATATTAAGGAAATCGCATACTTCGGCGGCAGACATCAGTTCGTCAGGCTTCTTCTTCCTAAGATGTGCCGCAAGATTGACGACCATGTTACATAGAAGCTCGTGCTCGTCGAGGATACAGTCAAGTGTTTCCTTCTCAATTAGTAATACTTCCATAAATTATTGTGGATTTGTGGTGGGTGGATATTAAGGTTAAAAAGGCAGCGGGTATCCCTCCCGCCTTCTCACCACTAAATCCACAATCAAAATAAAATTATGACTGCGATTCAGTGGCAAAGTTAGCGATTTTTATCGGATTATTCGCTATCTGTCAACACCTATTTTTCGGGCATGAACTCCACATCCCCGGTTTTTATCATTTCGACGGGGCGGATTTCCTCTTTCGGAACATATTTGAGTATGCTGCCTACGGTGTGTGTCAGCCAGTCCTCGAAGTGCTTGACTGCGTTGCGCCCCTTGATCTTGCCGATAAGCACCATGCCAGGGTCGAATGACGGGCTGAGCAGGTCGTTTTCCAGCTCGTAGGAATCAATGTCAATAACAAGGCGGTTGCCCTCCGAGGTAAGCCGGATATTGCCGTCCACTATCTCGAGGAAGCCCTTTGCCGCAAGGCTTTCCAGTACAGTGCCCCATTCATGGGCAAACTCACAGTACGGTATCCTCGGTACGGAGCAGGTATTGGTTGTGTAGTATCGGTGCAGATTGGCGAGTATTGCGGAGAAAGAGAAGGAGATCCGGCATTTCTTACGTTCCGGCAGTACATTCACGCTTGTTATTTCGTATTCCTGTTCCGATGAGCCGATGTATTCGGGTTTAGGATGCTTTAAGTGCCATCTGTGTGCGAACCGTATACCTGCGATCTCCACGGAGAAGATGGCAGATTGTTGTGCGTCAGATTGCATGGCCACGGCCAGCATACGCCCCTGAATGAGATTGTAGAGCCTGTACTCGTTTTTTGAACAGGTCGGCAGTAAAGGCCCTGTTATCGTGATGTGATGGCCGTCGCCGTCGGTGTATGGCGAAGTGATTAGTCCGGCTTCAAAAAGCCGTGTGGCGATGCGGAGTGTCTTGGACGGCAAGAATCCGAGATTGTCAAAGGCATCCATCTGGAGTGTCAGCATGGTGTGGAGATGGATTTTGGGTGTAGCGTCTGTGACCGACAGCCGGGCATTGACCGTTTCGCCGACAGTGATTTCAGATGCGGCGTGCGCACATTCCACTTCCGAACTGAACGACATTTCCGATACAAGATGCAATCCGCCTGTGTTGAGATGTATGCGGTATTGGTCAGGAGCGTTACGCATCTCAGTCGCCGCACTTGACAGTCGGCCTATATATGCCATTGCAACGGCTTCTTTGCGGGAAATGGTCTTGTTTTCATAAAACCACCGGTCAAGAACCCTGCTGAAATTGTAACCGAACAACAGGTCTGTGCCTTTCGCCACCAGTCCAGACTGGGCGAGGTCGTGAAGCACCCTGCCTTTCTCCCTGTGGGAGTATGCGGCCTTGATTGAGCCGCTGTCAAGGCGTGTGAGCCACATACGGCTCGTGGGCTGCCCTACGCGGAAATGACGGCAGAGGTTGAAGAAGCGGGCCTGCGCTTCCGCACCTTCGGGCGATGCGAACACCACTTCCTTTGCTGCGTGGAACAGACGTTTGAGCATACGGTCGGTTTCCTTGTCCGTCACACGCATCCTGTAACTGCCGGGAACGTAAGGCAACGCGCCTCCGGCCATTTCCTCAAGAGATGGGAATGATATGAAATTATTGCGGACAAATGCCACTGTGATGTCGTCGTTGGCGTATATGCCGTGATGTAATTTATCGGTCGCCTTCAATGCTTCGGCGACAGCTTTCGATATGCGATATTTCTCGCAGATGATTAAAATCATAACTTTAATTTTTGTGGGTTTTGTGGTGGGTTTGTATTAAGGCACGGGGACGGTGG
>OFFM01000809.1_pt1 | contig 21086 bp, 16 predicted proteins | sample 1521401 | NCBI WGS metagenome assembly OFFM01 (sample SAMEA3504118, study PRJEB24116) | mouse gut metagenome | biome: mouse gut; feature: mouse-associated habitat; material: faeces | place: Denmark | collected 2011
ATAAATATCCAAGTTTTTGACTGAATTTTTGCTAAATCTCATGCGCTAGCCCTGTTTTGAATCAAGAGCGCACGCGGGCGTGTAGTTGATCGAGATTATTCCTGATTCCGATCCGGCGACATAGACGCCCCTTTCAACCCCGTCAACCGTCACATCCGTGCAGCTCAGAGGCATTCCCTTGGTGAAAAGCAGCGCGGTGAATTCGCTTCCCTCAGTAATCTTGGCGTTTTCCGAGCTGTCAACGACAAAACGGTTTGCTCCACGGTATATAGCCGACATGCGTCGGTCGGGATTCCACGTCAGTTCTATGCGGTCGCCCGGCGAAAGAGAGGAGGTCACGATATTGTTGACTTCGAGAAATCCGCTTTCCACTCTGTTCTGCCGCATGAGATTATCGACGTAGTGGGTCCAGTCATTGAACCCGAGGAAGCGCGAAAGAGTGTTGAGCGTTGACCGGCTGCGCGATGACGAATCGGGGATATATGCCCATAGGCGATTCAGGGTTGAGACGCTCGGCGCCTCGCTCAGACGCTTCTTCAGCTCGAGATAGAGGAAATTGAAATCGGTGTATGTGTTGATGCTTCTGCCCACGGCTTTCGCAAGGTCGTGGCGCAGGCATTCCAGATAGTACTGCGGTGTTTCTTTATTTGCCATGCTTTCTGAACATGAAATTCACCTTAAATAACAGAGATAAGATTACAGATATATTTCGTACGTTGACAAAATTACATAAAATATAACAAATTGAGCCATATTGAACCATTATGAACCGATATGAACGTTTTTGAACCGAAATGAGCTGAAGATTATTAAGTAATTTCGCAAACAATATCCGGGAAACAAGGTCCCTCAATCATTATGTGCCATGAAATCCGGAAAACAATGCGACAATTCACTCAAACAATTATCGAATATGTGGAAATACAAAGAATCCGCAGCAGCCTTAGCGGTAGTCTGCGTAATAGCGTCAATCATATTATGGTCCTTTGGAGGAAGGGATACGGATATCGCAGCCCTGGCGTGCATCGTTGCCGCTCTCAGTCTGGCGGCATTCTCCACCGCCGTAGGAGAAAAACGCAAAAATTCCCGGAAATAGCATTGGGGCGATAAGCCGTTGGGCGCCTGTGGAGCCGGAGACCTCAGGCAAAACGAATTAACCTTTATCTCGTCAACAATCGAGGGGATGTGGCATAGAAGTCCACATCCCCTCAATATTTTTTCAGGGGGGGCGGTGTTATTCGAATTCGGAATTCCTTCTCTTTCAGTCAGAAAGTAAAATTTTCCTCGCCATAGCATCTATCTTGTCATGGTAGGCTTCCCGTAAATCCGGGGGAAGAAAGGAATCCTCTATCAGGCCGTGCCATTTGGGAACAGCTTTTAAGAATCGGTTGAAAAGGTTTATGATTGCTTTTTCATCCATGCCGCTGTCGCGCATCGCTTTTTCAAAATCGTCCCGCTTTATCCGTTTCTTCTTGCCGTTGAGAGTCAAAGCCAACTCCTCTTCATCCTCCGGCATGGCGAGAGCTGTTGACAGCAGGTCGTATGCCGGGGTCAGCATATAATCATCGGAAGGACGGAAAAGGGAGAAGTTCTTCAGGTGCATGTCTGCATTTCCCGTCAGCCATGAGAAGAGCACCACTTCCCAAAAGTTGATGACATCCAGCAAAGGAGCAGATGAGTGTTTACGTATCAATTTGGCTATACGCTCGTATGAGCCTTTGTATTTGTCCTCGGTGAGTCGTTCCGAGAGCTGACACATATCCTCCATTGCAATTTTCGCTCCTTTCTTTGTACGGTCAATGCGACGGGTGATATAGCATAATTCGCCGTCGGCAAAACGTATCAGCGAGTGAGGAACAGTTTTTATTCCGGCAGCTTCAGCCATGTGCATGGTCAAATCCTCATTCTCAGGCAGATTTGCGAAACGATCAGTCTGCGGTTTCAGTATATATCTTCCCCACAGTCCTACGATAGTGAAACGATGGGGTTCTCCGGCCTGACCGCGTGAGATGTCGAGCGAAAGTTTTGCCTGAACTCCGGTAACTGTTGTGCTTGCAGCAATGATCTCCCTTGCCAGTTCCTTTATGTTGGCACGTGTATATGGCAACGCCGGCACCGTCGCCGATTCAAATATTTTACGCGCACATGCCTTATGGTAATCAACTTCACCTTCTGCCAATGGCTTATAGCAAAAAAGACACTTATTCATTGCCGTCCTCCTTTCTTTCCAAAGGTATGACGCTGACATTGCCGATGCAGTCCTTGCAGCAAGCGAGTAATAATGAGAATCTGTCACGGGCCGATATTTTCCAACTCTGTTCCGCTATATCGAGAAGCCATCCTTCGGGGATGAGTCCGTCGAAAAACGGGAACAGCACCTTGTCGCGGTACGGCTTATCTGTCAGCGGCAAAGTCAAGCTCACAGCAACGGCATCATCCGATTTCAGATAATCGGGATCATATCGAAATTCATACCCCCTATCGTCCTCGGTCAGAATCCCGGCGAACTCTTTGTTCATAAATACCTTTGCCTGTTTCATAATTCAGTGTTTTTTGCCGGTATCATTTCGGCACCGAAAAGCGCCAGCACCTGATTTACCTTGTCGAGACGAAGAGTTGTTTTCCCCTGTTCAAGTTCGCGCACGAATCGCAGACCTACCCCGGATTTCTGTGACAGGTCAACCTGCGTAAGCCCGAACTGCTTACGCATATCCTTAACGTATTTAGCTAATTGAGTCATAAAATATACCCTTTTGGGTACAAAGATAGCTTTTTCTAATCATATTGCACCATAAAGGGTATAAAATATTTTCAGATAGCACAGATTTTACCCTTTAGGGTATAATCTGTGTAAATCCAAGCCTTGTTTTTCCAAGATAGCGCGCATGATAAGGCACTTCAAAAACAGGTGCAGCCTCCTCTTGAAGCAAAGTGTAATTCTCCGGGGTGGTGACGCAGTTATTCGAATTCGGAGAAGACGGCGCCGTTGAAATAGAGGGTGTTGTTGAATTCGTCGAAGCCCACGGGCAAGGGAGTGTCAAGCGGCTCGGCCTCTTCCATCAGCGTTTCATAAGGCTGATCGGGATCGATCCATGACATGCCCAGATTGTGTGTGGCCACCACTTTTCCATCCTTGACTGTGGCCATGTAATTCCATGATTCCGCAGGAAGATTAACCCTCATCCATTCCATGTTTATGACCGCGTGATCTTTACCTACCGGAGTTATGGTAATCGATCCCTCGAAACGGATCTTTTCCCACGGCTCGGAAGAGCCAAGCGTCTTGCCAAACATCTCGGCCGGTACATTGGCGTCGCAGACCGAAGCGACCGACTGTGAGACGAATGCGGGAGCGCCATTGACATCGACTTTATACCAACCGTCGGTCTCCTCGACGAGCGGAAGCATCTCTCCCTTCGTCAGGGTTCCGGCTTTGGCCGATGCGATAGAGGCCGCTTTGCGCAAATTGACTGAACTTTTGGTGGTAAATACGTATTGTGACTGTGCGAAAGCTGCTGCAGCCGTAAGAGTTGCCACAGTCAGGGTGCAGAATAATTTTTTGAGATTCATAGAAACGCAGTAATGATTAAAAATGATGTCATCTGTCAGAATTAGAGGTCAAGGACTTCTCCGTTTTCCGATGATTTTCCTTGACATAAGTCTCTAATTTTTCACAAAGATAATGATTAATCGCTTTTTTTCCGTAATTTTGTGGAAGATATTAACTAATACCGTTATTTTACAGAAATGAAGAACTTTCCGTTGGCTGTGTTCGCCGTTGGCGCCGCAGCATTCCTCTCATCGGCTGTCGGCTGCAATTCGAAGAGCGCTCAGACAGCAGAGAGCGCCGATGCCGATTCAGGACGCATCGTAGTAGCTTACGTGACAGGCTGGAGCAGTTGCATGCCTGACCCCACGCTGATGACCCACATCAATTTCGCATTCGGTCACGTGGCTCCGAGTTTCGACTCCGTAATCATCAAGAACGAAGGACGTCTGGATTCGATCGTGGCCCTGCGCGAACAGAATCCCGACCTTAAGATCGTCCTCTCCATCGGAGGCTGGGGCAGCGGCAATTTCAGCGAAATGGCCGCCGACTCTACGCTCCGCGCCAAGTTCGCCGCCGACTGCGTGAAGAAAGTTGAGAAACATAAACTCGACGGCATAGACATCGACTGGGAATATCCGACCGCAGGCGAAGGTGCCGGAATATCATCGTCGGCCGAAGACACCAAGAACTACACGCTGCTGATGCGTGACCTCCGCAAAGCTCTCGGTCCCGACCGTCTGCTGACACTCGCCACCATCTGGAGCGGCAAATATATAGACTTCCCGGCCATCATGCCTTACGTCGATTATGTCAACATCATGTCCTACGACATGTCGCCGGCTTCAAGCGGACGTCCCCACAACCCGCTCTATGCGAGCGAACGTGCCGGAGACCGCACGGCTGACTCCGCCTTCCATGCCCATCTGATCGCCGGCGTTCCCGCCGACAAACTCGTGCTCGGACTGCCGTTCTACGGCCGCGGCGTAGAGCCTTATCCCGACTATATGGACTACAAGGATCTGAAAAAGATCCCCGGCACCATCGAAGTATGGGATTCAGCCTCTCTGTCGCCCTACATGACCGACTCCCTCACCGGCAAAATCCTCATGGGCTTCGAAAATCCCCGCTCACTCGCCGAGAAGCTCCACTACATCAAGCAGCAGAAGATGCTCGGCGCGATGTACTGGGAATACTGCGCCGGCGGCGAGGCCATGGCCAAGCAGGTAGCCGACAGCATCCTCCACTGATAACGAAACAAGCATCTGCCGCAAGCTCCGGAAAGCGCCCCGCGCGCTCCCGGAGCTTTTCGTTTCTCCGGGTTTAGGAAAAAGGACGGGTCAGACGGTTCGGACGCGTCGGACAGGGTCAGACTTGTCTGACGGGGGAGTCGGGAAGGATGGGGAGCATAGGTTTTGGCGATTTTGGGAGGAATAGTTGGGCGGAATAGAAAATTTGTGTAATTTAGCTGAATATTTACTCAAACCTACTGAATACAACAAAAACATAACATAAAATGGCTAAAGTTCTTATCATAGGAGCGGGCGGTGTGGGAACCGTCGTCGCTCACAAGTGTGCCCAGAACCCCGATGTCTTCACCGAAATAGTGCTTGCCTCGCGCACTCGCAGCAAATGCGAGGCGATAGCCCGCAAGATCGGAGGCGGCCGCATCACTACGGACAGTGTCGATGCCGACAGCGTCGAGCAGCTCGTGGAGCTTTTCAACCGTCATAAACCCGACATTGTCATCAATGTGGCTCTCCCCTATCAGGACCTCACCATCATGGACGCATGTCTGGAATGTGGCGTCAACTATCTCGACACGGCCAACTACGAGCCGCGCGACGTGGCCCATTTCGAATATTCCTGGCAGTGGGCCTACAAGGAGAAGTTCGAGAAGGCCGGCCTGACCGCCATCCTCGGCTGCGGTTTCGACCCGGGAGTGTCAGGCGTGTTCACCGCCTACGCCGCCAAGCATTATTTCTCCGACATGGAGTATCTCGACATCGTCGATTGCAACGCAGGCGATCACGGCAAGGCTTTCGCCACCAACTTCAACCCCGAGATCAACATACGCGAGATCACCCAGAACGGCCGCTACTATCAGGACGGCCAGTGGGTCACAACCGGCCCGCTCGAGATCCACAAGGCTCTCACCTACCCCAACATCGGCCCCCGCGACTCCTATCTGCTCTATCACGAGGAGCTCGAAAGCCTCGTCAAGAACTATCCCTCCATCAAGCGCGCACGCTTCTGGATGACTTTCGGACAGGAGTATCTGACCCATCTCCGCGTCATCCAGGACATAGGCATGGCCCGCATCGACGAGATAGACTACAACGGACAGAAGATCGTGCCTCTGCAGTTTCTCAAAGCCGTGCTTCCCAATCCTCAGGATCTCGGCGAGAACTACACCGGAGAGACCTCGATCGGCTGTCGCATAGAGGGTCTCGACAAGGAGAAGAACCATCTGACCTACTACATCTACAACAACTGCTCCCATGAGGCCGCCTACCGCGAAACCGGCATGCAGGCCGTCAGCTACACGACGGGCGTTCCGGCCATGATCGGCGCCATGATGTTCCTGACAGGCAAATGGGTCAAGCCGGGCGTGCATAACGTCGAAGAGTTCGATCCGGATCCGTTCATGGAACAGCTCAACGTCCAAGGCCTACCGTGGAACGAGCAGTTCAACATAGATCTGGAGGTATAAGCGGTTGTCCATCACCGGCCGAGCCATGACAGACAGGTCTCCCTCCCGCTACACTGACGCCCAGGTTGTCAGGACCGCACGCCACGTCACGTGGGTGGGATTTGGCGTGAACGCCGTGCTCGCCGCTCTGAAAATAGCCACCGGAATCATAGGCCGCTCGAGCGCCATGGTCGCCGACGGAGTCCATTCGCTCAGCGATTTCGTCACCGACATAATAGTCATCGTCATGATAGGCGTCTCGCGCCGAAAAGCCAACAAGACCTATCAGTACGGCTACGGAAAATACGAAACAATGGCCACGCTTCTCATTGGAGGAGCGCTGGCCATTGTCGCCATAGGGCTTTTCACCGACGGCTTCGGCCGCATCATCGATGTTGTCCACGGAGGCACGCTTGAGCGTCCCGGAATGATAGCGCTCTGGATGGCCCTGATCTCGATAGTCTCCAAGGAGTGGCTCTTCCGCTACACGCGAAACCGGGGACGGCGCATCAACTCGGCGGCCGTCATTGCCAACGCATGGCACCACCGCAGCGACGCCTATTCGTCGCTTGCCACTCTCGCCGGCATTTCAGGAGCCATTTTTCTCGGGCCGCACTGGAGAATCCTTGACCCGGCAGCCTCGATGATAGTCAGCATCTTCATTCTCGGGGCCGCAGTCAACATTGCCCGTCCGGCAATAAAGGAGCTGCTCGACGTGGCGCTTCCGCCCGAAATAACCGACCCGATGCGGCGAATCATAAAAGAGACTCCGGGAGTGATAACCTATCACCATTTCAGGTCGCGGCGCAACGGTCCGCGCATAATACTCGATGTCCACATCAAAGTCAGCCGCAACATAAGCGTGGAAGAGGGACACGAGATCGCAACGGCCGTAGAACGCGCCCTGAAAAAAGATTTCGAGAGCTCCATGATTACAAATATCCACGTAGAGCCATACAAAGGTCAGGATATTCTGCCTGACGGTTCATGTAAAGACTGAATCATGAAATTACTGAAAACAATCGTGCTCGCCATAGCGGCGGCTTTTATCATCCAGGGTTGCTCGGAGAAAGGCGTCTCCATAGAGGAGATTCCGGCTACGGCCGACTATGTGGCTGTCATAAACGCCGACTCCATCCCCGACGCGATATCCACCCTGCTTATTCCCGCGGAAACACCGGCTAAGACCGGAAGTCTGGCCGAAAGCTGCGACCTGAGCCACATACTTTTCTACAAGCCGGCCGACTCGCGTCAGCCATTCGCAGCGGCGACAGTGAAAGACGAGAAAAAGCTGACCTCGTTTCTGACCGAACTGGGCTGGCAAAAGCGCAAGACCGAAGGCGTGACGGCCTATTCCAATGAAGAATGGGGAGAATTCGCCCCGTGTGTCATCATCGAGAATGATGCCGCATGGTTTCTCGGAACACGCGGCGACATAAAAAACTGGAAGGAAAGCCTGCGGCAGGCCGAAAAAGAAAATTTCGGCAAATACGGGCTTGACTTCTCCATCGACGGGAACAAACGCATCAAAGCCTACATACGCCCGGCGTTTTTCGGCATAGCCGACGACATGTCAATGCTTCAGGTGACAGCGGCAGCAGGAGGAGACAACACTCTGACCGTCAAAGCCGGTTTTATAAGCGTGGCCGATGGAAAGACGGGCGAACCGATTCCCTTCACGGCCCTCAGCGCGATAAATGACACCCGTTTCAGCCGCTATCTTCCTGCGGGGCAGAACAGCTTCGTGTTCGCGGCGGGACTGACCGACAAGATAAACTGGACAGGACTAGTAGAGATGTTCGGCGCAGGCCTCGGCACCCGCAACCACGGGATGCTCCAGACGCTTCTCCCCTATATGACAAGTCTTAAAGGACCGTTCGCCATAGGCGTAGGCCCTCTCACGGCCGAATCGCTGACCTCCGACGATATCGAAAGCCAGAGCATAATAGTGTATGCGACTCTCGACGGAGGCAAGGCGAGCGATGCCGTCAACGAGATAAACGGCAATCTGCGCGAAAAAGGGCTCAATCCGCAGCCGCGGGCTGACGGGGTGTATGCCTTCGACCTCAACGGCGTGCGCTACCGCTATACCGCCACTCCCGACGGTGTGTTTCTCTTCGCTCTCAACCGCGAACTTGACAGCCCGCAGCCGGCCGACTCGGCGCTTTTCGCCGGCCGACAGGCTTTCGCCGAACTGAGATTGCCGCCACTGTCGGCAATTCTTCCCGGAGTTCGGGACAATCTTTCGATAACCGCCACCATGACCGTAGGGAGCGACGGACTGACACTGGTGACGCATTCGGGAAAAGTATCGCCCCTCATAGCTTTCAGCCGTTATTTCGCAGCCATCGAGGCAGCCCGGCAAAGCCGCGAAGAAGAATCAGCCGACTATTACGACGAATTATAAACCTCAACATCATTTGACATGAAACATTTCTTAAACCCATTCAGCCTGACCTACGGGCTTCTCGCCGCCTTCATAGCCGGCTTTTTCTGCTCCTGTTCGTCAGACAAGGACAAACTGCTCGAGACAGTTCCTTCCGACACGGAATTCGTGGCCACCGTTGATATGATCAAACTGGCCAAAGACGCGGGAGTGACGGTTGAGGACGGACGCCTCGCGCTGCCCGACGAATACTCGTTCATCAAAGACCAGATGCCGGCCGACGCCATGAAAGAGATAGGCCGCGTGGCTCAGGCGGTAGATCTTGAAAACATCGTCATCTTCGGTTCTATCAACAAAAACGAAGCCTACGGAACGGCTATCGTGAAGGACGCCGACGATCTGAAAGCTTATCTGAAGAAAAACGATTTCTCGCGCTCGACCGAAGAAGGGAAGGAAGTCTATTCCACATCAGATTCGGACTATGCCGAATGTATAGCTTTCAGCGAGGACGACAAGCAGGTCTGGTTCATACCGACGCGCCGTCTGCTCAAAAACATAGAGGATTTCGAGCTTGCCCGTAAGAAGAACAACATTCTGCGCTTCTCAGGCCTCGCCTCGGCCCTGAAAGAGGAGAACATAGCCAACATCATCGTCGATCAGGCATCGCTTAAGACCGGTCTTGACGACTATTGGGTGACAGCATCGATAAACATCAAGGACAATGCCATCGTGGCGCAGTCAACCATAATCAAGCCCGACGGCGAAGAATACGAAACCGATATGCTGAAACCGGTCAACACCGACTTCCTCCGCTACATGCCATCTAATTTCATAGCAGCTGCCGCTATCGGAATCAACCAGCAGAGCGGCTGGGTCGATGAGGTGATGAAAGCGATGGGGCTTATCTACGGACCTCGCATGGAATCGCAGGCCGACCAGATAGCGCCTTATCTCAAAGCGCTTGACGGCACAATCGCCATAGGCGTCGGCCCCAAGGATAAAGGAGCCTTCTTCGAAAGCCCCAACCCGGCCAATTGGCAGGCGCTTCTGATGGCCCACATGACCCAGGACAAAGTCAACGAACTGACCCAGATGGTCAACAGTCTTTTCCCGCGTTCCACAAAAGCAGCCAACGGACTGTACAGAGTAAACGACGGCGGTTTCGACATGACCTACGGCAATGTTGACGGCTATTTCACCGTTACCCTCGGCATGGAACCGAAACCCGACAAAAGCAACTCGTTTGCCAACGACTTCAACGGCAAACCGCTGGCCCTCGTAGTACAGACGCCGCTCCTGAGCTCGCTTGTCGATGACAAGACTCTCGACTACAGCATCAAGGGAACATTCGAACTCAACGGAACCGCCACGCGCCTGCAGATAAACCTCGTGGGTACCGACAAACCGATTCTTCCCACCCTCGTTGCCGGAATGCCACGTTTCGCCGAAGCTTTCGAGAAGAAAAGCCGCTCATATCGCGAAAGCCGCTCCAACTCAGGCTCTCTCTACGGCAGCTCTTTCGATGATGAAGTAGCCGCCGACACCGTGGCAGTGGAAGAGATCTATTGAAAATGATTCAGGAAATAACCTTAACCGACACACTGCCGCACGTGTTCCGCGGCATGGAGAAGACGGCTCCCGTCTGCAACTCGCAGGTCTGGCTTCATGAGGTCAGCTTCCGGCGTCCCGGTTACTACATGATCGAGGCCGAGTCAGGTACAGGCAAATCATCGCTATGCAGCTTCATCTTCGGAGTGCGCGGCGACTATCAGGGAACCGTGGCCTTCGACGGCCGCGACGTCAGGACTTTCAGCATCGACGAATGGTGCGCCCTCCGCACAAGGGCCCTCGCCTATCTGCCCCAGGAAATGCATCTGTTTCCGGAGCTGACAGTGATGGAGAACATCATGATCAAGAACCGGCTGACCGACTGCCGCAGCGGCGAGTGGATACGCCGTGCGCTCGAACGGCTGGAAATCGAAGGCAAAGCCGACTCACCGGCAGCGCTTCTCTCTGTCGGGCAGCAACAGCGCGTGGCCATTGTCCGCGCCCTCTGCCAGCCATTTGACTTCCTGCTGATCGACGAACCGGTGAGCCACCTCGACTCGCGCAACAACAGCATCGTGGCCTCCCTCATAGACGAAGAGGCGCAAGCCAACGGCGCTGCCGTCATAGCCACATCCGTCGGAAACAAAATCAACCTCCCAATCCAGTCAACACTCCTGTTATGAAAAAATCCGCAGTGTGGCACTTGCTCCGCCGCAACATATCGAAAGCCCAGCTCATCGGCTACTCCGTGGCCAATCTGATAGGCCTCTGCATTGTGATTTCCGCCATTCAGCTCTACAGCGACGTGTCATCGGTCTGGGATGACGAGGACTCTTTCATTTCACGCGACTATCTGATTCTCTCCAAGCAGGTCAGCGGTCTCGGGTCGATTCTTTCGGGTGACCCGGCCGCTTTCTCGCCCGATGATCTGGAGGAGCTGAAAGCGCAGAAATGGGTGCGCCGCGTGGGCGAATTCACCGCCTCCAACTTCGGCGTGGGCGCTTCGGTCGAAATGGGCGGACGCGGGATGAACACAGCCATGTTCCTCGAAGCGATTCCCGACGAGTTTTTCGACGTGAAACCGCGCCAGTGGCAGTTCATCCCCGGCGAGTCGCAGACGGTGCCCATCATTATCAGCAAGGAATATCTGTCGCTCTACAATTTCGGCTTCGCCGCCTCGCGCGGACTGCCCCAGATCTCGGAATCCATGATAGGGATGGTGCCTCTGAAGCTCTCCATCAGCGGCAACGGGCGCCAGCAGTGGATGCCGGCCAAGATTGTCGGTTTCTCCTCGCGTCTGAACACGATTGCCGTCCCGGAGGCCTTCATGGAATGGGCCAACGCCAATTTCTCGGATCGCCCCCAGCCTGATCCCTCGCGAATCATCGTAGAGACCAATTCGCCGGGCGATCCTGCCATCGAACAGTATCTCCGCGAGCATCATCTCGAGGCGGCGGGAGACAAGGTCGATAACGGCCGCGCCGCTTATTTTCTGGCCGTTGTCACCGCTGCAGTCGTAGGCGTTGGAGTCATCATCAGCCTGCTCGCCTTCTTCATCCTCCTGCTGAGCATCTATCTGCTCCTGCAGAAAAACCGCGAGAAACTGCGTCAGCTGATGACGCTCGGCTATTCTCCGGCTGCCGTGGCCCGCAACTACTATATCATAGTCGGCTCGAACAACGGCGCAGTGCTCGTCGGAGCTGTCATCGCCATGCTCGTGGCCAAACATTTCTGGAGCGCTCCGCTCGGAAATATCGGCGTGGATCCGGCCGCGCCCTGGTGGTCAATCGGAGTAGGCACGGCCATCATGGCACTGATAACCGCCGGAAACATCGCCGCCATAGCCCGCAATATCCGCAAGACTTTCCCCCGTCCCTGACCCTCAGGCGACACAAAACAAAATCAAGGCGCCCCGCGAATGCGGAGCGCCTTTTTATCATAGGACCGACAGGGGCGGCTTATTTGAATACGTACTGGCTCGATATCGACTCGTTGTTGTGAACGCGGCGGATAGTGTCGGCGATCATGTGGGCCACGGAAAGCACGTGGGCTTTCTTGCAGTCCTTCTTGAACGGAATCGAGTTGGTGAACACGATTTCGGTCATGCCGGAGTTATCGACACGTTCGGAAGCCGGATCGCTCATTATGGCGTGAGAGGCGATCGCGCGCACGGATTTCGCACCGTTTGCAATCATTAGATCGGCGGCTTTGGCGATAGTTCCGGCCGTATCGACCATGTCATCAACGAGAATAACGTTCTTGTCCTTGACATCGCCAATCACTGTCATCGTAGCCACGACATTTGCCTTGGCGCGCTGCTTGTGGCAGAGAACCAGAGGAACATCGAGGAACTTGGCGTAGGAATTGGCGCGTTTCGCTCCACCCACGTCGGGGGTCGCTATCACCATATCCTCGAGCTTGAGGCTCTGGATATAAGGAATGAACACCGAAGAGGCATAAAGATGATCGACAGGCACATTGAAGAATCCCTGGATCTGGTCGGCGTGAAGATCCATGGTGATCACGCGGTTCACACCGGCAGCCATCAGAAGATCGGCCACGAGTTTGGCGGCGATTGACACACGGGGCTTGTCCTTGCGGTCCTGACGGGCCCAGCCGAAATAAGGGATCACGGCTATGACCGAGTAAGCCGAAGCGCGCTTGGCGGCATCGATCATCAGCAACAGCTCCATGAGATTGTCGCTGTTGGGGAATGTTGACTGTACAAGATAAACCTCGCAGCCGCGGACTGTTTCTTCAAAGGACACTTCGAATTCGCCATCGGCAAAGTGCTGGACATTCATTTTGCCGAGCTCTATTCCAAGATCTTTGCAGATTTCTTCGCCCATATAGCGCGAAGCCGTTCCGGCGAAAATTTTGATTGGATGGATAGATGATTGCATGGAGTCAGAAAAATGGGGTTTTGACGATGCAAAATTACGCAATTTTTTTAGAATCCTATAAGATTTTCAATATTTATTAGCGGACTGTTACTTTGCGGGTGAGGCGCGAGGAGGCTCCATGAGCGGCGAGCACATACACGCCGGGGGTCAGCTCGGAGGTTGTAACCGAGGTCTGTCCGTCGAGTCCGCGGGCCGTGGCCACAGGGCGTCCCTGAATGTCATAGACCGTCACGGTGAACTGCGCCTCTCCGGCCATGGTCACGTCGTAGCCCGAGCCGTTGAAGCTGACCACGAGACGCTGATTGTCATCCTCCCACACGGCTCCGTTTGCAGCATACTTCTGCAGGATATATTGCGTCCCTTTCAGGGCGTCGAGCTGTCCGTAGCCCCAGCGCTCCGTTCCCATCGAGAGAGCGTCGTAGGTCGAGCTGTTATTGAGCACATCCTTGATCTGGTCTATGGTGAGGGTCGGTTCGGCCTGAAGCCAGAGAGCTACCGTGCCTGTAGTGAACGGACATGACATCGAGGTGCCTGACATCTGGCCCCAATAGTCGGTGTTGTTGCCGTTCTGTGCCGATGCCGACATATCGCCCGCTTTAGCTTTACCGGAATTTATGTAGTAGCGGCTGTAGCTGGAAATGATGCCCCATCCCGGACCGGCGACAATGGGAAGCTTGTCGCCTTGATAGTTGGTTCCATAGCTCGAGAAGGAGGCGATGTCGCCTACTTGTACACCGTTCCAATAGGAGTAGTTGCCGCCTTTCCCGCTGAGAGGGCCGAAAGCGTTGCGTGTCACGTAGGCTCCGACGGAAACCACATTTTCGCCGCAGGCATCATCGCTGATCGATCCTGCGGGTGAACCTACGGAATAACCGGCGATGGTCGATCCGGTCGAGGACGTGCGGTTGGTGAACTGCACGTTGTTTCCATAGACATATATTTTCTGGCCGTTATAGCCGTCACCTCCGACAGATACCGCCAGATAGGATCCTGAGTCCTTCTGCGAGAGCTTGGTAATATACATGTGTACGTTGTAACGGTTGTTGGAGGCGCTTACCGATGAAGAAACCTGAACATTGCCGTTGAACCGGTTGATGAACTCAGAGTAGGTGTTGGCCGACATGGACGGGCCGCCTGCGGCTTTGATTTCGAGAATCGGGTGGAACTGTTTGTCTGACGATACATATCCGAGCTGCACGGGAACAGGGGTCGGCGATCCTGTCCAGATGTCGATTCGGCCGTCGGCCACTTCCTGATTGGCGAGGACTGTGCGCATGTAGCGGTCCTGGGCCACCGAGCCTAGTTTCTTATAGACATAGAGATTGGCGGCGCCGTCGTTTCCGGCCGAGATGCAGATGATTCCCCTCTTGCCGAGGCGTGCCAGGGCAGCAGGTATGTAGTCAGTTCCGTCGTGGGGTCCGGTGGTCGATCCGAGCGAGAGATTCACCACTGCTGGTTTGCCTACGGATTCAGCATATTCGATGGCGTTAGTAACGGCCTGCACAATGTTCTGGCCGTAAAGTTCGCCGCAACTCAGAGCGAGATCGCAACCGGTCGCAACGCCATAGAAGGGCATCGAGCCCCCGTCCTCGACATAATGGGCGCCAACGCCGCCGGGAGTACTGTAGTCAGGAGTCGTCAGTGTGACGTAGGTTCCTTTTCCCTTGTAGCTGCCGCCCATGATTCCCGCTACATGAGTGGCGTGTGATTCGCCTTGGTCGTCGGTAGTGAAACTGCTTATATTGGAGGGATTATATTCTCTGTAGGTTCCGTTTGAACCGGTCATGTGCCACAGACGCTGTATGCGCGAAGTGCCGTCTTCATTCTTGAAGTTGACGTGGTTGGCCTCGAATCCTACATCCATCATGCCGACGACAACCCCTGTTCCGTCAAATGAATATGTCTGTCCGTTGTAGGAGAAGCCTTGTTGTACCTGATCGACGTTGCCGCTTTTGCGGGCATAGTTCATTGTAGGCTGAAGCTTGTTGCCGAAACCCACCTGCTCAACCTCGGGAATGGAGGCGATTTTTTCGGTAACGGTTATCGGGCATGAAACGACTGCCACTCCATCCATTTCCGAAAGGATTTCCACGTCGAGATCGCCCAGCACGCTTTCAAGCGATGTGTTCTGGTCAACTATCACGACCGCTTTTATTCGCGGCTCTTCTGTCACTTTGTTTATGACAGGTTTTCCGGACTCCTGAATCAGGCCGGCGTCAATTTTGTATTGCCTGATTTCCATAAGACCTTCGGGATTGATTTTTGATTGCGACCAACCTGCAAGAGTCATGAAAGAGGCTACGGAAATGAGTAGAAGTTTTTTCATGCGGTAAGAAATATGTGATTTTATATTGTTTGCTTGATTGTTTTCCGGTTTATGAAGAGCAGAGAAGGAAGTTTTTTTATGAGTGATGAATCAGGCGTTTTGCATCGGACGCAAATATAATAAATATAGGCGATATGTCAAAACATAAAGGATTCATCAAGTGGCTGTTTTCTTGTAATTAGCCGATTTTAGGCGGGGAGAGGCTCTATAAAGCGGGAAAAGTTGGCGCGGATAGCTCAGTGTCCGCGCCAACTTGAGTTGTGTTACATATTGTTCCGGATGGTTATCGGCTCAGAGAGTAAGTCTTGTACCCGTCCATGTAATAGAGATTGATTGCCGAGATAGGATAGGGAATGAAGTTGAACATGATGAGTGCGTTCTCATTCACGGGCTTGATCGAGTTGAAGGTGGCTACAAGCTCGTCATCGGGTCCGAATCCGGTCTTGGAGGTTGAGGTGTTGGAGACTACGGCGCAAGTGCCTATGCCGGTGATATTGTAGAGGCTCCAGCAGGCGAATTCGCCCGAAAGGGTGCTCATCGTGATCTTCTCTGTATCCTTGTCGTAAGCGAACGACATGGGGATGAAAGCCTTGTTGATGAATCCTGTAACTTCGAAGCGGGTTCCGTAGTCGGGATCGTCGGAAGGAAGCGGAGATACGACAACGGGGAAGGTCTGGGTTCCGTCGCCGAAGAGGCTGGTTCCGGTGAATGACCATGTGCCGCACATCATTGTGTAGGCGTCATCGACGTTCTCGATTGTAACGACACAATCTTTCTGAGCGCCGAGAGTAGCACCCTCGACATTGGTGATGGTCATGGTGAACACGCGGTTGTTGTTGATGACACCCTGTTCCCATTCGTTGGTGCATTCGATATAGCCTTCGTCAGCGCCTTCGGGAATGTTAATGGTGGCGCTGGTCAGGATGTAGTTGGTTCCCTCGACAGCGTTCTCGGTTGGATTGGCTGCATCGTCAGGATTTGAGGGGCCGGGCTTCACGCCGACGGTGACAACTACTTTGCCGTTGGTTTTGCCGGTGACTTTCACGGGTACCTTGAAGACATCCACATTCTCGCCGATGGCGAACGTGGGATTCATCTCGACTGTCACGCCGGTTGCCGTGTTGACTCCTCCGAGGAAGCCGTCGTAATCTTCGGCGTTGTTTTCATCGGAGCAAGCCGACAGGGAAAGTGTGGCCAGCGCGATGGCGAAATATTTAATCATTTTCATAATTGCAGATTTTTGAAAAGTTGGTCACACATTGAATTAGTAGCCGGGGTTCTGCTGGCCTTCGAGCTGCGGGTTGACAGCCATTTCATCGTAGGGGATGGGCCAGATGAACATGTTTGCTCCCTGATTGTAACGAACGCCTACGTAAGCGGGGTCAACGATGTCGTTGATGCCGGGGGCACCGATAAGGGAGAAATCGCATGTGCGGACGAATGATTCGTTCCAGCGACGGAGGTCGCTCATGCGGAAGCCTTCGCCAATGAGCTCGAGAGCGCGTTCCTCGCGGATGGCGTCAACCAGGTTCGAACCTGAAAGATTAACATCCTGATAGCCCTGGATACGTTTCGAGCAGAGTGCGTTGAGGTAATCGTTGGCCTTGGCGGTAGCGTTGGTGGCCGCTGCGGCTTCGGCTGCGATCAGATAAAGCTCTGACAGACGGAAGGGTTTCGGTTTGTTACGCATTGCGTTGGTTGATCCGGTGTTGAGAGTGGGGTTGCCCGGATACTTGGTGAAAGCGTAGGCCTGAACCTGAATACCGGCGATTGTCATGCGATATACAGAGAAGAAAGCGCTGAAACGAACGTCGCCGTTGGTGTAACCTACGATCGCGTCGGGAGTCGGGATATAATCGGAAGTGGTCTTGCTGTTGTTGGTCACCCAGTTCACTCCGGTTGTCGGAGCGCCTTCCTGCTGGTCGCCGAAGGGAACGAATATCAGCTCGTCGCCTTCGTCGTTAATCCACATGTTGGCATAGTCGGCTGCCTCGGTGAGCGCGTAGTGACCGCTGTTGATAACATCCTCAGCCTTGGCGAGCGCTGTGGCGTTGTCGCCGCAGATGAGGGCCATACGGGCCTGAAGAGCTTCTACGGCATAGGAGCTGAGGAACGCTGCGTTAGGACCTACATACTGCATGTTGCCGGCGTTTTCATAGGCCTTGATCGCTGTGTAGGCTTCGGCGAGGTTGTCGTCGATCAGCTTGATGGCTTCGCGTATGGTGCTTCGACCGGGATAGGTCGAGCGGTCAGCCGACGGGTGATATACCGTCACGAGCTGCAGACCTTTTGCGGGAGTGTCGAGATTGGTGGCCGACGGAGTCTCGCAGAAATGGTCGAGAAGATACCAGTAGTAGTAAGCGCGGGCAAATTTGGCGCAACCGATCATGTAGTTGATCTCGGTCTTGTCTTCGTCGGTGATTTCGGGGTCATCGAGAAGCTTCTCAGTCTCGGGGATGAAGTAGTTGGTAGCCTCGATGTTTCCGTAGAGGCCCGAGTACTGCGGGGTGATTTCCTGGTTTGTAGCCAGAATCTGAGCCTTGGCGATCTGGCCGAGACGGTTACCGTTGCCGATAGTGCCGACGAACTTGTCCATCTGTATGTCGGAGTAGGCCACGTATCCGCCTGCAGTGCAGCCGCGGAGGTTGCCGTAGATACCGTTCAAGAATTTCTGGGCGTCGGCTTTGCTCTCGATAGCGTTGTCCATGTCGATAACGCCGAAGTTGGTCGTGTTCATGTCACACGATGAAGCGACAAGAGCAACTGAGGCCAAAAGTCCTAAATATATTTTCTTCATTTTCATAAATTTCTTTTTCTTTTGAGGTTAGACTTTATCAATCAGTTAGAAAGAAACCTCGAGTCCGAACTCATACTGACGGGTGTTCGGGAACTGGAACTGGATCATGTTGCTCTGAGGCTCGGGATCGTAGCCGGAGAAGTCGGTGATTGTCCAGAGGTTGCGGCCGGTGAAGTGGAGCTGGATTCCGTTGAGGCCCCAGCGGTTTACGAGCGATTTGGGGAAGTCGTAGGCTACGGTGAGGTTCTTCAGACGCACGAACGATGCGTTTTCGAGCCAGCCCGTATCGTCGCCGAGGTGAAGCTCCTCGCCAACGCGGGGTATGTCAGTAACCTGACCGGGAGTTGTCCAGACGTTAAGCATGTCGGTGCACTGGTTGAACGAAGTTCCCTGGTCGGAGTTGCGGTAGAAATACTTGTCGTTGTTGACCATATATTTCTTGGCCTGGAAGTTGAAGTTGGCGCTTAAGGAGATGCCTTTGTAGCGTGCGCTTGCGCCGAAACCGCCGGTCCAGGGTGCGAACGATGACTTGCCTGTCATCACGTAAGCGTCGGAGGGGAATTCCTTGGTCACGTTGTCGTTCTTGTCAAGCCACATCTGGCGGCCGTCTTTGGGATCTACGCCGACATAGCGTACCATGTAGTATTCGTATGCGTCGTGGCCAACTGCATAGCGGAGACCTGTGTTGGCGATGGTGTAGGCGTCGGAACCGTCAAACAGTTTCTCGATGCGGTTCTGGTTGTAGGCGAAGTTCACGCGTGCGCCGACATACCAGTCTTTGTTCTTGAAGATGTCGCCGATAAGTTCGATTTCGACACCTTTGTTCGACATCTCGCAGACGTTGCCGTAGGCCGATGAAACGCCGGTTGTCAGAGAGTAAGGTATGCTCATGAGCATGTCCTTCGTAGTCTTCATGTACCAGTCGGCGTTGATGGTCAAGCGGTCGAAGATGCGGGCGTTGATACCGAGGTCATGGGTATATACCGATTCCCAGGTGAGGTCGGGGTTTGACGGACGGGTGATGCCCGTTGCGGTAGAACCTGCATAGAGGCCTGAGGAACCTACAGTACCCTGCCAGAGGAAGCTGGAGATACCTGAGTTACCGGTCTTACCGTAGCTGTAGTGGAGTTTCAGCTGGTCGAGCCAGGTGATTTCGCGGAGGAACGACTCGTTCTTCATGTTCCATGCTGCACCGATGGCGAAGAATGTACCCCAGCGGTTGTCGGGAGCGAAGATCGAGCTGCCGTCACGACGTATGGAAGCGTCGAGGAAGTAACGGTTGTCGTAGTCGTAGTTGAGGTTTGCGAAGTAAGAGTTGAACACTGTTTCAGAAAGGCCTTCAGAAAGGTTGCCCATCGTGGTTGTGGTACCCTGTGTAAGACGCATCAAACGTCTGTCAGTGTGACCGGTTGAACCGGCTCCGAAGTAGTGGTCGCGGGAGAGGATGGCTTCCTGACCCAGAAGGATGGCGAAAGAATGGTCGCCGATAGTGTTCTTATATTCTGCGGTGTTGGTGTAAGTGAACTGATAGTAACGCTGGAAAAGCATTGAGGCGCTACCTGAGTTTATGTCGCCGCCTACGGGGTTGGAACCCATCTTGTCGCCCATAGGAGTGTAGAACGATTCGTAGGGATAGCTGCGGACATAGTTGTTGTAGTCAAAACCTTCAACCGACTGCTGGGCGCGCAGTGTCAGGCCCTTGATGGGAGTCAGCTGCTCGTAGAGGTTGATGTTGGCGGTGACTGAAGTCTTGTAGTTCGAAGCGTTGGCGTAGCTCCATGCCGGAGTGTTTAAACCGGAATAGTGCAGACGGTAGGCCTTTTCACCATAGATGATGTCGCCGTTATCGTTGAACGTATAGTAGTAGGGAGAATCGAAGGGAAGAGCCATACGGGCTGCGATCATAGGGCTGTCGAGGTAAAGGCCGTCGCCGGCATATACGCCGTCGGATGCGCCGTTGCTCTCATATTTCTTATAACCGAGGTTACCGTTCAAACCTACCTGGAACCAGTCGTTGGCCTTGGCGTCGATAGAGAAACGCAGAGACTCGCGGCGGATGCCTGCGTGGTCGATGATACCTTCCTGATCATAGTGGTTCAGGTCGATGTAGTAGCGCAGCTTGTCCGTGCCGCCGCTGACTGCGGCGTCAAGTGAATAGACCGGAGCGCTGCTGTTGAAAAACTCGTCGCGCCAGTTGGTGGAGATGCCGTAGTTGGCCACGAGATCCTTGACTTCCTGGCTCACGGGTGAGCCGATGATGTCGCGGAACTTGATGTACTGCTCCGAGTTCATCATATCCACGTTGTCGGCAACCATCTGTGAGATACCGTAGCTGGCGCGGATAGTCACGTTGCTCTTGCCTTCGCCGTATTTGCCTCGTTTCGTGGTGATCACGATGACACCGTTGGCAGCACGCGAACCGTAGATGGCCACTGATGCGGCATCCTTCAGCACAGTGACATTCTCGATGTCAGAGGGGTTAAGGGTCTGGAACATGGATGACGAGATAGGAGCGCCGTCGCATATAAAAAGAGGAGTATTGCTTGCAGTCAGCGAGTTGATACCGCGGAGCACGATCGACTGACGGTTGGCCGAAGGGTCACCGGAGTTGGAGTTGATGGCAAGACCGGGAACCTGACCCTGAAGTGCGTCAACGAACGTGGTCGAAGGGGTGTTCTCGATTGTCTCCTGATTGACAACGGCGACAGAACCCACTACGGAACCCAGCTTCTTTGTTGAGCCGTAGCCGGTGACAACGATCTGGTCAAGAAGAGTGGCCGAGTTGTCGAGGAAAATCTTCATGCCGTCTTTCAGGGCAACTGTCTTGGGCGTCATGCCCACGTAGGTCACCTTTACTTCCTTCACGGAAGCGGGAACCGAAAGCGTA
>OFFM01000814.1_pt1 | contig 21023 bp, 13 predicted proteins | sample 1521401 | NCBI WGS metagenome assembly OFFM01 (sample SAMEA3504118, study PRJEB24116) | mouse gut metagenome | biome: mouse gut; feature: mouse-associated habitat; material: faeces | place: Denmark | collected 2011
AAAATCTGCCTCGGATATGCGTCCCCTGATTAACATTGATTTTTAAACAACTTCTTATTACTGAATTAACCACCAAAGTTACAAAAAAATTCCGACTATTTGGCAAGCATACCGCATGCAGCGGAAATATCTTCCCCTCTGGAAGCCCGGATTGTGGCTGTAATACCTTTGGAATTGAGAAAACTTCTGAACATCAGCATACGGTCCTCGCTGCTGGGAACGAGTTCAACTCCGGGAATGGCATGAAAACGTATGAGGTTCACACGGCAATCGATATTTCCTATCAGCTTCACGAGCATCTCGGCATGAGCTATATCATCGTTGACACCGCGCCACATGATATATTCGAGCGATAATCTGCGCTGATGACTGAAGTCATAACCTGACAGTAATTTCATAACAGAGGAAATCGGGAAAGCCTTCTGAGCCGGCATCATGGATTCACGCTGAGGTGTGTCTGCCGTATGAACGCTTATCGCCACATGAACCTGCGTCTCCTCGAGTAGTTCCTTAAGCTGAGGCAGTTTTCCCACTGTGGAAACAGTGATACGTTTCGGGCTCCATGCCAATCCCCAGGGAGCCGTGAGAATGTCAATCACTTTCTTCACCTCCTTGAAATTATCAAGCGGCTCACCCATGCCCATGAACACGATATTGGTGAGGGGGTTCATCGGTTCGCGTCCTTTCTCCGGAGCCGGAGGTATGCTCAATATCTGATTGATGATCTGCGCTGCTGTGAGATTCGCCTTGAAGCCCATTCTTCCTGTAGCACAGAAATAACAGTTCATCTTGCATCCCGCCTGACTTGACACACAAAGCGTAGCCCTGTCCTTGTCGGGTATATATACTGACTCCACTGCATTTCCATTACCGACACGAAACAGATACTTCACAGTCCCGTCGCTCGATTTCTGTGCAGTGGCAGGAGTTTCCCGACCGATCTCATAATTTTCGGAAAGCCATTCCTTATTGCGTTTTGAGATATTCGCCATCTCATCGAAGGATGTCACACGCTTGTCATAAAGCCATTCTGCAAGCTGCTTGCCTACAAATTTCGGCATCTTGCCTCGCAGAGCCACACCTTGCAACTCCTCCAGCGACATCCCGATCAGTTTTATCTTGTTTTCCATAAAATCCTTTTTCATTTATCCCTGCCGACATCCGGCTTCCTAAATAAGAATAAAGCCTCCATTGGGGAGGCTTTATTCTTATTCGGTGTAAAAGCCGCGAATCAATCGCCGGCCTCGAATTTATAAATATTGTTCTTGACCTTCTTGTCTCCCTTGATCATCTCAAGAAGATTGGGGTTGACAAGCTGGTAATACTGCTGCTCATACATCTGGTCGTTGAAGGGGAAGTTTTCTGTTCCCTTGCCGGTAACCTGATATACATAAACACCGTCATCTCCCTTGGTGATGACAACTTTCTTATCAGCCTTAGCACCGTTGATACGACCCATTACCGAAGCATCAGCCACACCTGCATTTCTGCCGAAACGGAATGTTGTCATATTCATCGGGCTGACACCCATTGCCTGGGCTGCGCTCTGAAGGCTCTGTGTCTTCTTGCCGAATTTCTCAACAAGTTTATCACCGGCTTTGGAAGCGCGGAGCTCGTGAGTAAGCATTGCGTTTACATCCGGATTTGATACCGGTACGAAATCATCATAGCTTCTCTCCACTGCCACAGCATAGAGTGCGGGAGTGATGGCATTCTTTGACTCGTAGATATGGCTTACCTCTCCATCCTTACCGTCAATCATAGCCCAACGAACCACCTGACGGCTGTCTGGATAGTAAGAGTTCATACCCATCATGCGGGGCACAGCCGGTGTTGACTGGGTGAAGCTGAAGTTCTGGATTGTATATCCTGCTTTCTCCGCATTCTTCACAAAGTCTGCGGCGGTCTTGTTCTCAAGAAGGAATTTCTCAAGCTTAGCACGCTCATCGTTTACTGTCTTCACGCTGGGACCGAGCACATACTCAGCCTCGTCGTATTCATAGATGGCTACAGGAGCATTCTGCTTCACGACCTTACCGATAAGCATACCCTGCGGACCGCCCTGAAGTGCCACATAGCGACCGCCTGCATTGCGAAGGCTGTCGAGAGTTTCCTGGGGAATGGCATTTGTGGGACCCTGAGCTGTATAGAGTGGAATCCACTGGTTGAGCTGAGGAGCGACACTATCCATGGAGAAGCGTACAGTAAGAGAATCTACGGAAAGACCGGCATTGAGCTCTGCAAGCACTTTGTTACCGAGAGCCTCGGTAGCTGTGCTGATAAGGTTAAGCTGGATGGAGTCCACAGCCTCTGTGCGTTTTCCTGCTCTTACCACTGTAAAGCCCTGAACAGTCTCGGAGATGAGCTTGACGCTGTCTTTGGGAGCATTCATAACAAACTCCTTCACTGCACCTGAGGGGAGATCGCTCGCGCGGACTGCATGATGATTCATGCTCACACCCTCTTTCTTGGTGGCTTTGCTGAGCTGACCTGCGCTGTCGCGGAGTTCCTTCATTGTGGTCTGCGCAAGCTGGCGAGCAGCTGCCCTGTCGGCAGAAGAAGCGGAAATGCTCACACTGATAAAGCTTACATCTTTTGTAGCCTCGTCAACCTTGAACATACCTTTTTTCTCGGAATAAGCTTTCTTGAGATCATCTGCGCTTACGGGATATTCCTTGGCATCAAGAGAACCGTAGGGAAGATAAGCAAGGTCAACAGCTGTTGTATTTACATAATCATTATAGAGAGCCTTCTTGTCAAGATCGTTTGCCTTCACTGTTCCGGCAAGCACACGCTGATAAACTGTGCCCTTGATTGTCTCTTTCATCTCATTCTCGGCTGCAAGCCAAAGACGCTGGAACGGCTCCATCTGAGCATCGGTAAGACCATTACGTTTAGGGTTGAAGATCACCTCGTATGCCTGCTGGGGAGTCTGGACGCTGAGTCCGGATGCGTTCAGCTGGCGGACGATATCCATGACGCGCTGGTTCTGGGGATTTTCAATCATGTAGTAACGGAGTAGATTGCCGGTGGTGCGGATACCTGCCTTATCGGCTGCAGTGATCACGATATCCTCCTGCATCAGCTGGTCGAGAGCCATCTGTGCGAGAACCTGGGTATCAAAATTTGCGAACTGCGCCGGATTCTGACGGCGTGCCTCCTCAAGCTGATTGTTGAGTTCCTCACGTTTGCGTTGATAGTCAGTAAAGTCGATTTTTGTGCTTCCGACTTTAGCGATTGTGGTGCGCTCGCCGAAGATGTTCTGGCTGTTGGTCAATGCATCGCCGATGATAAAGGCGAGAAGAGCCACACCGATCACTACGATGAGAAACACCGATTTGCTTCTGATTTTCTCTAATGTTGCCATTCTTTTATATAGCTGTTTTAATTAATATACGGATAGTTTAGGGCTAATAAACGTGCAAAGATAATATTTTTGACAATAAACGGCAAATTTAGACCTCATAATTGTCAAAAATTAAGAAATCGGCTCCCATAAGAAACCGATTTCCATATGCGTTGCCGTAAATTATTCCAGCCCGAATGCCTGTCGCACTTTATCAACAGCATCAAGCTTCTCCCATGTGAAGAGTTCCACTTCCTTCACGATAGTCTCATTCTCATATCGCGACTTGAATTCTTTTCTGACAGTGCGCGGCTCTCGACCCATATGTCCGTAAGATGCAGTCTCCCTGTAGATAGGATTGCGCAGCTTAAGTCGCTCCTCTATCGCTTTAGGACGCATGTCGAAAAGCTCCGCCACCTTCGCCGCGATCTCGGCATCTGTCATATCCACATTGGATGTTCCGTAGGTATTGACAAATATGCTTACCGGCTCTGCCTTACCGATGGCGTAAGCCACCTGCACAAGCACCTCACGGGCAACACCCGCCGCCACAAGATTCTTGGCGATATGACGGCACGCGTATGCAGCCGAGCGGTCAACTTTCGAAGGATCCTTGCCGGAGAAAGCGCCACCGCCATGTGCGCCTCTGCCTCCGTAAGTGTCAACTATGATCTTACGACCGGTAAGACCTGTATCGGCATGAGGACCGCCAAGCACAAATTTGCCGGTGGGGTTGACATGCAGGATCAGTTCATCATCGAAAAGATTCTGTATCTCGACTGGGAGTTTAGCCTTAACGCGGGGGATAAGAACATCCTTGACATCAGCGTAAATCTGCTCAAGCATCTTTTTATCTGCCACAGCCCGTGCCTCCTTTGTATCTTCAAGGGGATCTATAAAGTCATCATGCTGTGTGGAAACCACTATCGTGTGAATTCTCACCGGACGATGATTGTCATCATATTCCACTGTAACCTGGCTTTTCGAATCCGGACGAAGGTATGTGGTCAGTTTTCCTTTACGGTAATAATTCATCGATGTGCCTTCGCGACGGATGTCAGCAAGCTCTCGAAGAAGCATATGTGACAGGTCAAGGGTGAGAGGCATATAGTCGGCAGTCTCATCCACTGCATAACCGAACATCATACCCTGGTCACCGGCACCTTGCAGGTCTTCCGCCGAGGCATTTTCTTCCTGACGGCTGACACCACGGTCGATATCCTCACTCTGCTCGTGAATTGTGCTGAGAATTCCGCAGGCATCCCCATCGAAACGGTAAGCACCACGGTTATAACCGATCTCATTAATCAGACCGCGGATCGAATTCTGAATATCGACATATGCGCGGGAGCTGACCTCTCCTGCCACCACAACCTGACCTGTTGTGCACAAAGTCTCTACAGCCACATGGCTTTGAGGGTCACGGGCAAGGAATTCATCAAGCAACGTATCGCTGATCTGGTCTGCCACCTTATCGGGATGGCCTTCGGAAACTGATTCCGATGTGAATAGATAATTCATATAATGTCTGTTTTTATTATTTCAACTAATGTATGTTTTTTATTATTACCACAAAAAAGAGCGGCAACTTTCGCTGCCGCTCCGCTTTATATAAATGCATGTATAGCCGTCATTTTGACTGCGGCTCACAAAGAGCCGCATCTGTATGATGCGATTTTAGCATTTTTTTGAGTGGTTGCAAGCAGCCAAATTTCTCCACTTCCGTCTCCCGGATGATGATGCTGATGCATCGGCACTCCGGTCCGCAGAATTGCGCTGCAAAGTTAATCAATTTACAATACATTTACAAGTTTATATACAACTTTTAACAACGTGTCATGTTATAATTATGAAAAGAATATGAAAGACACAAATAATTATTAAAAACTGTATTATTATGATTAAAATGATGCTACTTGCCGGTGCCGGAGGCTTTGTCGGCACTTGCGGACGATTCCTTGTAGGAAAATGGAGCGCCGGAATGTTTCACGGAGCTTTCCCGATGGGTACATTCCTTGTAAATATAATCGGATGTTTCATCATCGGTCTTCTGTTCGGGCTTCTTGAAAAAGCTCACGTAATGACTCCCGGTGAGAATGTGATGCTCATCACCGGTTTCTGCGGTGGCTTCACAACATTCTCCTCTTTCGCCGACGACATGTGGGTGCTCGGCAGCACAAAGGTGACTGGACTACGTTCATCCTTTATCTGGTTCTTTCCGTAGTTATTGGCGTGCTCCTCGTATGGGCAGGTCGCGCAATCATCAGATAAAACATCATCAAATTATCAAGATGCAAGCCACGCAGAGGATCAAAGGCTCTCTGCGCGGCTCTTTTCATACTACTTATTCCGCCTGATAATAACGCTATACACATCTAACCTCCAATGCTTTACAATACACAAACGACTACTTTTACACTAAGTGCCATAAAATAACCGGATTCTTAATATTACTTTTGTGACAAATTCGAACAATTCGAACAAACACCTAAAAATTAATGCATGAAAAGATTCAACTTGAAAAGACTATGGTGTGCCGTAACTATTTCGGCAACATGCTTCTCCGCAGCAATGGCTGAGGATCAGCTTCTTGTCATAGGAGACGCCACATGGGGCGGATGGAGCCTCGACAAGTCGTCTGTCATGGTGCAATCCAAAGAGAATCCGGATGTGTTCACTTACACGGGATTCCTTACAGCTGACAAGGAATTTAAATTTCTTACAGAAGCCCAATGGGGCAAAAACGAATACCGGAATGGCGCGCAGGACGCAGCTTCAAATCCATATATTCTCGGAGCTGGCAAACTTCAGAAAAATGGGGATGACAACAAATTCAAGGTCGCGGCAAGCGCCAACTATACAATAGTGTGCAACCTGGCTGACATGACGATCTCTGTGGACATGGCTCAATATCAGGAAGCACCGGTTCTACACAATGTGCTTTACCTTGTAGGAGATGCCACTCCCGGCGGATGGTCTTTAGGGGAGTCAATACCTCTGACCCAAAGCGATTCCAACCCATTCAGTTTTTCGGGATATGCAACATTGAAAAAGTCCGGAACTTTCAAGATTGCAACCAACTGCCATGCCGATTACGGTCAGAAATTCTTCTTCCGCGACAGCAATGATTCAGGCAAACTGACAGAAGATGCCACAGACGACCGGCAGTGGAGGGTGGATGCCGACGGGTATTATCTTGTAACTGCCGACATCAAAGACAATACAATAAGCATAACACCCGCCACTCCCCAGGCAGAAACGGAGAAACGTCTCTGCTGGTATGAGCCGGCGACAGCACAGCAGAATGAGGAGATAACACTCTATTTCAACGCTGCGGCAGGAAACCGCGGACTCGAAGGATTCAACGGAGAGATATTCATAACTTCCGGAATCATAACAGCTGACAACGACGACATGTCGGGACTCGCCCATATGATAGGACCGGACGGGACAACACCACGCGGACAATACACCATGACCCGCTCCTCCGACAATCCTGACATATATTATATCAAACTTGTTCCTGAGACATACTATGTGGCAGCCGGCAATAAGATAAAAATGCTCGGTATGAGATTTGCCTCGGCAGACGGCAGCAAAATCGCAACAGACACCGACGGCGGTCTAATCTATGTGCCTTTCAAGACCAATACCGGTGTGATGTGGTATCATCCGGAGAAAGCCACATTGGCCGACAAGATAACTCTACGATTTGATGCGACCATGGGGAATGCTGCCTTGCGAGGATTCGACAAGGGCGTATATGTGCATGCCGGTGTCATCACAGATGACAGCACCGGAGATTCTGACTGGAAGCATTCTACCGGATGGCTTGACAACGATGCCCGCTACTCAATGACAAGATCAACCGTCGATCCGGACCAGTACATGATAACTTTGACTCCAAATGAATTTTTCAACCTCGACGGGAGCGAGAATGTACTGAAGATGGCGTTTGTCCCCCGCAGTTCAAACGGATCGCGCACCGCAAGGAATGAAAACGGCAGCGATATTACCGTTGAATTCATCAATGGCAGGATATCTTCTGAAAAGACCCCTCTTGGCTCAGTGACAAGCTGGAGCCGCGAACCCTCTGGCCTGCTCATTACGGCTGAGAACGGCACTATGTCGCTGACTCCATACAAGGGCAGCTCTATCAAGGTTCTCACACGCATCAATGGAGATGACACACCCGAACGCCAATCCATAACCGTGAGCGGCGACCTATCCTCTGATTTCACAATCGAGGAAAAAGACGGATACGTCTCAATCGTCAACGGCTCTACCACCGCCAGCGTTGACATGACAAATTGCCACATATCGTTCTACAACGGTACGGAATTGGCTCTCCGCGAGAGAGAGGGTCTTGACAACAGCTCTTTACCAAGATCCATCTCATTCGAAGGGATGGGCGACAGGGCATTCTACGGAGGAGGCTACAATGGACAGCGCATTGATCATGACGGTCAGACTCTGGTGATGAACAATACCCAGACCGGTGGTTGGGAAAGCACCTGGGGTGCGCCTCATAACATCTGCGTGCCTTTCATAGTGTCAACGTCCGGATACGGAATCCTGTTTGACGACCATTATAGAAATGCTAAAATATCCCCGTCATCCGAAGGCACCACATATTCCTCTTCGAGCCCGACACCCATATCATATTTCTTTGTTGGCTCAGATGACGGCACAATGGAGTCTGTCATGGAGAACTACACCCTGCTTACCGGCAGACAAGAGCTTCCTCCATACTGGGCACTCGGATACATGACATCCAGATATGGTACCATTCCCGCAGCGAGGCGGAAAGTGTGATAAGTTCCCTGAAAAAAGCGGCTCTGCCTGTAGATGCCATCGTATTTGACCTTTACTGGCAAGGGGAAGGCAACAGCGGAATGGGCAATCTCGACTGGTATGCACCGAATTGGAACAACCCCCGCGAAATGATGACCAATTTCAATAACATGGGAGTCAAGACAATCTGCATCACAGAACCTTTCTTCACCTCCGCATCCTCCAATTATTCGATTCTAAAGGAGCGTGGTTTCTTTGCAGATGACGACGTTTCCGGCATGGAATGGCTCGGAGCATCACCTGTAGGACTCATCGACGCTTCCAACCCTGCAGCCATGGACTGGATGTGGCAATTCTACAAGGCAAGAACCGAAGAGGGTGTGGCAGGATGGTGGCTTGACCTTGGAGAGCCCGAGCGCCACGATGCCGACAGCAAGCACATGGGCGGCTCTGTAGGTCAGGTGCATAATGAGTTCGGCGACTTATGGACTTCCCGCGTATATCGAGGATTTAAGGAAGACTTCCCGGAAGTACGTCCGTTCCTCATGCCGCGAGCAGGCACCGCAGGCATGCAGCGTTATTCCACATTCCCTTGGACAGGAGACATCAAACGTTCATGGGAGGGTCTGCAGGCACAGATTCCGGCATTGGTCAGCGCCGGCATGTCGGGCATAGGTTACATGGGCTCTGACGTCGGTGGCTTCGCCGCATCTTCAACAGACGCCAACCTTTATCTCAGATGGATACAGATGGCTATGTTCTCCCCTATGATGAGAACCCATTCCACTTTCAATCCAGAACCATATCTCGACTGCTACAGCGAAGTGCTCCCCTATGTCCGCGATTTCCTCAACTTGCGGTATAGCTTCCTCCCTTATACCTATTCGGCTGCATGGGAGAATGCCACTAAGGGAACTCCGCTTGCCCGTCCGATAAATTTCCACGACACGGAAGATTCCGCTCCGTCTCCAGCCGATTGCAAGGACCAGTATCTGTGGGGAAGAGACATCATGGTGGCTCCGGTTGTTACTAACACTTATTCGAGAAGCATCACATTCCCTCAGGGAACATGGGTAGATCTCAACGACATGCAGACTTCGTATGCAGGAGGAACCACAATCAACTATAATGCGCCATTGGATAAGCTCCCCTATTTCGGACGTAAAGGATCCTTCATCACAAGATTTTCACAGAAGGAATACACCAACACCGGAGCCATCGACAATTCCAAGCTTACCGTGATATATCTTCCTGATGAGAATGCCGGGGAAGTGGTATCCACAGTGTTTGAAGATAACCGTGTATCTACCAATACACTGGAGAAGAACGAATATCAGACTCTCTCTTTCTGCGGACGCAACTCTGCTTCCGAATCAGTAATCGAGATTTCACATAAAGGATCATACGCAGGCATGCCATCTGCACGTGAATTCACATTCGTAATACCCGGATATGGGAAATCAGCACAGAAAGTGGTATCCGGCACCTTGGAATTCATGAATGCTGCCACCCGCGAGGAGTTCGATAAATCAGATGTCCCGGTTTATTATACAGATGACAGCAACTGTCTCTTGCTTAAGACAACGATCAAGTCTTCCGACAAAGCCTCCATAAGCATCACACATGATGCATCTGGCATAGCAGAGACCATAGTCTCTGACGGTAGTCATCTCTCCTATTGCCATGAAACCGGCAGTGTGGAATATTCCGCCAATGCCATCAGGGATGCCGAATTCACACTCTCGTCGCCCACCGGCGCATGCTTCATAAAAAAATGTGGTCTGCCTGCCGACGGCTCCAGCCATAGATTTCCCCTTGGAAATCTCCAGGCAGGCATCTACATCGGATCGCTGACATGGATATCCGCCTCCGGACACAAGACCTCCAGATCAATCAAGATACTTGTGCACTGATTACCCTCCTACATAACCAAATAAAAAGAAACGGGACGCATCATCATTGCGCCCCGTTTTCTTATTATGATTTATTAAAATCAGGCATACATGTTGACGATAGCCTCGTAAAGCTCCTGTTTACCGGAAGTCTGCGCGGGCTCGTCAACCTTGCGGCCGATCTCGGCGAGCTGTTCGAGAGAAAGTTTACCCTCCTCGAATTCCTTGCCTTCTCCTCTATCGAACGATGCGTAACGTTCGGCAAGCATCTTCTTGTAAGGTGATTTTTCAAGAACATCAGCTGCACTGAGAAGCGCACGCGCCATGGCGTCCATACCTGCGATATGAGCGATGAAGATATCCTCCAAATCAGTGGAGTTACGACGTGTCTTGGCATCGAAGTTTGTACCACCGTTACCCAGACCGCCATTACGGATAATCTGCATCATTGCCTGTGTCAACTCATAATTATCGATCGGGAACTGGTCTGTATCCCAGCCGTTCTGGTAATCTCCACGGTTTGCATCGATAGAGCCAAGCATACCGTTATCCACGGCAACTGCAAGCTCATGCTCGAATGTGTGACCGGCAAGTGTGGCATGATTAACCTCGATGTTAACCTTGAAATCCTTGTCGAGCCCATGAGCCTTAAGGAAACCTATCACAGTCTCGGTATCAACATCATACTGATGTTTTGACGGCTCCATAGGCTTCGGCTCAATCAGGAATGTTCCGGTGAATCCTTTTGAGCGGGCATAGTCGCGCGCCATTTTCAGCACCATGGCAAGATGCTCTTTCTCACGCTTCTGATCGGTATTGAGTAAGCTCATATAGCCCTCTCGTCCGCCCCAGAACACATAATTGCTGCCTCCGAGCTCTATTGTCGCGTCGATAGCGTTTTTGATCTGGACTGCGGCACGTGCAACCACATCGAAATCAGGATTTGTAGCGGCACCGTTCATATAACGTGCGTTACCGAAGACGTTGGCTGTGCCCCAAAGATTGCGGATACCGGTAGCAGCCATCTTCTCCTTAAGGTATGCCACTATGCCTTTTAGATTGCTCTCATATTCCTCCACTGAGCTTCCCTCCTCCACAAGATCAACATCGTGGAAGCAGAAAAATTCAATGCCAAGCTTCTCCATGATCTCGAAGCCCGCATCAGCACGGTTCTTCGCACGCTCAAGCGCTGTGGCGCCTTCATTCCAGGGGAATTTCTTTGTTCCTCCACCAAACTGATCGCCACCTTCAGCACATAGTGTATGCCACCATGCCATGGCAAAGCGCAGCCATTCTTTCATCGGTTTGCCGAGAACTACACGCTCCGCGTCATAGTAGCGGTATGCCAGAGGGTTATAACTTCCGGTGCCCTCGAATTTGATTTTCCCTATCGAGGGGAAATATTCTTTTGTTGCCATATCTATAATTATTATATTGTTATCTGAGATTATTTTCCAGGATATTTTTCCAACGTGCGTAAGCCTCAAGATATGGAGTACGGTCGGATGCCGGCTCAATCAGCCCAAGCACTTTCAATGTGCCGAATGCCTCCCGGTTGTCACGGTAGATTCCGGCACCTATTCCGGCACCTTTGGCGGCACCTGCCGCACCATCGGTATCAACAAGAGCTATTGTGGCTCCTGACACAGATGCAAGCGTGTCGCGGAATATCGGGCTGAGGAACATATTGGCGTTTCCGGCATGAATGCGGTCAATCTTCAACCCCATGGATTCCATTATCTCCATTCCATACATAAAGGAGAATACAATTCCCTCCTGCGCTGCGCGGAGCACATGGCTGCGGTTATGGATATTGAAATTGATGCCATGGAATGAGCATTCCACCTGACGGTTGCCAAGCACCCTCTCCGCACCGTTGCCAAAAGGAAGGATCGTGACTCCGAGGCTACCAACGGGAGCTTTGGCGGCGAGTTCGTTCATCTCTGCGTAGTCGATTCCCTGTGGAGCGACATTGCGCTTGATCCAGGTGTTGAGGATACCTGTGCCGCTGATACAGGTCATGACACCGATCCTCGTTTGATCGGCTGAATGATTGACATGCGCGAAGTTGTTCACGCGCGACTGCCTGTCGTAAGCGACAGTATCATTGATGCCGTATACCACACCGGACGTTCCGGCAGTGGATGCTATCTCCCCCGGATTGAACACATTCAGGGAAAGAGCGTTGTTGGGCTGATCTCCCGCACGGTATGTCACCGGAGTGCCTGCAGCAAGTCCAAGTTCTGCAGCCGCTTCCTTTGTCAATCTGCCCTGTTCGGAGAATGTAGGTTTCACTTCCGGAAACAGACCGGCATCGAATCCGTAATAATCCATAAGGAATGAGGCTGGTGAATTTGTCTGGAAATCCCATAACATATATTCCGACAGCCCCTCGGGAGTGGTGCATATCTCTCCGGTGAGACGCATGGCGATATAATCGCCCGGAAGCATCACTTTGTATATCTTTGCGTACGTTTCGGGTTCCTCCTCCTTTAGCCATCGCAATTTGGCTGCGGTAAAATTACCGGGAGAATTCAGCAGATGTGACAGGCATTTCTCCGCGCCGATCTCGCTGAATGCTTTCTCGCCATATGGCACTCCGCGGGAGTCGCACCAGATGATGGCGTCGCGAAGCACGTTGCGATCCTTGTCGACAGCCACAAGGCCATGCATCTGATAACTTATGCCGATAGCCTTGATTTCCACAGGATCCACATTCGACTTTGCCAGCACGGATGCCGTTGCCTCCTTCAGATATTTCCACCAGTCTGCCGGATTCTGCTCTGCCCATCCCTGACAAACAGCCTTGATGGGCGCTTCTGTTTTAGGATAGAAATCCGATGCCACACAGGCTCCTGATTCTGCGTCTACAAGCGCTGCCTTTACGGAAGAACTCCCTATGTCGTAACCTAAGAGATACATAATATTTCATTTTAAATACAGCCCTACTCCCCCTTTACGATAAAGTATACGTTTTAAAATGAATTTTTCCCTATTCAACCATCGGAATAAATTCGCCATACCCCTCCGCTTCCATGTTTTCAAGCGGGATGAAACGCAACGACGCTGAATTTATGCAATAACGGAGTCCGCCCTCCTCTTTGGGACCATCAGTAAACACATGCCCCAGATGAGATCCCGATGAAGATGATTTTACCTCAGTGCGGATTCTTCCGAAAGATGTATCTGTAAATTCATTTATCAACGAATCGCTTATCGGACGCGTAAATGCCGGCCAACCGCATCCCGAGTCATATTTGCGGCTTGACAGGAACAACGGTGTGCCATCGACAATATCCACATATATTCCTTTTCTGAATTCATGGTCATATTCATTGGTAAAGGGTCGTTCGGTAGCGCAATTCTGTGTCACTTCCCATTGCAATGGAGTCAGACGTTTTCTCAGATCGGATTTATCCACGTCGCATGCGGCTGATGACCTTTTTCCCACAGACCGGGCTTCCTTGAAAAGAGCCGGATCGACATGGCAATATCCATCGGGATTCTTATAAAGATAATCCTGATGATACTCTTCCGCGGGATAAAAGTTTCTCAACATTCCTGTCTCCACTGCAAGCGGCTCGCGATATCGACGCTGGAGAGTCGCAAGCAAAGTATCGACCACCACCGCATCCGAAGGGTCTGTATAATATATTCCCGTGCGATATTGCGTGCCGACATCATTGCCCTGGCGGTTTAGCGATATGGGATCAATACTTTTGAAGTAAAGCATTGTAAGATCTGTAAGACTGACAAGATCATCGTTATAATCCACCTTTACCGTCTCAACAGCCTCTGTCATACCGGTACATACAAGTTTATATGATGGATTCTCAACAATACTGTTGGCGTAACCCGCTTCAGCCGATTCAACACCGGGCACAAGTGAAAACAGATGAGCGGTGCCCCAGAAGCACCCTCCTGCAAAATAAATCGTCTTTTTCATATCTTATATAACATTTTTCGAATCATTAAGAAAGTTGTTTAAACAACTTTAAAAGTCTATATTTCAACTGAGAGTTATCCATGTTAACAGCCGTGAGGTTGTCTCTTCGCGTCGCCAGGAAGGGAGTTCAACAGTCTCGAACGTGCAACAGCGCTTACGCTTGATATTAGACAACGGCACTCCCGCCTTAAGCAATCTACACATATTCACAGCCTCAAGGTCTACGTTGCGTTTCCCGGAAATACATTCGGCAAAACCGGCTTGGGCAAACTGCATAGCCAACTCCTCACTGACCTCGTAACATTTCCCACAAATTGATGGTCCGAATGCGGCTTCCATTTGCGCAGGATCCGCACCAAGGTTTACAAGCTCCCTAAGTGTTACCGATAAAATACCGCCTAACGACCCCCGCCAACCGGCATGGACAGCAGCGACAGCATGTATATCCGGCGCATAGACAACCACCGGCACACAATCTGCCGTACGCACTCCGATTCTGACACCACGTCTGAGACATATCAGGGCATCAGTGTCATCGAGTTCCGGAATGCAGCCATCCTCCCCTATGATCCTGCAATTGCAGCTGTGGGTCTGCACCGGCAAAACCACATCCCCTTTCATCGCTGAGGCATCTGCCACAATCCCTGCCTCAGCCCCTGAGGATCTGAACGAAATATCATACATATCTGTCATTCAATAAAACAATAAAAAATGCACCTTCAATAAGATGAAAGTGCAAATTTATATTTTTTATTTATAAATTAAGCTTTTTGTCACAGGGCATCAAATGCAAACACATGCGCTTTGGGTGCTCCCCAGGTGGAATCCACAACAATCCTCAGACCCTTGGCTTTTACAGGTTCGAAGCTTACCCGGCTGAGGCGACGGAAATTATCTTTCACTTCCGCAACTTTCACCCATTTATTGTCGACCAGAGCCTCCACCCGGTAATCGCGTGCCATCTCCGAAGGCATTTCCGCATACTCGGTGGTGGCCTCAAGCTTCCGCATACGCTTGCCTCTCACCTTGAAGTCGGAATCAAAGATGAAACGGGCACCGCTCAAAAGCACCGGTTTCTTCCAGCGATATTCGAGATTGCTCTCTCCCGGTGATGTATATACGCCATTGTCATTACCTTCCCATTCGCGGTCTATGCCGTTGCGCATCGGCTCATTTTCGGCAGCTGTCGCTGCCTTCCGGGTAAGTTCGCTCACTTTCCTCCAGCGGTATGGTAACATACAGTCGTCCTGCTCAAGACGGTCCTGAAGCTCCGCGATATGGTTCTTACGCACTCCGGCGGGTGTTGTACCCTTTTCAAGAGCAAGGTTCGCCCCGGTGCCTGCCGCCTGACCTATCAACGCGCATGTAGCCATCACGCGGGCTGAGGAGAATGCCATATGTGTTGCCGATATGTCGCGGCCGGCAAACATCAGATTGGGAACATTCACCGAATAAAGACAATCGAACGGGATACCATATCCCTGATTGATTTTATGTTCCACAGATGCCAACCCTTTGTTATGAAATCCGCGCGGATCATGGTTGTCGAGCGTCCAACCACCGTATGCCACCACATCCTCGAAATGCCCTCCGGATGTAACATCGTCCTGCGTCAGGATATGGGGACCTATGTAACGGGTTGATTCCCTTTTCCCGGGTAATGAGCCGATCCAGTCGAGTTCATATTCACGACATCTACCGTCGGGGTGGTTTTTCATATATTCCCATATTCCATGGGCAATACGTTTGAGCTCAAACTGAATATCATTGGCATCGTGTATGGCATCAAAATCCACTCCGGAAGCCTCAATCCACCAGAAGTTATTGTCATGGGCTCTCCATATGATCTTGTAATTCAGCTTGACGCCAGGTATCGTACTCTTGGGCGTGGCATAGTTGAAATCGTCATCTGTAAAATGATATGCCCAGTCGGGAGCCTTGAACGGTCTGTGCTCATTAGTCTTGCGGAGCTGCAGCAGAATGGAATTACCCATGGTTGCAGTGCTCGCGGTGTCGTTAGTGAGGAAAGTCTCGTTGAATTCATGCTTCGATTCCGTGCCACGTCGATATTTCGCGCCGGAAAGCCTCAGAATCCCGTCTCCGGTGCAGTCGATAAAGAGCTTACCTGAAATTCTGTAGTTGGTATACGCATTTATATTCCAACATTTTACCGCAGCAATATTTTCGCCATCCATCTCCACATCCCTGACCGATGTGTTGAGAAGTAGCTTGATATTAGGTTCCTCCACAACCGTGGAATATATCACGTCATCCCAGAGTGTATATCTTTGCAGAGGATTATAACGGAAATTGCGGCATTGCATCTCCTCCAATATCCCCGCTTCCTGGCATTGGTCCTCCTTTACACCGACTATACCCATGCGAGTCTCGCTTGAGCTGTTGCCGCCAAGCATCGGACGATCCTGGATAAGAATCACCTTGGAGCCATGTCTGGCAGCGGCAACTGCCGCCGATACGCCTGCCAGCCCACCGCCGCATACCACAATATCTGTGTCGAGATTTACATTTTTAATAACACTGTCGTTTTCTTCCGTCAACAGATAAGGCTTCTGAGCCATCAGCGGCTGGAATGACAGAGAGATACATAAAGTCAGGATTTTTACAATTCGTTTCATTGATAAGGTTTTCCTTTTTATAGCTTTTCACAAAACTCTATTTTCTCTTTATCCGGTCCGAGGATGGTAAAGAATCTTACTCCCCGTTCCCAGAATGGAAGACCTTTCACCCCTCCCTCCAGACTTTCATGACCTGCCGCCACAATTTCCGCATACAGCGCATCTATGTCTTTAACATCAAGAGCTATATGATCAATGGCACCCTCAAGACCCTCTGTCGGTCTGTTGCCATATGCTTCTATCACAAGATTTCCAAGCTTCAGGAATGCCACGGTCTCATCGGCTGCCTCGTTTCTGGTGATGAGCACTGCCTCAAAACCAAGCGATTTGTAGAATTCCGCTGTCCGGTCAATATCAGAGCAAGGCACACCAATGTGTTGCACTCCTCCGCTATACTTATTCAAATCTACCATAATTCGTTTCAATTTATGTTACAGACTCTAATTTATCTCCTTTACATTTGGACATTCAGACAAATTTACCTTATATAAATAATTTAAGACGTCATCATATCATCACATCAAACTTTAAATCAGCAATATTTCCGTGATATTTACAACAAATCCAACAGCGGTTCCATAAGAAAGTGCGCTCATGCATTGCCATCTTCTGAAATGAAAGAGACCGGAGATTCGAAGGAGTAACGGTTGCCGTCCAAAGGAAACAAAAATTCTATTTTATGAGCATGAAGGTGAAGACGTTGGGCTTTACCCTCTTTATTATTGCCATACAAACGGTCTCCGACTATCGACATACCGAGACCTTCTACGGAAGCCGCATGCACCCGCAGCTGATGAGTGCGGCCGGTGAGCGGATGAAAGATTACCCTGCTGCGTCCATCCGAGACTCCGGTGAATTCATAATCTGTCACCGCCTCCTTGCCCGCTGCCCTATCGACCTTCTGGCGCGGACGGTCAAGCCAGTCGGGAGAAAGTGGCATATCTATTCGTCCTTGACGTGCGATACCCTGCGATTCGAAGTCTCCATCCAAGTCAGCCACATATGTCTTTCTTACATTTCGTGTGGCAAAAAGAGACTGCATCATTTTGAATGGTTGTTCCCCGAATGTTGCCATGATCAATCCGGAGGTGTCCTGATCAAGACGATGTGCCATCTTCACATGCCGGTCCGGTCCATATTTGTCTTGAAGCCATTGCTGCACGGAAAGCGCGGCACCTTTACCCGGAACTGACAGCATCCCGCTTGGTTTTTCAACTACACAAAACCATTGGTTTTCATATATAATCTTCGGATCATGTATAACCGCAGGAAAGTCTTCGGTTCCGAGTGGCGGCACGATGTCAACCCCCTTGAGCATCCAGCCGAGCACAGGAAGACACTTCCCTCGGCATGCCGGATAATATTGCCCGTGAACCCGGACTTCACCCTCTTTGGATCTGCCATACCAATACTCGGCAATCGACACCGGATGCCAGCCTCGCAGATATGCAGCCTGCAATAGTTTCGGGGCACAACATTCGCCCGCTCCTGAAGGAGGGATTCTCATGGATGTCTCTGCAAAAATATCACTGAGACTCCGGCTCTCGCCACGAGCGTTCAAGAGTTTGAAATTTGAGAACAGCCATTTTTGAAGAGCTTCTGAATCATAGCGGCGTTTTTCCTTCATGGCATCAAGATGCGATCGGGCATCTTTAAATTCCGCGACTAAAGGTTCGAGGGCAGAAGCCGCCCTTATTTTAAGACGGTGAAGTTCCGCCTTCTCGAACTGGCTTTGACGTATCATAGCTGCTTTTTCAACATCATTCACCATTCCGGATTCCCGCTTGATTTTCCTTTCCTCTTTCGACAGCCTGCATTTCTCCTTATATTCAGCGATTTCGGCATCGAGTTTCTCTTTTGCGCTCTCGAGATCACTTTTTACCTTGGCATAACATCCCTCTTCAAACTCTCTGATTTCGAGATTCTGACATGAAATCTCCCTCTCTTTTATTTTGAAATAGCCATCGGGCTGAAGATAATCGAACACCGATCCGACAAACCCTTCATGAAGGAAGCCCCCTTGACCCAACTGCCCGGAGAACGCATACAGAGTATGCCGCACCCCACTGTCATCATCTGCAATCAGCACACCGAGCATCTTACCATTCTCAAGTTCACGACAGAAATTGACATCCTCCTGTCTATCGCTCTTTTTCAGAGCCTCCACCTCGGCAATCAACCGCCCGAATGCCTCCTCGCACTCCGCATCCGGCCTATAATCAAAAGGGTTATTCATAATTCCATTGCAGATTTTCACATTACATGCAACTTGCACATTCAATATAATGAACATACAAGTTTATTTAGCAATAAAAGACAATGACACACCAATCCGTCGACGAGTAACCTTAAATATCACTTCTCAGCGTATATACCTACAATTCAACGAAGTAAAAAGCCTCTACGCGTAATTTACGCGTAATTTACGCGTAAAAACGAGTAATTACGCGTAATTTTAAGCCTCAAGCTTTTGAATTCCTGAATCAGTTATTAACCATGAACGGCCATTATCTGTTTTAGATAAATAGCCTGAGCTTTGCATAGCTCTCAACATATTCGAAATGTAGTTTAATTTCTGAGTATGAGTCATATTTGCAGGTAAACTCTGCTCTAACATTTCAAACACATCTGCACGTTTAAATCCATTTCTACCGGAATTAATTCCGAGTTGCAAGACCAGCTTGACTATCGCATCTTTCTTCAATCCAGTTTCCTTTGTGTAATGGCCAACCTGTTGTGCTTTCCGTGCTACAGACAGAGCAATGTTATATCTCGGGGACTTTCCCTCAATGAGATTCCTTTCTCTCAAATGCTTTGCAGCTTCTTTTGTTATCGGCTTGTGTCGTCTTACGGAATCAAGCCACAGGCATTCCATAATGCTCAACGAGGAATCACTCCTCAATAAATCGGTATAAGCATCATCACTTGATATACCATATATCGTGACACTTACAATGCGTTCCTTTTCATCAATATCATATTCCGGCATAGGAAAGAAGCGACGACGTTGTTCCTTAAACATTTTCGGAATACCTCGCCCAACGGTGTCAATCATATTGAAATGAACCATACCATGCGCAAGGCATGTGTTGCGATATTCCGATTGTGGTCCCTTCTCTTTCAGCACCTTCTCTATAGATTTAGGAATGAACGTACCCTTGTTGCTGTAGAACAAGAATCCTTCATTCTCTACCAAAGTAATTCTTCCCCCGAGAGAATAATCCTGATGCGCTATGCAATTATGTAATGCCTCGCGGATGGAATAATCCTCATACTGTTTCATTGTGTCGGGGAATAGGGTTCCTCCCGGCAACTCGCGCATTGTTTTATTGCGAATCTTGTTGAAAATCTTGTCTACCGTGAGAATGTAAGGAATTGAGAAATGCTCATAATCGACTACTTCTCCATCCTTATCCTTCCAGACCCAAGTAATCTGAGCATTGGCCGGGTGAATCTTTTGGAGCGCCAACGGTTTGCCTAATAGCAGTATCGCCGCTCTTGTAAGTTTACCCTCACGCATCATCTCACTATGACACAAGAATTCTTCGGTCGACCAATCATCAACCTCATTTGCCGGAATCGTAGATCCGTGTACCTTCTTGAACATAATCCTTGCAGTTGCAAGAGCCAGTTCATCAAGATCTTCAAGAGTCGCGGATTCTGCAAGACCAGCAGACCAATCGGGAATTGGTGACTGATATCTAATCTCATCCGATTTTGACTGATTCAATGGCACTAAACTCTCACCATCTCGCCCGTAAGGAATGCCTTTCCATTTCACAACAATATTTCTGGGAGCAGCAGGAATCTTGAACATTAAAACTCGTTTCCCCTCAACGGATATGGGCACAACCTCTCTGAAAGTCAGTTTATCAGTAGTATTAAGGGCAATATCATGTTTCAGTTTATTGATACCTTCCTCGCTATTTTTGAAAGAAGTGCCGACAACAGTACGAGTCGGTTCGTGATAGCCCATAACCAACCACGCGAAATCCACACCACGTAGATTTGCCTCATTGCTCAATGCTGAGAAATACTTCCCTAGATCATCTGTATCAAAATTGCGTTCCGCCTTCTTGAACTCCGCCACCTCATTCTCTGCATGTTCAATCAACAAATGAAACAAATCTATGTATTCTTGATTTACCATAATATTATAATCTAAAACTTCCAGTGTGTTTGAATTCCACTGCAGATTTTTACGTTGCTTCATACCCTCCCATTCGGAATGTCTTTTCTTTGCTCACTTCTTGACATTCCTTTTGCAAAAGTTAACTTGACTTCTTCAGCCAGTTGAATAAATTCTTTTTTGATAGTATTTAACCCACTCCACTTATTTACACTAGCTGCTTTTATATCATCTATATCTTTTGTAAACTGTTCTATTCCCTTTATTCCCGCTACCTGTA
>OFFM01000815.1_pt1 | contig 20996 bp, 19 predicted proteins | sample 1521401 | NCBI WGS metagenome assembly OFFM01 (sample SAMEA3504118, study PRJEB24116) | mouse gut metagenome | biome: mouse gut; feature: mouse-associated habitat; material: faeces | place: Denmark | collected 2011
AAAAGCGAAGCTTTTGAATGGTTATAATGGTTTACTATGGTTTGAGCGATAATTTGATATAATGATGGTTATAATGGTTTAATTGGTTTGAGGAGATTTAAATAATGTCTTGATGGGCTATGGAAGATTTTTTTTGCAGTGGTGCAAACTTTTTTTGTCGTGGTGATGTTATATAGTCAGAAAATCGTTTCATGATGTTAGGTTAGTTCGAAAAAGTATTATGGAAAACACGAGAACGCGGCTGGTTGCGAAACCGGCCGCGTTCGCGTTGTGTGGCAAGGCTTTTAGGAAAGCTGTGTAAAAAAATCATACGATTTTGGGGTTGAGAAGCCGGTTTTCCATATTTTATGTTGGCGGAGGGGCGAGACGCTTATAATTTTGTCGTCATGAAACGGATGATACTCATATTATGTGTGCTGACTGCGGCTGCAAACCTGCGCGGACAGATGACGCTCAACGATTGTCTCATCTATGCCCGCGAGCATGCGTATGCCAATCGCATCGACCGTCTTGCAGATCGCGATGCCGCTGCCGATGTGCGGCTTGCTGCCGCGCAGGTGATGCCGTATCTGTCATTGAGCGCAAACGGCAACCTCAGTTCGGGACGCAATATCGACCCGGAGACAAATACCTATGATAACAAACAGACCCTTGCTTCCGGATTCGGACTGAATCTATCTATCCCTCTTTTCGACGGACTTGTGAACATCAATAATCTTAAGGCTGCCCGCGTGGCAAGAAAAAAGACAGCGCAGAGAATTCTTGCCGCTCAGGATGAAGTATCGATAGAGGTGGTGAAAGCTTTTTATAATGTGTCATATTGCAAATCTATGGTAGCCCAGATGGAAGAGCAGCTTACGCGTGACCGCGAGGATCTTCTCGCCACAGAGAAAAGTTTCACACTCGGCACCAAAAGCGGCGCTGATGTGGCGGAGATAAAGGCGCTGGTTGCAAGTGATGAATTCTCGCTCATAAATCAGAAAAATCTACTTGCCAAGGCGTATTTAGCTTTGCGTGCCGGTATGGGTATGGAATTGTCGGAAGAGCCTTTGGATCTGGTTGAGGATGATCCCGGCAGCTATGGGGATGGATCGGATATCCGCCGGCATCCTAAGATTGCGGAAGCTGAATTGGCGGTTGAGGAGGGGATATATACCCTTCGTGCGGCAAAAGGGTCATATTCTCCTCAGATCTCACTCACCGGTGGCATCTCCACGTCATATTACAAGCTCATGGGTATGAACATGGCTTATCCCTCTTTCCGCAGACAGTGGAAAGACAATATGGGAGAATATGTGGGCGTTCAGTTCTCTTTTCCACTGTTTGACGGCCTTTCCACATCGGGGAGGGTAAGGAAGGCATCCGTGGCGTTACAGGAGAGCCGCTTGAGGCTGGAACAGACGCGTTATGAGCTGGACCGGAACGTCAGGGAGGCGCAGCTTGATTATGTCTCGTCATGCGAAGAGTCGGTGGCTGCGCAGAAACGTCTTGAGGCGGAGGAATTTGCATTCAAGGCTGTGAGGAGGAAATATGAATTGGGGCAAAGTTCCGCCATCGACCTTTACACTTCCGCTGCAAAACTCGCCACAGCCCGCGCAGATGCCGAGGGTAAACGTATACAGAAGATAATCAACATGCTCACACTGCGCTATTGCAAGGGTGAGAACTTGATAAGAGAATAAAACGTGATAAAAGAATAAAAATGGATACTGAGATAAAGAGAAAATATCCTTGGTTGAGAAAATACGGATGGTGGGTAGCCGCGCTTGTGGTTTTGGGAGGGCTACTCGCATGGGGATTGCTGGTCAATCGTGAGTCATCATACACCACCGGCACGGAGGGGATGCTGACAGGCGAGGTAAGCAAAGGAATATTCAATGATTTCATACGTCTTAACGGACGGGTGGAGACCGGTGTCATAGTTCAGGTGTCAGCTCTCGAGACGGGTATCGTGGAGAAGAAATGGGTGGAGGAGGGAGCCATGCTCCATCCCGGGGATATTATACTAACCCTTCATAATCCCAACCTGCGTCAGCAGATTCTTGATTCCGAGGCGCAGCTCGCGGAGAAGCAGAATATGCTTCGCGATACGGAGCTTGCCATGGAGAAGGAGCGTCTTCAGGTAAGGCAGGATATTCTTACGTCGCGGATGCAGCTTGCCCAGAAACGCCGTGCCTATGAGCAGCAGAAAACGCTTTATGCCGAAAATCTTGTGTCGCGTGAGGATTATCTTAAAGCAGGAGAGGATTATGGACTGGCAAAGGAGAATCTGAAGCTTCTTGAAGACCGTCTGCGCCAGGATTCCATCTATCGTCGCGTACAGCTCGCCCAGATGCGGGAGAGTCTTGACAATATGCGTCAGAATTTCGAGCTTGTTCGTCAGCGTGCGGATAATCTCAATGTGCGGGCCTCGCATTCCGGACAGCTGGGAAGCCTGACTGCGGAATTAGGTCAGAATATAGCCTCCGGCCAGCAGGTGGGGCAGATAAATATACTCGACAATTATAAAGTGTCGGTCAGCATCGACGAGCATTATGTGGACCGTGTGTCGGCGGGGTTGTCAGCAAGTTCAGAGCGGTCAGGCAAGAAGATGGGATTGAATGTGGTGAAAGTATATCCTGAGATCACCGAGGGGAAATTCAAGGCGGATCTGCTGATCGATGGTGACATGCCTTCAAACGTACGGGTGGGTCAGAGTCTGCCTGTAGATCTGCTGCTCGGGGAATCATCAGAGGCGGTTTTGCTGCCCCGTGGCTCATATTTCCAGACAACCGGAGGTAAATGGATATATGTCCTGGATGAATCCGGTAAGAAGGCACATCGTCGTGAAATCAGGATAGGCAGGCAGAACCCTATGTATTATGAAGTGCTCGAAGGATTGCAGCCCGGAGAGCGTGTGATACTCAGCTCCTACAGTAATTTCGGTGGCGCGGAAGTGGTGAATATAAGATAAAAATAAAAAACACAGTATAGCTATGATTGAAGTAAAGAATCTGGAGAAGGTGTTTCGCACGGACAGCGTGCAGACAGTGGCGTTGAATAATGTGAGTCTGAAGATAGAAGACGGCTCTTTTGTCGCAATCATGGGTCCGTCGGGTTGTGGTAAATCCACCCTTATGAATATCCTCGGTTTGCTCGACAATCCCACCAAAGGGGAGTATTACCTCGATGGAGAGGAAGTCGGAAGCCTCAAAGAAAAGGACCGTACGGCTAAACGCAAAGGGAAGATAGGTTTTATTTTTCAATCGTTCAACCTCATAGAGGATATGACTGTGCGAGATAACATCATGCTCCCCTTGAATAATCTTCCTCTCTCAAGAGAGGAGAAAAACAAGCGTGTGGATGAGGCTATGTCGCGCATGGGGATAGCGCACAGGGAGCGGCATTATCCGTCGCAGCTGTCGGGTGGTCAGCAGCAACGCGCCGCGATTGCGCGTGCGGTGGTGTCGCGTCCGTCTCTGATTCTTGCCGATGAGCCGACCGGAAATCTTGACTCCGCCAACGGTGCTGAGGTTATGGAGATTCTCGGGGAGCTGCATAAGGAGGGTGCCACCATAGTGATGGTGACACATTCACATCGCGATGCATCGCATGCCGATTATATAGTGAATCTGTTTGACGGGCAGATAGTGGAAAACCTTAACAACCTGATGTGATATGATAAAAGTCTTCACTTCCGACCTCCGGCGCAATATCACGAAGATAGTGTGTCTGACGGCAGGACTGGCCATCGGTCTGGTGCTGATCGCCAAGATATATTTCGAGAATACCTACGACTCATTCCTTCTCGATTCCGACCGCCTGTATATTTTGACTGAAAGCATCGAGCAGAACGGTGAATATCAGGAATACCAGCAGGTGCCAGGTGGAGCTGCTCCGGCATTCAAAAGGTATCTTCCGCAGGTGGAGAGCGCAACGCGCTCCACTTGGTTATCGGGCGAGACCAATGTGCGCACCGATGACTCGCGGATATTCTCCACTGAGGGTATAGTTTTGGCTGACAGCTGTTTCTTTGATGTGTTGAAGCGGGATGTCACCGGTGGAAATGCTGCGGAGGTACTTGCCACATCAGACATGTGTGTCATTCCGCGTTCACTTGCGGAGAGAATCGGCGGCGATGTGGTGGGCAAACAGTTGTCAGCTCCTGATCTGTGGGCGGATTATAAAGCTACCATAGGCGCTGTCTACGAGGATTTTCCCGCAAATTCGCGATTTGAAAATGTGGTTCTATTGAGTATGAACACTCTGCCGAAGTTTATGCACGATGGCAGGGACAATATGATGGGTAATGACCGGTATGCGGGTTATGTAAGGCTTGCGGAAGGCACTGCCCCTGCGGATCTCAAACCCGGTATAGAGCGCCTGCTTAAAGAGAATGTGCCTGCAGAGGCTCTTGAGATATTCAATTTCAAATTCGGGGTAAAACCGGTTCTCGGTTCGTATGCGAGTCAGCCGGGTGTGAAAAACATGACATTGATGCTTACTGTGCTCGCCATTATCGTGTTGCTCAGTTCCGGTCTCAACTATCTGCTTATCGTGGTGGGTCAGATTTCCACACGCTCCAAGCAGATGGCCATCAGAAAATGTTATGGCACAAGCAATTCCGCGATATTCATGCGTGTGGCTATCGAAAGTCTTGTATATCTGATGGTCTCGCTTGCTCTTGCCGTGCTTTTGGTGTTCTGTTTCTCGGATCTGTGCGCTGAGCTGTTGGGTGCCACTCCGGAGACGTTGCTTTCCACCGGATATGTCTGGATTGTGGAGGGGGCGGTGCTGCTGGTACTGTTTGTCATCACGGGAATCATACCCGCCTGGATATATTGCCGTACTCCGGTGGCCCATGCATTCCGCATGAATGTCAGCAGCCGCAAGGCCTGGAAAGTTGCCATGCTTGCTGTTGAGTTTTTCGCTTCCGGGTTTATGTTATGTCTGTTGGTGCTCATCGGTCGTCAGTATAGAATGGTGAGCGATCTCGACATGGGTTTCGAATATGATGATGTCGCGGTGCTTTCGGTCAGCTCGTTGAGTGGTAAGGAAGCGGAGTTGATACGTGAGGAAGTCAAAAGACTCGGGTGCGTGGAGAACGCGGCGTTTGCCGTTCATAATTTTGTTGAATGGGCTTCAGGAAACAATGTATGGACCGATGATCATCATGAAGATCAGGTGAATGTTGCGGATATGGAATGGGCAAATCCCGAAATCTTCGATGTCATGGGGATAAAATTCCTGCAAGGTCGCAATTTCCGTGAGAATGCCGATTCCACAGTCAATGAGGTTATTGTTGAGGAACGCTTTATCGATGTGATGCGCGATCATTTTGGTGTGACAGATCCAGATATAGTGGGAAAGACCTTCCATATCACAGGTCATGGTCCCGGGGAGGCATATTACACTATCTGCGGAGTGATAGAAAATCTCAGGCGCGGAGGTTTTGAGGATGAGCATGCAGATAAGCGTGCGGGAGTGATTTTCCCCTATAATCATGCCTTGAACCATCTTTATATACGCTTTTCGGAATTGACTCCTGAGAATCTTCGCCAGGTACAGGATGTGGTGAACAGATGTCTGCCGGGAAAAGAGAAGTACGTAACACCTTATCGGGAGGATGTTGAAAGGCTGACCACAGGCATAAAGATGTTTGGCAAAGCTGTGATGGTGGCTGGTATCTCGATTCTTCTGATAGCTCTGATGGGGCTGATTGGCTACACTACCGATGAAGTGCAGCGTCGTTCCAAGGAGATAGCCATAAGGAAAGTGACAGGCACATCCGAATCAGGGATAGTCGGTATGTTCAGTCGCGAGATTGTGAAAGTGGCGCTCCCGTCGCTGATAGCAGGAGGTATACTTGCCTTTATAATCGGACGTATGTGGCTGTCGCGCTTCACCGACAGGGTGGATATGTCGCCATTGACCTTCGTGCTCTCGCTCATCGCGTTGCTTCTGCTCATAATGGGCGTAACAGCCTTCAGCAGTCTTAAAGTGGCACGCGGCAACCCCGTCAACTACCTGCGCGACGAATAACCGACTCCCCTGACGATTCGTGATAAATAACGGGCTGACTCCATTCCGGGAGTCAGCCCGTTTGATATTTATCGAACAAGTTGAAACAATCGATCTGTTGTAAGCCAACTGAAATCTGAGAATATCCGATCACTTAGTATATGCTCGCAGTCAATTAGAAACAGTAGATGTAGATTGAGTAATATAAACAGTATAAACGTATTAGAAGATAAAGGTGTCATATAATACCTAAATATTTTTAACAATATAAACGATTTTTATGAAAAGAAAACTAACTAAGACGGGTGCTTTCTGGTTATCATTCCTGTTTTCTATTCTGCTTTTTATGATTACCTGTTGGTCTGCTGCATTCCAAGATTCAACGGCATATTGGGTTGAGAGTCTCGGTTTTTTCATGTTAACATATATTTGTATAAATGAATTTTCTAAACGCCTGACCGATATAAATCCATGGATGATAGGTCTTGCTATCATATTAGGGCAGTTGATTTTCCAGATACCGGTTCGTGTCGTAGACTTTTGGGGATCTTATGGAAGTCTTATGATTGTGATTTCGTGCATAATTGCAATTATACTGGCTGTATTTTGCTATAAGGATAAAAAGCCATACACATTCATTTTGTCCTATATAATTATGACACTCTTTAATTCATGTGTGGCAGACATGTGGAGTAAATATGTTTCAAGCCTACACTGATGTATAAAATTGTATAAAATCAATTTAGTAATATGAAAATAAAATACGATGTTCTTTTAGTCGGGTTGATGTTTCTGTCATCATGCGGCAAGGAGGAGAAACGGGAATTTGCCATGCCTGAGTTTGACATTACAGAAGCTGCTGTAGAGACTGTAATATCAGGTGAGGATGAGCTTGTTCCGGTTGTGACGCCTGGTACACCATTGGAGTTCACAGACTCTACAATTGTAATAGCAGGATATATGGATAAAAAGTTATTACATGTGTATGACCGTCATAATGGAAAGTTGATAGATTCTCCTGTTAAAATGGGAGACAGTCCTGCGGATGTGGTCAGACTCCTAAATTTTGCAAGGTATAAGGACGGGTGGCTGATTTATGATGAAGTTCCGAATTTATTAAAAAGATATGACTCCGATTTCAATTTCATGGAATCAACGCAAATCCCCAAAGCTGGATTTGCCGCTATAAATAACTCTTTTATATTACCGGATGCCCGTGTATTAGCTATGGGATTCCGGAAAGATGGCCTCCCTTCCACTCTCAAGCCATTGGGTATGCAGATTATAGATGGCTCAAAGGCTGGCAATATGATTTCTGAAACACCGGTAGACAGTTTGATTAAAGAAAACTATCTTTATGTGAGAGAGCGGTATGCTGTCAATCCGAAATTAGACAAACTCGTGTGCGGCACTCTCGAAGGAGGAGTCATAGAGACGTTCAATGTGGATGGCAACAATCTTGAGCCAAGGGCATCCTATCTGTTGTTTCCATACAATGTTGCGGAGCAGAATGGTATGAAAAGAAGGGCTATTGATTCAAAAATCGGTTTCTCCTCGATTATAGCCGATGACAATAAGATTGTGGCAGCACTTTTAGGAGACAAGAACCCCGCGTTGCCTACCGACATAACCGTATGGGACTGGGATTGCAAACCGTTGCGCAAATACACTACGAATGCCGTGATACTTACTATGGCGTTCTCTCCCGATGACCCTGATACTCTCTATGCCGTGGTGGTTGAGGATGAAGGAGATCCCAAAATCGTGACCTACCATTGTCCCGGTCTCAGCGAATGCAAATAAAATAATGACATCATAAATATCAAAAGAGGCTGCCTAAACTTGTTAGACAGCCTCTGTTTAGATTGTTGGATTGTGTTTTAATACTTCTCGAGGGTGAAGGGTGCGGGACGCTTCAGGGTCTCCTTATGCTCTTTGCCGAAGGTGTCGGTCCAGGAGATCTCTACCGGAGTGTCGGAAGATGAGGTCTGCGCACGGAATAGCTGGAACTTGCGAGGTTTCTGATAACCTTTGTTTTCCACGACGTTGAGCCATATTGTGTTACGCACCATGTATGAGAGAGTATAGAGGGGATTCTCCTCGGTGACAATCTCTATTGGGAGCTCTTTGCCATTCTCCTTGATGGTGAGCTTGCCTTCCGGATCCCATGCCCATAGATTGACATACACATAGTTATCGGGAACGTTGCTGTAATCTGTCCATTTGGGATAGTTCTTAAGAAATGCCTGTATTTCAGCTGATTTAGCGAAATAGTCTTTCACCTGATTCATATCCCATGCGAAGAATTCTCTGTCAGCATCATATTCATAGGGGATATGATCCCATTTCAGGTCTTTGCCATCAGCTGTGAAAAGTTCGAATGCAGCGGGTGTTCCGTCGGGGCAGAGGTTTTTCAGCCCTGTTGCTCGGGTACGCCACCATGACGCGCATGTGCCTGAAATATTATGGTCGATGAAATTCTGTTCTTCCTTTGGCATGCGCACAAGACACTGTTTGTGGGAATGTCCTGTGAATGAATGCACATCCTTGTAAGGTTTCAGAATATCAAGCAACTCGCGTGTGCTCTTCTCCTCGGGTTTGAATTTATAGGCAGAACCGTCGTTCTTAGCCCAACGCAGAATAGGGCAGTGTGCTCCGATCACTACCGGTGTGTCGTAAGACACGTCAGCGAGATCCTTGCGTAGCCAGTCAAGCTGCTCCTGAGTGAAGTTCTCATGATAGTTGCGCTTGCCGGGTATACCGGGATAGCTGTGATGCTCAAGAGGAGTGTTGATATATTCGATATTGTCGAGCACCACATAATGAACATCGCCTATGTTGAATGAATAATATCTCGGACCGAATGCCTTCTGATAAGGAAGCGAGGCACGGAAGTCAACGCCTTCGCCCGAAGGTGTGGCGCCATCGTTGTCATGATTACCCATAACGTTATAGAACGCCGTGGGATAATCAGCTGCGTTGAGGGTATTGCGCAACTCACCGATAGGGTAGTTATGCGCATACCAGTACATATCCCATGTGCCGTCGCCCATATGCACGGTGTATACAGGTTTTCCCTCATCATTGAGCCTCTTTACCTCTTTGCGCAGACGCTCTACATACTCATCTGAGAAGATCTCCACATCATTACGCTCATTGGCGAGATGGATATCGGTAAGGAAGAGCACGGCATGATTTTTATTGTCAACTTTTTTCAGGCGGAAGTCATGACGTTCGTATTGGTCGGCGGGAAGGGTGAAATCTGCCCAGAACTGCGGCACCACATCATCTCTGTATGCCTCGTATCCGGAAGGTGTGCTGATAAACACCTGAGGATTCTGTTTCTTTGATTTCAGATAGTAAGCACCTTTTTTGTTTGTTTTGGTAACTTCATATCCATCGGAGACAGTGACGCCGGCAACCGGCTTTCCATCGCACTCCACAGTGCCAGCCACTGTAACCCCCTTGCCCGGCTTAACCGGCAGGTTTGACTTATACGTGGACTGGGCATTGGCGGCTGTGGCGCACATCAACGCCGCAGTCATCAAGGTTAACTTAAAAAGTTTCATCACGAAATAGTTTATAAATGTTATTGTTGCTTGTCGAAACCAGTTTTGCAAAGTTATGAAATAATATTGAATGTTGCAATACCTATTTCAGGGTATTGCAACATTCATGCATCGTATATTGGTGGCTGAAACCTACATCTGCTGGTAATCTTTTGCGAGACCGCCCGTGCCGGTCTCTTTATAGAGTGAGGGTAGGTCGTGACCTGTTTCGCGCATTACGTTCACGAGCTTGTCGAAGCTGACGCGATGCACACCGTCGGAGAAAGAGGAATATATGTTGGCATCCAGTGCACGGGCCGCTGCGTAGGCGTTGCGCTCGATGCAGGGGATCTGCACAAGTCCGCATACAGGGTCGCAGGTCATGCCAAGATGGTGTTCCAGACCCATTTCTGCCGCGTATTCAATCTGAGCGGGACTGCCGCCGAAGAGCTGGTTGGCTGCCGCGGCAGCCATGGCGCACGCCACTCCTACCTCTCCCTGGCAACCCACTTCGGCTCCTGAGATAGATGCGTTCTGTTTCACCACGTTGCCGATGAGTCCGGCTGTGGCAAGGGCGCGGAGCACTCGTGTCTCTGGAAGATCGCGGCTCTTCCACAGATGATAGAGCACACCTGGAATCACACCGCATGACCCGCATGTCGGGGCAGTCACGATCACTCCTCCCGATGCGTTCTCCTCGCTGACAGCCAATGCGTAGGCGAAGGTGAGTCCACGGCTCTTCAGGTTGTCGCGGTAGCCGGTGGCCTTCACATAATATTGAGTGGCCTTGCGGCGAAGATTCAGCGGGCCGGGAAGGCGTCCCTCGCGGGATATGCCCCGTTCTACAGCCGCCTTCATCACTTCCCATACTTCATGGAGATAATCCCATATCCCTGGGCCCTCACACTCCTCGACATATTCCCAATAGCACTTACCCGTACGCTCGCAATATTCGAGGATGTCGGTAAGCTTATTCATCGGATAGATATCTTTCGACTCGCTTTCGGCATCACCATCGATCTTGATTGCCCCGCCTCCGACACTATATACCGTCATGTCGAACAGTATGTTGCCGTCCGGATCCAGAGCCTTGAACAGCATGGCATTGGGATGATAGGGAAGAAAAACATCAGGGAGCCATTCAATCTTCACCTCTTTTCCGGCATCATTGAATGTCTCTATTATGGCAAGATCCGTCATGTGGCCCTTGCCTGTGGCAGCGAGTGAACCATAAAGCGTCACCTCGTATGCTGCCGCTCCTTCGGGAGCGCGGTTCAGAAATTCGCGGGCCGCCTGACGCGGTCCCATGGTATGGCTGGAGCTCGGCCCGGTGCCGATACGGTATATTTCCTTAATCGATTTCATAGGGATAGTGTGATTTTATACGACAAAAGAGTAGTTGGAATATTGTATCGCGGATATAACCGCGTTGCCTTTTGATTATATATGTTTTTTGACTATGTTGACGTAATCATTCAATGTTGTGGCAGATTCAGATTCTTCATCGCTGATTTTAATGTTGAATAATGTTTCAATCTGAATGATGAAATCGATAACATCTAATTCATCGAAGCCTAAGTCCTTTGAAAGCTGATCATTTAATTTTATATCTGTAAGGTCAGGATTAATACCATGTGCTGTTTGTAAAATAAACTCGGCTACTGCATCAATTCCGTGTGCGAAAAAATCACGATAGACACCCATACTGTCTGAGGTCATGATTTTATACACTCCATTAGATTCTTTAATAACACTGGTAAGTTTGATTTCATATTTACAGTCTTGGAGATTTTGGATACCATTGTTGTCAATATAGCGAGAGGTGATAAACAACTTACTTGGGACCGATTGACTCAAATGTCCGGTCATGATTACTGTACCATCCTGTGTGGATATCTGAGATAATGTAATTTTATTGTTTTGAGAATTGACTATGAGCATCCAGATTTCACCATTATTCCCGTTTTGTTGAGAGGCAGAAAATGTGGGTGACTTTTTACCATCACGAATCATATAAAATGATTCGAGTTTCATAACAAGTGTATTATTTGGGCTTCCAAAGTCTTTAATCAGTCCTGACCAAGATTGGGCAGCTCCGGAAAATATTGTCAATATCAACATACCCGCAGATAGCAGGAATTTGTTTAAACTTTCTTTAGTTTTAATTATATCCATGTATTGAATTTTATAAGATAGATTCTTAAGGTTTTGAGGTTATCTCGGGCACCACGAGGTTGATGATTGTATCGGGATCTACACGGTGCTCTCCGTCAAAATCATGATAGCGACTGAAGTGCTGGAGATATTCATCCTTGCAGTTCACAACGGAGTCGCGCGTTCCGAAGAATGCTGTCACTAAATCCGGGGAATCCTTGCGACCGTTGAAAATGCCGAATTTGGGGTCAAACTGCTTTGCCTCCATAGTCTCATATTTCTTGACAAGCTTGGGTGTCACCTCAAAATCTGTGGCACCATCGCGTCTGGGAGTGTGGAATGGCAAACGCTGCCCCGTCTTCTCCTTGAGATGCGCGGAAGTATGGAAAGAAGGGTTTATCAACAGACGTCGCCACCCCTTGAAGAGTTGCGCATACATCCCGCCCATTGATGTGCCGACTATTATATCGTCAGGCGAGAGGGTTTCCGCCAGACGCTTGAGGGCAGTGATGGCGAGTTCCGGCTGAACCGGTATGTCTGGAGCCACCACTTCATATCCACCGGGAAGCGAGCGGTCGAGCCTCCGGGCAGTCGCAGACTGTCCGGAGCTTCCCATGCCATGCAAATATACAACTTTCATAACCGCAAATTTTTCACCGTTACAAATTTAATGATAAAACCTCACCCAGCAAAATTGTTTGTCTACCCTGTTTTTAATATTGCTTCGCTAAAATTTAATAACATAGAGAAATCATCCGACGGTTACGATTGGTTGACCGAAGAATGTGGAAAGCATGGCGAGTGTAGCGAGCGTAAAATTATGCTCACCACTAAGCCAACGTGTAACTTCATTAGGACGCTTGCCTACAGCTTCGGCAAGTTGTTTACGGTTTAAACCTTTCTCTTTCATAAGAGCATCAATCCTGTTTGATATTGCGAAAGAAAGTCGCGTTTCCTCACGTTTGGCAGGAGGAATCTCGTTGAAAATTTCTTCGAGACAGATATTGGCGGTTCTCATAACTCAAAGGTTTTATGGGTTTTTATTTCTTTCTCTGTTATCTCTACATTACCAGAGCGCATTTCTTGTTTAAGAAGATTTTCAAACTTCTGTAAATCCATAACGTAACCTTGAAGTGTTGCATCTTCTTCATAGGTTTGGCTATTCTTGACATCACCGTTGCCGAGTACAAGAATTTTATCGTTAAGGCGGAGGCAATAAAGGCGAAGTTTAGATTTGAGGATAGGAAGAGCCACGACAGAATCTCGCATCTTTCCTTCAGGTCTGAAATAGCGTTCCAATGCTCCATTTGTGAGAATTTGTTCAATAAATCGCATTATTGTCTGAAAGTCGGTATTTAGGACAGCGTCGTTGCGGAATTTTGAAACGAATTTTTCAAATTCGCTCTTGTCATCCGAAAGGAATTGAATTGTGTACATAGTACAGCTGTCGCTGCTGTTCACCAAAAGGAGTTCTACTTCGCTCATAATACTTTGCCTTTGTTTTTACAACGCAAAGTTACAAAAAATGTTTCACATAAATGTAAAATGAATGTGGGAATGTTTTTAGTGTGGGAATGTTTTTAAGGATACGATTCATTGATAGACTGAAATTTTAATTGGAAAGAAAACCGATAATGGCATTTGCAATAATGTGGTGGATTTGTTAAATTTGTTGCATAATGACTCAAGAATCTCAAATATAACATTTCGGGAATTGATCAAATGCTATTGAATGAATGGGAAACATTATATACGGTTTGTAAATCTGTTTTTGAAAATACAGTTTATAGTAACCCATCGGAGATTACAAGTTGTTCGGAATTTGATGTGATCTTAAGATATATTGAAAAAAATAAGGATTGTGTTTATATGGTGTTCGATAGATTGTCTCATGGAGAATTTACAGCTGTCTTAATTCTGAGGGAATTAAAGAAACAGGGATTTTTTAAAGATGTTGATATTTCGACTCGTAGAGGAGGGTCTGAGATGTTGAATGAAGACAAAGTGACAATTGTAAGACCATTAATATCGAATTATGTGGCTCTTGCAAGAAGATTCATTGGAGCATATAACGATAATAATATAGTTGAACTCAATGATAGGAACAAATTTATATCCGGCAAAACATATAGTAACTCTTTTGATTTCAAATTAGTGTCTTATAATAAGGAGATAAGGTTGGATGTGGCAGCCGCAGATTGTAAAAGTATTGATTCAATAATCCTATATGATATGTCAGGTCGAGAGATTTATGTTTCAGATAAAATATTGGATTGTCGGGATCAAATCTCGTTTAGTATTGGGAATAAGGGTGTGTATTTGGCTGTGGTTACAGTGAATGGTAAAATAAATGTGAAGAAAATATATGTTGAAGATTAATAGATATATTAAGATTTGTGCGGTGACAATAATCTTATCTTGTTGTGATGTTTCATCGGCAAGTTATGCAGAGACGTTCCCGGAGTCACTGGGTGGACTTACTCCTTATTCGCTTCCAGTCATAGATGGGTCGGAGTCAACGATGCCATTGAGGCACATACTTGTTGGCAAACTTTTAAAATTGGATTATAAATGGGAGAGGGATCCTTTCGCTCCCCCCGGACAGGGTTTGAAAATGATTTACCTTGATTATTCTTCTATACCGAATGACAAGGATTATCTAATAAAAAATAAACTTATTACCACTAATACTCATCCATCATTTATAAGCTTGATTGAAGGAAAGGTGGATATAATTATTACGGCAAGAGATATATCAAGAGATGAACAGTCATATGCTGAAAAATCAGGTGTGAGGATTATGTCAAAACCAATTGCAATGGATGCCTTGACTTTTATGGTGAGTCCAAAAAATCCGGTGGAGAATCTTACTCATGACGAAATTCGTGGCATCTATTCAGGCAATATAAAGTTCTGGAGTCAGGTCGGTGGGTCAACAGAACCTATAACTCCTTATGTGAGAAATAGAAATTCCGGAAGTCAGGAGAAATTTGAAACGATGGTAATGGATGGTCTTGAAATACCGGATTTTCCTGAACTTCAAATCGGAACTACCATGGAATCGCCATATATAAAATTAAAATATGATAAGACAGGGATTTCATATACCCCTTTTTATTACTATAATTTTATTGTTGACAATGATGATACCAAGGCAATAGGAATAAACGGTGTGTCAATGACAAAGGAACATATAATTGACGGCACTTATCCTTATAATACTGAGGTTTTTGTGTGCGTGAGAGAAAATATTGATAAATCTTCAGTGGCTTATGAGTTATATCGCTATCTTACAACTTATCAGGGGCAAGAGATTGTTGAAGAAAGTGGTTATGTCCCGATTTTACAATCTACCGGTATCCGCGGTGTGCCGCAAGCCAGAGATATTAAATTACAAGGGAATGTGTTACAGCTGCCTCGGGATATGAGCTTCAGTATGGTCTTGATATATGATATGAATGGTCAACAGATTATGAAGTTGGATAATCCCAATGAATCGATTTATTTGGGTCATCTTCCTGTCGGTCTGTACATGGTTCAAGCATTTGAAAAGCATTTGAAGGGATCCGCACATGTATTAAAGGTAGTTGTGAAATAATGAAGTGGTCTGCTGATGTCGGGTTTGAACATCGGCGGGGAGAGTGTTGTTTTTTTATTACAGTTACACATATTGAATATTGAATACTATTGAATACTATGGATACACAAAAAATGAATGAATTGAAAGATGCGAAAGGTGTTGCTCTTGTGGAGTTTTATGCTTCATGGTGCCCTCATTGCAAGAGGATGATGCCCGTTGTGGAGGATATAAAGGTGCTTCTTGACGGCAGAGCGAAGGTGTATCAGTTTGATATCGATGAGAATAGCGATTTTGCTACGGCTCTCGATGTGACCTCTATCCCAGCATTTATCATTGTCCGCGATGGCGAGGAGATGTGGCGAGCCACAGGCGAGATGGATGGAAGTGTGCTTGAATCGAAGGTAGAGTCGTTTCTTTAATCAGACAACCACATGTCTCTATTCACCGATTTCCTGACGGTATTGAAAGTGCCGCATACCTCAGCTTACAGCGACAAGGCATTCAAAGATATGCCCTTCAAGTCGCTGTTCGGTTTTTCACGCCTGCTTGCATCGTATGGCGTGGAATCGGAAGGCGTGACGCTTTCTGACAAGACCTTGCTTACGCGGCTGCCCGTGCCATATATAGCGCGCGACAAACACAGTTTTGTTATCGTCACAGGTATTCACAAAGGTCAGGGAGTTGTAGAGGATCAGATTGATTTTATAAGGTTTGGCAAGCGAGAAAGTGTCGGGGTGAAGAAATTTTCCGATGATTCCACCGGAATCGTCCTGCTTGCATCGGCTGGGCAAAATTCGCGCGAGCCGGATTACAACTCCCATCATCTGATGGAATTGGCGGAGAAAGGGAAAGTGTGGATTCTTGTGGCATGCGCGATATTTTTAGTTTTTTCGGGATTTGTGGTATCCGGTCTTTGGGACAGTCTGTCGGCAATGTTGCTTGCAGCTGTTGACTTTGCCGGAATTTTTGTCACATGGCTGTTGCTGCTGAAATCGCTTAAGGTGAAAAGTCGTTCCGCCGACAGGATCTGTGGAGTGCTTCAGGAGCATGGCTGCGACCATGTGCTTGAACAGAAGGCATCAACATTCTTCGGAATCTTCAGCTGGAGCGAGGTTGGCATAACATATTTCTCTCTCTCCACGCTGCTGCTCTTCCTCTTCCCCTCTCAGATTCACAACCTCGCGCTGATCAACGGCTGTTGCCTGCCATTTACGGTATGGAGCATATGGTATCAGAAATTCCGGATAAAGACCTGGTGCACACTGTGTGTCACAACCCAGTGCCTGTTATGGTTGCAATTCTTCTGCTATCTTGCCGGAGGTTGGTGGAAAGATGTCTTTCCGATAGGTCTGCCGTTTTTCATGATGGTGGCGGCATATGGTGCGGTGCTTATGGCTGTCAATAAGGTGGTATCGTTTATAAAAAGAAAAGGTTGATGAATGCTTTTGATAAAATTAACAAAGAGTTGGGTCTAACTCCGATGACTCCGGTGGAAATGAACCGGATTCATCTCGAAAGCGGTGAGCATACGCCCCTTTCCGACAAGATTGCTGACAAAATTTCCCGCGTATAATTTTGGAAGAGGGATAAAAATAGCTTAATTTGCACATTATTTATGTGTAAACAGGGCTTAAATGGAGAATCTGGATGATAAGGCGGCTATGCCGCAAGCCACTCAAACCGGAAGGGTGAAGAAAACAAAGAAAGAGGCGACGGCGCGCAGCGGAGTGATATGTCTGCTTGTGGTGTTCGGTCTGTTCTGGTTTTTAGGGCAGGGGATGGGAATCGCCAACATGCTGAAGACCATCATGAATACCGCACATGACCTGCTTCTAAACACCGTTTTCTATCTCATGTCGATATGCGTGCTCACCGGCGCGATCGGTCGTATCTTCATGGAGTTTGGAGTTGTCAAGCTTTTGGAGAAACTGCTGCGACCGTTGATGAAGCCGCTCTTCAATCTCCCCGGAGTAGCCTCACTGGGAGCTGTGATGACTTTTCTCAGCGACAATCCTGCCATCATATCTCTTGCCTCCGACAAGCGTTTCAGCACTTATTTCAAGAAATTCCAGTTTATCTCACTCACCAACTTCGGCACAGCCTTCGGTATGGGTCTGCTTGTGATGGTTTTCATGGTAGGGCAGGGATTCTTCTGGGAGCCGTTGGTGGGATTCGCCGGCGCTTTCATCGGTTGTGTTGTCTCCACGCGGCTGATGCAGTATTTTGTTGTGAAAAATTACCCGGAATACCTTGAAGAGGAGATGAATCCGGTTTCGGTGTCAGAAGAGAAAAACAAAGACGAGGAGGAAGGAAAAAGTGGCTTTGTGAGAGTGCTGTCAGCTCTTCTTGATGGCGGAAAGTCGGGCGTGGAGGTAGGTATAGCCATAATCCCCGGTGTGCTCATCATCTCCACTTTGGTAATGATTCTGACTTTCGGTCCTTCTGCAAACGGTGAATATACCGGTGCTGCCTACGAAGGTGTCGCTATCCTTCCATGGCTCGCGCAGAAAGTAAATTTCATATTCGAATGGCTGTTCGGCTTCACCGATCCGCATCTCATCGCATTCCCTATCACATCTTTAGGTGCGGTAGGCGCTGCGCTCAGTCTTGTCCCCAACTTCCTGAGCCAGGGATGGATGGACGGTAATGCTATAGCCGTATGTACCGCTATCGGAATGTGCTGGAGCGGCTATCTATCCACCCACACAGCCATGCTTGATTCCCTCGGCTTCCGCGAACTGACATCCAAGGCCATATTGGCTCACACGATAGGCGGTCTTTGCGCGGCTGTGGGAGCGCATTTAATCTATGAGCTTATATCGATTGTTATATAAGAATGAAATATCAAGGTTTGAACAATGAGCAGGTGGCACAAAGCCGAAACCTGCATGGTGAGAATGTGCTCACCCCGGTTAAACGTGATCCTCTTTGGAAACAGTTCCTCAACGGTTTCAAGGATCCGCTGATAGTGATATTGCTTGTGGCGCTCGCGCTGTCGATAGGTATCGCCATATATGAATCGTATATGGATGCCGACCATTCGTTCAAACCATTCTTCGAGCCGGTGGGCATATTTGCCGCTATATTTCTTGCCACAGGTTTGAGCTTCTGGTTTGAGATGAAGGCCAACAAGGAATTCGCAATCCTCAATCAGGTCAATGACGAGGAGCCGGTGCAGGTATGGCGCAATGGTGTCATAACCGAGGTTCCCCGCAAGGAGATTGTTGTTGGGGATATTGTGGTTATAAACACTGGTGATGACATCCCCGCCGACGGAACTTTGCTTGAAGCTGTCTCGATGAGCGTCGATGAGTCATCGCTTACGGGCGAACCATCCTGCATGAAGACTACGGATGCCGATCTGTTTGATCCAGAAGCCACCTACCGTTCCGATGCCTTGATGCGTGGCACCAAGGTGATGGAAGGTCACGGTGTGTTTGAAGTTACAGCCGTAGGCGATCGCACTGAGAATGGCAAGGTTTTTAAGGAGTCGCAGATCGACAATTCTGTCAAGACCCCGCTTAATGAGCAGCTTGACCGTCTCGGCAAGCTCGTTTCAGTGTCGAGTTATGTTATAGCCGGCATCATTGTGGCTGGCCGTATGGTGATGTATTTCTCACATGTCGGTGAATTTGAATGGATAGGATTCATACAATATTTCCTTCAGACCATGATGATTGCCGTGACGCTTGTTGTGGTGGCGGTGCCGGAAGGATTGCCCATGGCTGTCACGCTCTCGCTCGCATATTCCATGCGTCGTATGCTCCGCACCAATAATCTCGTTCGCAAGATGCATGCCTGCGAGACAATGGGAGCCACTACCGTCATATGCACGGACAAGACCGGTACGCTGACACAGAATCAGATGCAGGTGTATGAAACCGATTTCTATAATCTTCCCGAGGGTGATGTGGCTGCCAGTCCGTTGGGACAGACGATAGTGGAAGGTATAGCCGCCAATTCCACCGCACAGCTTGACCTCTCGAATCCGGATAAACCCAAAGTGCTCGGTAATCCTACCGAGGGCGCATTGCTGCTATGGCTAAGAAGTCAGGGTGTGGACTATGCTGCTGTCAAAGGAAAGATATCTGTTGTCGATGAGTTGCCATTTACAACTGAAAGGAAATACATGGCCACAGTTGTGGAATCGGATGTAACCCGCGCCAAGGATGGCAAACGTGCTGTAGTGGCGTATGTTAAGGGTGCGCCGGAGATAGTGTTAGGCATGTGCCGCAATCTTCCGCAAGGTGTCACCAAAGAGGAGATAGAGGCGCAGCTGCTCGGATATCAGAATCAGGCGATGCGCACGTTGGCGTTTGCCTATGAGGTGCTTTCTCCCGGCGAGGATGTGATTGAGGAAAACCGATATACAGGCGATAATCTCACATTCCTGGGTATCGTGGCGATCTCAGATCCTGTCCGTGCGGATGTGCCGGCGGCTGTGCGCGAGGTGCTTGATGCCGGTGTGAAGGTTAAGATTGTCACCGGTGATACCCCGGCGATCGCCCGAGAGATAGGCAGGCAGATAGGATTATGGACAGATGAGGATACGGATGAGAATATCATCACAGGCTCCGAGATAGCCGCCATGAGCGATGATGAGCTGGAGCGTCGTGTCGGCAAACTCAAGATCATAGCCCGTGCCCGGCCTATGGACAAGAAACGGCTTGTGGAGGCTTTGCAGCGAAATAATGAAGTAGTGGCTGTCACCGGTGATGGAACTAATGATGCCCCCGCCCTCAAGGCGGCACATGTCGGTCTCTCCATGGGCGACGGCACGTCCGTTGCCAAGGAAGCATCCGACATCACGATTGTCGACAACTCCTTCTCATCCATTGGCAGGGCAGTAATGTGGGGACGCTCGCTTTACCGCAATCTGCAGCGCTTCATCATGTTCCAGCTAACGGTCAATGTGTGCGCCTGTCTGATAGTGCTTGCCGGAGCATTCATGGGTATGGAATCGCCTCTTACGGTGACACAGATGCTGTGGGTGAACCTTATCATGGATACCTTCGCCGCTATGGCTCTTGCCTCTCTACCACCTTCGGAAGACGTGATGCGCGACAAACCGCGTCCGCGGAAAGCCTTCATTATCACGCCAGCAATGTGGCGTAACATAGCCGGAGTGGGACTGTTGTTCTTCCTGATAATGTTTGTAGCTCTCAGCTTCCTGCAGCACGTTTCGGTTCCGGCAGGTTGTGAATCCATTCTTTCGCTGTTCCGATCCGGGATAGGGGGATTCCATGAGCTTACGGCATACGAGCTCTCGCTCTTCTTTACATTCTTTGTGTTCCTGCAGTTCTGGAACATGTTCAACGCCCGTGCATTCGGCACCGGACGTTCCGCCTTGCACCTCAAAGGATGCAACGGGTTCCTTACAATCGCGATGGTCATCCTCGTCGGTCAGTTCATCATCGTCACCTGCGGTTACGGCTTCTTCAACGTTGTGCCCCTTTGTTGGAACGACTGGCTGCTCCTGATAGGCTCAACCTCGCTTGTTCTCTGGACCGGCGAATTCTTCCGTCTGTTCCGCAAACCGGCATAGTGCCGGTTTGCAATTGTGACGGGTTCTGATTATGCGGTTTGAAAGAAAATAACTGAGTATCGAAAGAATAAGTGTTAAAATAAAGCCGAAAAAGTGTTAAAAGGAAAGAGAATAAAGTAATTTTAACTAAAATTAACAATTCGGGGGGTAAAACCTAAATATTAATTGT
>OFFM01000818.1_pt1 | contig 20938 bp, 29 predicted proteins | sample 1521401 | NCBI WGS metagenome assembly OFFM01 (sample SAMEA3504118, study PRJEB24116) | mouse gut metagenome | biome: mouse gut; feature: mouse-associated habitat; material: faeces | place: Denmark | collected 2011
TTATCTTATTATTATTCTTTTTAGTGTATGAGTGAAGTCGGTTTGAGAAAAACTATATGCGTCTATAAAAGATGTAGAACAAATTCATATTAGCAAAAAGAAAAAGATATTATTATTATACTACATACTACACTAAATAACTTGCGAAATTTCAATCATTTAAATCTCGTGTGAGTTACAGTCAGGAAGCAAAATAGAGTATTGTCAGCCTTGCCAGGGGACTTGTGTAATCTAACAATAGTTATTAGAAATATTGCTTATTAGATTATTTTACAGTTACTTTGCGCTGTGAATAATTCAAACAGCAATATGGCCATCCGAAAGTTTAATGCAGGCGACAAAGTGTGCCACAAAGACAGAGGCTATGTTGGTACGATAGTATCCGGCGATGATGCGAATGGCTACTCCGTCCATTATCCTTGCGATGATGAGGAATACCACGTAAGCAAGGATGAGATTGAGTTTGTGGATGCGAAGTCTGTGTTCCTGTCGTGTCTCCAGTCCTTGCTGAGGGAGTTTGATGTGGAGATATTTGCAATCAACGGCATTGTTGCAAATGGCATAGGCATCAAAATAGGATGTGAGGATGTCTACTATAAGAAACCTTTGTGGAATATGTGCACACTCACCGCTTCCAACATCATGGACTTTGAAAAATAACAGCAAACGCCCCGAATTTGCCACCTCAGAGCCTCGCCACGGCATTTTATTGGCTCGGCTGACGACTTTATTATCCGAGGGTTGAGAGCGGCGTGAATGGGCTTAAAATAAAGAATTGTAAATATAAAAAGATAATCGAACTATGACAACCAACATCCTATTAACCCTAATCGGCGTGCTGTTGTTGGCACGGATAGTCCTGCAAGTGTGGCCAAGAAAGAAAGGCTATGCTGCTGAGAGCGAGGTGGAGAATACGGCACGAATCACGAGCAGAGATTTAAACGACATATGCGTGATTATTGGAATGCTCCAAAACGACGGATGGGAACTTGTGGCGGCGCATCCATTAAAGGCAGGCCGGGAAATCCTATTTTTCACACGTAAGAAAACCAAGAGATATATTTAGAAATGAAGCATCACGGGCAATATGACTTGCTGACACCTGAGGAATTGGGACTTAATGCCGCTTATTATGATGACGAGCCGAGAGTGCGCGAGTTTATAGACAAGCAACTCAATCGGTATAAGGCAAAGCATCGTAACGATAAACGACATAACAAAAATTGAGAAGAGGATATGGTAAGCAGTAATGTGTATTCATCGCTCGTGGAATGGCTATCCACTGCGATGGAGAAAGAGTTTGCGGCGACGAGAAAGCCGGAGTATAAGACCAAGACGCTTATTGGGCTTGGTAGGAACAGTAAAGTGTGGAGTTCGTGGATTGAAACCCTGCTGACTGACCTCTTTGAGCAATTCTTGTGCTTAGATAAGGAGAAACGTGTACTCGTCGGAGAGGACGGGGCTACACTCTATGCCTACAACGGGGCTTTTTTTGAGCAGATTGATGTCAAGGCGGAGAAGTTTATGGCTGAGCTGGTTAAACGCACAATGAGGGCATTGAAAATCGGCTCGATGTACGTGCAGAAATGCCCGGTTGACATTGCCAAGAGCATCGTCAGCACGCTTACAAGCTCGGATGAGTACCTTTATAAGCCGGATAGGAGGTATATTGCGTTTACCAACTACATCTTCGACTTGCAGACAGGCAAGCCAAAGTCGTTCAATATTAAATATAATCCCTATTTGGTGCTTGACATTGAATATAAGGACAGAGATACCTGCTATAAGGAGGCTGCGGAGAAGTATGGCGTTGGGGATAATCCGTGCCGACTGTGGGATAGCAAGCTGACCGGCAAAAATAACGGCAATCTGCCCGGCATCATACCCGATAGCGAGATTCGGGATGCATTTCAGCAATGGTGTGGCTCACTTCTCGTTGACCCGGATGTTCATGCACGTGAATATGTATGCTACCTTGTGGGGCCGGGTGCAAATGGCAAATCGGTGCTTGCCAATGTAATTTCAAAGGTGTTCGGGAACGAGTATTTTTCACATTTCACACCCCGGCAGTTGTTCAAGGACAGCGACCGAGGTGCGAATATTGCGGCCCTGAAGGGGAAAATCGCTAATTTGTGCGATGATTTGTCGGCTGTTGACGTGTCGGGAGGAGATTATAAGAGGTTTGCGAGCGGACAGGCGTTTGAGGCGCGTGTGCCCTATTCAAAGGCACCAATCCAAGTTTATGCACCTCCGATGCTTTGCTGTGCCAACGAATTGCCGGAGCAGCGCGACAACAGCAAGGGCAATGAACGAAGGCAACTCATACTCCACACCACTACTTACAGCTTCCTCGGCGACGAGCAGGACACCGATTTGGTGAGCAAACTATCCACGCCCGAAGCTCGTCTGTATGTGTTCCATTGGATTTATGAGGGCTATCGTAAGGTGATGAAAAACAATGGACGCATCAAACTCGGACAACGTGTGGTGGACGCTATCAACCGGGTTATGGCATCGAGCAACAACATGAGGCGTTGGTGGGGCGAGCGCGATTATGTCGCGGTGTTAACTCCTGTGGATAAAGACCCACGGTGGAAGTTCATCAAGTCGCTATATGAGGATTATGTGGATTTCTGCAAGGCAGAGGGCAGTGAGGCTCGGCAACGCAAGGACATATCCACATTCCTGCGAGGCAAGGGATATGAGAACGATAAGGGTGTAAGACGCATCGCGAGCGGCATCGAGTATTGTGTCGGCAAGTTAGCGTATGACACAATGGGAGATGGTGAAATAATTTGTGGGGCATAAATCTAATAATTATTATTAGATTTGTTGTGTAACTGAAAATAATTCACTTACTTTGCGGTGTACAACGTGCGAGGTTGTGAATAAGGTATTAAATGGCTCATACAAGTAGTCCGATGCTCGCACCGTCGGGCGAAAGTTTGAGCCTTTGTGATTGAATATGACGAGAGGGGAATATACGCTCAAACGAGCCGAGATTGACAAGCGGATACGATGTCTGACAGATGAGAGGGACGCTCTTGACCGAGAATACGTACAGACGCTTACTGATATACGTGTTGGTGATAAAATTGAGTATGGCGACAATACGCGTCGTGTTGGAGTCGTGAAGAGTATCTACCTTTTGGGCGGGGGGACGGCGGCATTTAGTGTCGCCAGAATAAAGAAAGATGGTAGTGTTTCGGATTATTTGACAGAAGTATGGGAATATCACAATCCACAAAAGGTAGACAAATGACGCAAGACCAGCAATACGCAGCATGGCGGTCGCTGCCGGAGGAAGTTAGGGAAGAGGTCAGTGACTATTACAAAGGCTGGCGTGATAGCATTTCGTTTGGAGGTGAATGTGCGGTATTGGAATATATTTTCGGCAAGCACAACCTCACCGCGACCGAGGAGGAGAAGCCGAGGGAAACCTACATAGACGGCAAATTCCACTGTGGTGATAAGGTTGTCACAACCGCTTGCTGTCCCCTATACGGCAAAGGTTGGATAGGTACGGTGGTGCAATGCCATGAGAGCGATGTTGATGTGGCGTTTGGACTGAGAGTGGTACCCCATGTCGCTCTTTGTGACCTTGCCCCCTACACTGAGGAGCAAGAGTCAAAAAATGGCGAGCGCGTTGATTCGTCATCTTCGCTTCAAAATGACATTTCAAGCTTATCAAAAGAAGATGCTGAGGAGTTAGCCAAGTGTTTGGCTGCGGTGGATGATTTCGTCAAAGAATACAAGGATTCACAAGTTGATTGGCTCGCCTACCGCATGGGGTTGGCGAAAGACACACTCCGTTATATCACAAGTTGCAGTACGCCGCAAGAGATGAAAGCAAACGAATTGGCGGATTATGTAATGACAACGGTTGACGACATCGTCGAGCGACTGAAAGGAGGGGTGAGCCAATGACTAATCTGATAATCGAAGCGGCTCTCTGCATTATTTTTATCATTGTCGCTCTCTACGCCTATAAAAGAGACATCAAGGCTACGGAGAAGCTTAGGCACATTAAAGAACGCGAGAAACGCCTAAGAGGGATATATGAACAACCTTTTTGTTATTGCCACAAGGTGGACTTAGACAGCCACAAGGTAATCGTGGGCGGCAAATGGATAACGGATGGTTATATGCAGGATGGATGCTTCAAGGAGTTCCCATACAATCCCGATGATGAGGAGGATAAGGCGTTTGCAATCCGCGAAGCAGAAGAATTGATTGATAAACTAAAAGAGAAATGAACGACATAGAGAAGCAAGCGAGAGAGTATGCCGAACAGATAGGCAGAGAGTATGAATATGATGGCAGGGAAACTATTGCAAAGCAAGCGTTCCTCGTAGGAGCCTCCTACGCCCTCGGCAACCAGTGGCGCGATGCGGAGAAAGAGAAGCCGGAGGATGGAGAGTATGTGCTTATATATCATTCCGAGTACGGCATTGAGCCGTCTGTGTGGAACGAGAAGGAGCAATGTTGGGATGACGCGCAAGGTGATGATTATATGTACTCTACAAAAACGGTAGAGGCATGGCTACCCATCCCCGAATACAAACCGAAAGGAGAATGATATAATGATAAAACAATACAGAGAAATGAAAGACGATCAGAATTGGAAACGTGTCGCAACCAAGTTTGAGGACACCACAGAGAAAATCAACGACATCCGCAATTTTGTACCGGCTGACATCGTAGTCAGCGTTGACTATGCTGACAAGGATAATCCTATTATCAAACTCTACCACGAGGGCGAGAGTGAGCCTTTTTCGCAGGGCAATGTCGGCGATTATGTAATCAACGACCACGGCAACTTCCGTATCGCCAAAATTGATGAATTTGACGTAGCAGAGTTATTGAAATGACCCACCTCCAGCTGCAACATCTTCCCTGGCGGTTTCAGAGTTCGCTTGCGATGGAGCACGAACACGCCACGGTCTACGCGGCTAAGATTGGTGACAAGCCTATCAGCAAGTGTGTGCATACCATCAAAAAGGCTGACGGCACTTTCGGGCGCAGTTACACCCACTACCTCTTTGGCGGCAAGGTGTATAAGTCTCATAGCAAGGTGCTGGAGGCGATAAATCAGTATTTGAAAACGAATAATTATGAGCAACAAGATTAAACTATTCAAGCAGAAAGCTAAAACCTTTGAGGTTGGAGCATACCGTTTTGTGTTTAACATCAACGAGAAAAATATTCGCAAAGGCAAAGTTGACGGCACATATCTAAAAATTTCGGAACGCAACGGACAATGGTCGCTTACGCTTGATGGCAACGCTCACGTTTTCGGCTATCTTTTGACAGCGGCACAGAAAGAAATGCTTGACCAACTGCGCGATTATGCAATGCTAATCCATCAGTTGTCGCTTATGGTTACGACCGACCAAACTCTGACACATGAAGCGTGGCGCGTACTCTATGATTGGCAAGAGCGTCAAATGACAAAGGGCGCGGAAAACGCCAAGAGCGTCACCGAGGAGCAGGAGATGGCCTCACAAGCTCTGATGGAGGATATAGCCTCAGAAGTCGGCATGAGCGAGAAAGAGTTGAAAGCCAAACGCGAGGAGGATAAAGCCATTCTGCGCGAGTTGCTGAACGAGGATAAGGAGGGCGAGGAATGAGCGAAATTAAGTTTATTCCATATCCCAAGTCAATTAAAGTAGGTGGTCAACACCTCGATGTAAATGATGTTGACCGCATCGGTGATGGTTTGCTTGGGGAGTGTGCTATACACCTCGGTACGATCGAGATTGCCCGATATGTTGACCGGAATGATGAGCCTTCCGCAACATCAAAGCGTAACACGTTCTTCCACGAACTTACCCACGCCATACTCGGTACAATGAAGCACGACCTTAACAATGACGAGCAGTTTGTCTCTACGTTTTCTTCTTTTCTGACAGAGGCAATGGCTGATGCTAAATTTATAGACAATGACCCCGAAGCGAAATAGTCAGCGGCAACTCGGCTTTACCACTGGAGTGGCGAGGATGTTGATGAAATTATTCTATGCTTGCTACAAACTCGGAGTGTGCGATGCCCACGAGGCGCAGGATGAAGGTCTATGCCGTGCGCACGTTGAAAAAACGCGAGTGCCGGGGGTGTTCGGTACTATTCAAGACGAGTATGCCCCTAATGACCTCTTTTGGCAGTTGAAGTTGTGCGAACTTGCGGCTATCGGTAGGTTCTCAGACGCTTTTGACCGCTTCCGCAGAAATGCAGGACGCATTTTTCGCAATTACTACTCCGTGGCGTATGAGGTATTACAGGACGCATACTGCCTGGGGCTGACCGATTACTGCGATGCTTCCTCTGCGGCTGACATATCAGCTTTCAATCACTCGGAGAAGCACGACCGCATACGTTGGACTCGGCAGGGGTTGAAAGTCTGGAAAATGGATAAGTGGGTGAACGAGGCTCAGAGGTTCGCGTTGCAACGGCAGTATATATCGGCTCAGAGCGATGCAAAAGTAAAGGCAAAGGATATGCACTATACGGCATTTATCCGAGGGATTAAGAACGCTTCGGCGGTTAGTTTTGACGCAATGACTTAGGATTATGGCAGTAGATATTAAACAACTTAGGATAGGGTCGCACGTTGAGGTGAATGGCGTGAGGGCGAGGGTTGAGACGTTTAGGAATGTAAGGCTTTCAATTTGCGATGCGCCACACGCTATCTTTACGTCGATTGTTGATGGCGAAAAACGGGAGTGTGGCTGCTTCCTTGATGGCGATGCGGTTAATCCAATCCCAATCACGCCAGAATTACTTGTGGAGTTGGGGTTTGAACTGACAGGTGATTGGGGCGAGTATAAAATCTATTCAAAAAAGAATGTTGCAGTAAGGCTTGTGGGAGAACGTGTTTATGTCAAAGTCGAGCCTAACCTTGGTGCATTATACGATATTAAATACCTCCATGAGCTTGAAAACTTCATATACCTAACACTTGGCAAGGAGCTGATTGAAGAATGAGTAAGGTAATCAAACTGCTGAACACGTCCGTGCCGAAAGGGAATTTGGCATTGATTCCGGTGGGGCTTTACCTGAATCAGTCATTGCAGAAAGCGAAGCCGGGGGCTGTGTTGTCATTTGAGGTTGCTTGGAGGAAAGATAAGCGAGTGCTACGGCAAAAGGTGACGGTGAAGATTAACTCGCCAATTTTCACCTTTGCTATGAGGGCTATCTACGGGCAGGATGCACGAATGGCTGACATCATTGAGCAATGGCGAGCCAACTGCATCATCGAAGGGCTTGGAAAGAATGCTTTCAGCGACGAGTGCCTGCTGATAGAGGTTGGGGAATACGATGCTGACAAAATCAAAGCCGAGCAGGAGGCGAAGCGGAAAGCGCAAGAGGAGGCTGATAAACGAGCGGAGAGGGAGAAGATGATTGAAGATACAAAGCGTGGAATATTCAGCCACAAAGATATACTACAATAAACCTAACAAAAACTATTAGATTTTAAGATTTATTTTTGTATATTTGCAGTGAGCAACCGTTACTGCGAATATGAACGAATTATAGTCAACCTCGGCAGATGTGTAACGGCTCTGCTGGGGTTGCACTTTTTTGAATGAACCGAATAATTAAATTCAGAGGAAGCGTCTTGACTTGAACATTTGGGCGTATGGTGATTTGCTCCAGCACAATGAGGGCAGCGTTGCAATCGGCACACACGGACGCTATACAGACGATGGCTATTCCTTCAACGATTGTTGGAATGAAACCCCTTATGTTGATGAAGAAACCATAGGTCAATTCACAGGGCTTACCGACAAGAATGAAAAAGAAATATATGAGGGAGATATAGTGCGAATACGCGAAAATATCGGTTTTGAAAACATCGGAGTCGTAGAATTTATTGATGGTTGTTTCTTTGTGGTGGTAGAGAAAAGTGAGACATACACTTTTCGCCACGCTCTCCATATAAAGAACTCTGTATGGAAAGACATGAATGCCAATATTCCTATCGAATACGAATATGAAGTGATTGGCAACATAGTTGATAACCCCGAACTGATAAAGCAATGAGCCGCCAAATCTTTTTTCGCGCCAAGGTGCTTCGCCCCAACCCTATGACCGCGCCCGGAAGCGGTTGGGTTGAGGGTTTCTACTACCAAGACCTCTGCAAGGGCGAGGTGCGCCATTTCATCAAAAACTGCCCCTGCGATTGGGAAATTGACCCAAAGTCATTGGGGCAAGCAATCGGCTTGCTCGACCGCAACGGTAATGATGTTTACGAGGGAGATATTATGGAGTATAAAAATAATATCGGAGTCGTAACATATTACGCAGGGAGAGGGCAATTTCTACTCAAAGTCAAATGGTTGCCACCGATAACCATGCACAATATGAAAGGCACTATCATTGGCAACATCCACGACAATTCCGAACTGCTTAATCCTACAAAGCTATGACCCGGACCGAAGCGAGAGTGTGCAAGCACTATCACATCAACACTGGTGGCGGTTGGGCGTGCTGGTGCGTGAAACACAATCAGCCATGCGTCGGAGTTTGCCCCGACTTCATCCCGAAAGACAAGAAAGATGAAAAATAGAATAATCCCCTTTATAATGACACTCGCTTTGACCATTCTGGCAAGTTGTGGTGATAGTACCCGCCTAAAACATATAACTGACAAAGAAAACGGACATCAATATATAGTTGTAACAGAGCGTTATAGACAAGGGCTTCAAGTGATTCACGCCCCGGATTGTATCAAATGTAAAGGCACCTCTAAAACCGAGAAATGATGAGCGAGAAGAAAATTAAGGTTGGAGATAGGGTGCGTTACATACACCCTATCCCGCATTATCTTAGAGACTACATAGGGCAAGGTGATGAGTGCATAGTGTCTGAGGTTACGGATTGTGGCTACTATGTAATAAAAACGTGTGAGTCGCTTACTATAGAAAGTGATGAGTTGGAGCTTATAGAGCCTACCGACCCTCGCACCGCGTTTCTGCAAGAATTGAAAGAGTTGCTGACCAAATACAATGTCGAGATTGGCGGCGGTTGCCTTGGATGGGATAACGAGGACCCATTTGTTAGCTTTGATAGTAAAGACTTCAATTTGACATATTGCGATGATTATTGTGGCAAGTTCAAGTTTCCGCTTACTCCCGACAACATAATGGATTACGAGGAATGAAGAAAACGCGGCAGAAATACGGCAACCGAAAGGTAGTGTATAACGGCATTGTGTTTGATAGCGTCAAGGAGAAAGACCGCTACATCGTGCTTAAACAAGCGGAGGCGGCAGGGCTGATTAGCGAACTGACCCTGCAACCGCATTGGGACGCACTACCCGCCAAGAAGGAGACATATATCAAGCACCTCAAAACAAAGGATAAGGAATGTGTGCGGACGCTTATACAACCGATTGGCTATACTGCTGACTTCTCATACATCAAGGAGGGGCAGTTGATAGTGGAGGATGTTAAACCCACACCAAAACTTGTCTCGCGTGATGTGCCGCTGAGATTGAAACTGATGAAGTATTTCCATGGTATTGAGGTACGATTGGTTTATAAAGCGGGCGAGGGTATATGAATACAAGTTTTCAGCAAAGCAAAAACCGCACAGACGAGTGGTACACGCCACCCGAAATAATCCGGGCGTTAGGTGAGTTTGATTTAGATCCGTGTGCGCCTTGCCACGACTTTTACACTGCCAAAAAGTGCTTTGACCGCTTTGATGATGGGTTGAAGCAGAGTTGGGAGGGGCGCGTCTGGCTTAATCCTCCGTACAATCGAAAAGATATAGTGCCGTTCATCCGCAAAATGGCTGAACATGGAAATGGCATTGCTCTTATCTTCAACCGCATGGATATTGCGCTTTGGCATGAAGTTATTTTTCCTACAGCAGATGCAATGCTTGTAATGCGAGGGCGAGTGAAGTTTATCAGTCAGGATGGCAGGCAGGGTGCAGCCGGAGGTTGTGGCTCAGCGCTTGTAGCGTGGGGCGAGGGTAATGCTAAAACTTTGAGGGTGAGCACTATAGAGGGAAAGTTTATAAGATTGAGATAATATGGCAGAGCTGAATATACCTACTGAGGTAAAGGACAAGTCGGCGTTTCCGCAGTTGAAAAAGATTGACCGACAGATTATCTGTGCGGCAGTATTGATGGGATTGCCGAACCAAGACGCATTTTTGCTCCATCATCCCGAATACGCAATTTCAACAGGCAAAGGGAAATATCGAATAAGCGATGCTGGAGCAGTCGAAAGCAAGCATTTTTGGTCTTATTCCAAGAATCGCGAGTACCGCGAAGTTTACGAAACCGAACTTGCGGAGTTCTTGGGGAGGAAGCAGACGAATAGAAGCGAGTTGTCAGACATAGATGACAACCGCAAGGACAAGGCTCTAAAAGCATTGCTTAACCGCGCAATGTCGCTTGTAGAGGATAATGCTGAGCTTGACCCAGATACGTTGAAAACGCTGACGGAGATTTTCAAGAAAACAGGGTTGCTTAAAGACGATGTAGAGCAAGAAGTTCGTCCTATTCGCGTACTTCCGGCAAGATGCTCGGAGTGCAGGTATAAGGCTTTTATCGAAAGTTCAGTCTTGGACGGTTCGGCGATAGATTGCTGTGCTTACTGCAAGGCTCGCAAGGTCGCCGAGGAACACGGCTACCGCTTCAATGATGGCAAGGATTTGCTTGAAATTCCTGAAGATGTGATTAAGGAATTGGAGGAAAAGAACGATATAAAATTAACTGACATACTAAGCGGTAAAATAGAGAATTAACTATGAGTAAGATTATCAAGGAGGGCGAGCTGCCTGTAAAGCGAATGAAGTGCGACTATTGCGGTTGCGAGTTCGAGTATGACAAGAGGGATGTGGCGGAGATGGTGCGCACCAATATTGCGAGCATGTCGCTCACGTCTCTTTATGATATATATTATTCCGTGGCTTGTCCCTACTGTCACACATCCCACCCACTTCCTGCGGGCATACTCGACAAACTGAAAGCCAAGAATCCGATTAAGGATTTTGCTGAGGATGCAAAAGCCCTTGCAGCTCAGTATGGGCTGGAGATTGAAGAAATCAAATTGAAAGATTAAAACAGAATATATGGCAACATTCAAGGGGCTGGTAGCCGCAGTAAGCCCCATCCAAAGCGGTACAAGCAAAAGTGGCAAGGCATGGCGCAAGGTTGACGTTGTGCTGACTTACGACAACTCCAAGCCGGAATATCCGAAGTCTATAGTATTCTCGGTGATGAATGACAATATCGAGAAGTTCGGATTCATGCAAGGCGGCGAGTATGAGGTGGAGGTTGATTTCTCCGTGCGCGAGTATAATTCTAAACATTACATGTCGGCGGCGTGCTGGAAAGCTACCGCGCTTAACGCTCCGACCGCCGCTCCGCAGAATCAGTCTCAGCAGCCGGTACAGCAGCAGATAAACACCAACCCTCCGCAGACGGAGGAGCTTCCGTTTTGATTGTGCCTATCAACCATGAGTTGAAAAGGTTAAGAGGGCGCAAGTCGTATAGCTTGCGCCCTCTGTTTTGTGTCTATGCGGGTGTGGCTGCTACAGCGTCCTCCATGCTTTCCCGTCATTTGTGACCTTGATGCCATCTGACGATACTCGGAGAATGTTGCTGCCATAGCGCATGACTACTTTGCTTCTGGTCGCCATAAGGATTGATTCTCCCCATGAGGTTACAAAGCCATCGTTCCCAAGTGTGGTCCCGTCCTCATGCCCCAGTATTATATCTGATTTAAACTTCACAAACAGGGCAGAGGCTCCACCATATGCGATTGGGTTGACGGCGTTGTTGTCGGGCGCAACGATAGAAGCCTCGACGGTATACATCCCTTGGGGAGCATGGCTGACCTGCTCATTCAATTCGGTATAAATGGTCGTGCTTTGAGGTTCGCGATTAAAGTATCTGGTCCACGACTGCACTTCCTCGCCGTTGCGTTTTAGGCAGAAGCGCACTTTGCCATAAACATCATCCCATTCGGTGAGGCTGCTGAAGGTAAAGCTCACTTTTAGCTTAAGGGGGATTGTTGAATCTGACGACTCGATGTTATAGACATCAAGCTTTGCAGTGCCCGACCCCAATATATTAAGCTGGCCGCGCTTTACAACAGAGGGGCCTTTGAACCCCGGCTTGTAATCTATATCAATGCTAAAGTAGGTGCTTCTTTCGGGCGATGTTACGGTTTGACGGTCTAAGTATTCAGCTTCTTCTCCAACCGTTTTGTTTACCACTTGCAGTCGTACATTGCCATCATTGTCGAAAAGCCGCAAGCCGGAGCTGTCAAGCACGACATAATCGCCAACGCCAAGGCTGTTTTCGTTGAACCGCAATGCGCCTCCGGCGGCGTAGCCGGTGCCATCCATGCGGATAGCATAAGTGGCTTGGCCGCTCATGGCGTTGGCGAGAGTCCCGCCAGCCCATATTGCGACGCCGCCGCCGGTGGTATCGCCGCGGGTGCCGTTGAGGCCGGCGGTGACAGAAACTCCGTCGCCCACCTGTATCATACGTGACAGCACAAGGCCGCCGTCAATCTGTGTGGAGCCTTTCAGCGCCTCCAGCAGGTAGTCGGTATCATAGGGCGACGGCGCCCACTCGGCGGGAGAGGCACTGAACCGCAGCTGGGGCTTGGCGACGAATAGCTCACCATTGCGCACGACATAGGTGTAGAATACCACCGAATGTGCGCCCGTCGGGATTTTGGCTGTAATGGTTTTTGTGTCCCATACGCCTACGGTAGGTGGTATGGCCGATACTGAGAATGACCCCGGCATACGATTGCCATCCGAGTCGCGGAAAAACATCTCGACATTGGCACCCTTGTCTATAGACACAGCCCCACGCATGTATGTCATTGCCGAGGCTGTGACTTGTGTAGCGCCATCGGGAATAATCAGCTGACTATTTGCGCCGGTTGAGACGTCGTGGTCCTGCATTATACCGCGGTATGGGTCGGTGACATTGTTTTGCTCTATTATCTGAGCGGAACGTACACCGTCGCAGAATACATCGGTACTAATCCACGTGTTGCCGGTGAAGCGCCAGCCTGCCGTATCGTTGAGAAACGCGGAGTTGATGAGCTGGTTGGGCGCGCTGTCTCCGGCGGCATCTTTAATGTACGAATCTATGCGTTTGCCATCGATAGTCGACAATGCGTTTATGCGGCCGAGTATGTTGAGCTGGCCGTCGACCCACTCGATATATCCGTTTGTATCGCCTATGTACCATCGTGGGCGCCCATTATACATCCCTGCCTGTCGCCCGACAAAGTAGTATTCCGTCCCCGCGGCGTATATAGAGTCGAGGCCATCGATATACCTTTCGTATCCACCGCCCATGACATCGCGCACCTTGACGTACTGACGGTCGCGGTCGGTATAGTTGCCGTAATGCACGATGGTGTCGCCAGGCTGCGGAGCGTCGCCGACGCCGACCCGTGTTAATACCCCGTTGGAAAGTTGATATATCATGGTCGACAATGCGAGATGCACACAGTCTGGCTCGACACGTACCACCATGCGCTTGTAGTAGCGCTCACGGTTTCCCGCAGGGTCGAAGCGTGAGCACCATGCGACATCTTCCATCTTGAATAGGTTGGCTACCGAGCCATCGCGTTGGTCGAAATAGCATATGTAGGCTGTGCCCGATTCAACTACGCGGGTGATTGTGAGTGCTGCCGCCGACTCGACAATCATGCCTCCGCGTGCTTCGACCTGGTTGGCGACAAGGCTGTTGACCTGCATCTCCTGACGGATGTTGGCGCGGTCAACCTCCAGCACCCATCGCCCGTTTTCGTCTTTGTAGAAGCCCCATCCGGCTCCGCCTACGATGCCGTTGCGGAAGTCGTCTGACGAGAGCAGGGATGCAAACTCGGTGGGAGAGATGGAGCGGTCGGGTATGCCGTCCTTGCGCAAGTAGAGCTTGTCGCCTACAGCTCGCACTATCTGCTCAACATTGCTTATAGAGCCTACGGTGCGCTGTAGCGCTGTCACATCGCCTTGCAGCGTGGCGACAGGGTTGGCCGACACGGTGTATTCATTGCTCAATACAAGCTCGACGTCGGGCAAAAGGTTGGCAGCCTCGGCCGAGGGCTCATTGTAGGTATATGTTACCGATTGGATGTAGAGTTTTTCCTGCGCTCCAGGGATAAAACGCTTGTCGGCCAAGGTAAATGTGTTGCCAATCTGTATGCTCTCGACGAGCGCCCCCGCCTTACCGTAGTTGTGTATACGCACCTTGTCGAGCGTCACTACCCACGCAGGCGTGATTTCACTTACCTTGGCAAGTTCGTCCTTCTTCCAATCATCAAGCCGCTCCTCAGCCTTTATCACATACATATGGGGCATGTCGATGCCGATGAAGAAGAAATAATCACCGGCTACAGCATAGCGCATTGTCGAGGGCAGATACTTGCCGGTCACGTCGAGGTCGGCGTCGCTTTTCGCGAGTGTGATGCGCCACTCCGAGGGATAGGTCTTGCCATCGCGGCTCTTCAACGATTTGTTGCGGTCGGGTACCGGCGTGTCGACTATCGTAAACTCATAGTCCTGACTCGTCGACAGCATACCGCTTGCAAATACCATCTTTGCTTCGCCGCCGAGATGGTCGCCCAATATCGGCGACCATACTCTGGATGCGTACTGGGCATCGGATTCGCCGGGCAGCGGGGCGGTATTGAATACATTCTTTATCCAGACAGACCACGTGCTTTCCCATACGGGCGCGTCGTCGGCCATTGTGAGCGTCGGGTTGGGACACTCTATAGCCACATGCAACTTGTGCACCGCTGTATTGTGCAGCGACAATTGCAGGCGCGGGTAGTAGGTGCCGGCCGGTATGCCCGACGCCGAGCGCGCCACCTTGGTCTTCGCATCAATTATATCGATAACGGCATCTTCAACCTCAATGGTGAAGCCATCGACCTCAACCGTGTATGTTTCAGCCTTTATGGTCAACTTGCCTGCTATCTGCCCATAGGCATGATACTCGGTGATTTCGCGCCCCGCTTTGACGTTTTTGGGACCCTCGTCGTAATTGGCGTGCTTACCCTCAGGGATGGTAAAGGTCGGGCCATAGACTACGACACTGACCCGTCCGTTGCCGTCTACCTCTCGCTCTACTGAAAATTCATTTAAAGTCGATACCGTGGCAGAGGCATTTGATGCTGCGGGCACATCGTCAGACAGTATCGGCTCAACGTCGACACACTCGTCGACGCGCCCGAGTCCATCAATCGTCATGCCTTGGAGAGAGGGGTAAATCTCGTCGTTATTTTCCAAGCCGCCCATCAGCTCGCCATATCTGTCTATCGACGAGCCGCCTACGACTCCGTAGCCGTTTGATGTCTGGTCAAACTCATCAGCCACAAATTCAACGGGATTGAATTTGCTGTCGGTATTTCCGCGTATCCACGCCCAGGGGGCGTATGCTTTGTCGGCCGACGTCACCGCGGTGCGTTTGTAGCGCTTGTGATTCCATCCCTGTATATAGGAGCGGAACGTCGCTCCACGAAGCTCTGTAAAGGGTATATCGGCAAGCTCCGGCACCCAGTCGGGGTCTTTGGGAAATGAGTCGTTTTCGGCGTCGGTATCCTTGTAATATCTGTAAGGCAAGTTTTTCGAGCCGCCGCGACCGATAACCATATTGCGGATATTCTCGTCTTGCACTTGTCGCTCAACCTTGAGCAGGCCACCCTCAAACCCATACTCAAAGATATGGCTTATCTCGGTAGTCGGATAGCCGACCTTAATCACATAGTGGTCTTTGTCGCCGCGAGGTTCAATATGCCAGCGCACGGCATACAGTTCATACAGCTTGATGAGCACATCCCATATGTACGAGTGGCTTATCTCTACAGTCGTAGGCTCCAGCTTATATTCCCAGCCATTTTCGTGTGTGGCCGGGTCGTTGAAGTCGATGGTTATTTCCCCCTTGAAATAATAGTCGAGCACGCGCTCCATCAACTTACAGAAGTCTTTGAGATTGAGCGATACCGATGCAATGTACTGGTCGGGAATCGCCGTCCCTGCTTCCTTTTCCGGCATGGCGCAGAAATACCAACGTTTCAGCTGATATATAGCCCAATGCTGGAATGTAAGGTCTATGACCGAATTAAGCGACGTGTTTTCCTTTGCACCCTGCGGCTGTCGCAGCGGCATTATGTACTTTTCCCCCTTAAACTCTACCTCCCAATCGTATGAGAAATCGGGAGCTATCTGCCCGTCGATTCTTACTTGCGAGGTAATGGTCTTATCCCCCATATCCTGCAAGGTCACGGTCGCTTGGCTCAACGTAGCATACTGTCTGCCTTTCTCGTCTTTGGGAAAGTTTAATTCCGTTATATCCTTAATCACTCTTGCTCATGGTCGTAAGGCTCTTGTTGGCTCTAAAAGTTTTCTAAATTGAGTTTGAAGTCGCATTTGCGCGGGTCGGCGACATGGATGGTCAGCTCCACGACAGCGAAATCCATCTGACCGATGGTGCGGGAGCGGTATACCTCGGTCGGTACGGCGATAACCTCGGGATAGCCCGTGATTTTGACCCGGTTACGCAGGTCGTAAAAGCTAATCTCTTTTTTGTACTTTACATCGCCATGCGCTATGCCGCGGACGGCCGAGTTAAAGGCGGCAATCTTGCGGTTGACGTTGCCGAGGTCGCGGTTTGGCGCTTCGACAAGAAAGCGGGCGGTGCTGTCAAATGGCGCGTCGACGGTGCGCGGGTCTATGTGTTCGCCCGGTTCCTCGGCATATGACGTGCTTTCACAACCTTTCTCATCGGGTGCCAGTCGCTTATCCCCCTCAAGGTATTTAAATCCCCACTTGTCGTAGAAATCGTATATGGCACCGTCTTCAATCTTTATTTTGGACTTAATCATCGTCTATAGGTTCATATTTGAGGGGCGGATTCTGCGCGGGTTTACGGCGGGCGCATCTTTCGCCGCCTTTGCCAAACTCACGGAAGCATTTCCAGCTCTCGTAGTAATCTACTTTCCGTTCAAGCACTCCTATTCGCTTTGCATCTTCGACACGCCCTTCCTGAATCTCTCGAATCATACGGGTTTTGTCTTCGATAATCTCATCTTTGCGTGCTCCGGCTTTGAGTAATTCAAGATTCTGTTTATTCAGCTCGGCATTGGCATGGCGCAACTCCTCGATGCGTTCCACATAGAGGTGAAATTCCTGAGTGTCGGCCTCGGTCTCCGATTTATTGGTTTCGGCCTCGGTTTGGCGTTTAAGCTGCTTGCGGTGGGCGATGAATCCCACGAGCCACTTTACAAATTCATAGCCGCCGAGAGCAGTGACTACAGTCGCAAATATTTCAAATACAGAGGTGAAAGTCATATCAAGTCGCTATTATATCGGGTGAACGACACAAATTGATTGTTTCTTGCCGACACGTCGTTTTTTCCGAATACATAGACCGGGACTTCCGAGCGACGCTTCTGAGACTTATCCCCAATGCCTATAATCCGCAGGCGGCATCCGTTTGCCAGGTACAGCATCGGTATGATGCCTTTGTCTACATTGAGGCCGACCTTTATTGTGCCCTTGCAGCCATGAAATATATAGGTCTGCAAGTCATTGAGAGTTTCGCCATGAAACACCTTATCGACATATACGCCCTTTCCCTCGCAATCAGCAAACTTGTCTTTGAGTGTGTCAAAATCCGGGAAGTCGCGCTCAAGACACCAGTCAGGGTTGGCTATGTAGTAGTTGATGAGCGCGTCGCGATTGCGGCTGCCCATCTCCCGCAGCCCCTCGTCGCAGATACCTTTGGCAGTAGCAACTGATATAAGCTCTTCGATTAAATCTTTCATATAAATTTTCTTATGAGTCGGAATAAAAATATACTGAGTAATAAGATTAGCGCACCAATAGCCATACCGCCGAAGTCCATCTTGACCTGCTGCCAGCGGGATAGAGGCCGCTCTACAGGGTAGGGCACGGGGATGGAATCGGTCTTGACTTGCGACATCTGCGTGCGTAGTGCGTTAATGACGCTGTCTTGCCTTGCCAATATCTGTTCCAATTCTTTCTCACGGCTTGTTGCCCGGTATATAATGTGCTCGCGGTCGTGGCGGGTCGTATCGCCTTTCTCATTGAGCACCACAGTCTCGCTACTTCTGTCAACAAGAGAATCAGAGCGGGCTTCCTTTGACATAGTAGATTGGAACAGACTTAGCAGTCGGTTGTATATCGCTGTGGTATCAGCCTCTTTGTATTCCGTGTGCACTGTTTCCACCGGTGTGTATATCGTGCGTGTACACCCGATACACAGTAAAGCCAGAAACATCAATATGAACGGCAGGCACTTCATAGCGACTGAGGGCGGGGGTCGGACGGGTCATAGCCGATGTGCAGCCAGGCAAAATCATACTTCTTGCCGATAAGCTGAGTATACGGAAGATTGAGTTTTTGCGCGAGCTGATACAAGCGGCGATTGTCGGTGGCGTTGCCGGTGGTGATGTCGGCTGCCATACCCCGAAGATGATGTGATGTGGCGACACCTCCTACCGCTTTGTTGAGTGCCGGGGAGCGATAGCCGCTATTGACGAAGATAGGGCGGCCCCATGCCTCGCGCAGAGGGTCAAGGATTTTCTCGACGAGCGCTTTCAGAGCCATCTGTTGTGTGGAAGGCGCAGTATTGTCTATACCGCGCTGCTCTGCGGTGTGTGAGCGCGAAAGCTCTTTGATAGTGAAGTATTTCATTGCGGCAAGTCTTCTACGTCTGTTTTCTCGTCGATTGTGGGCGCGGCGTCTGCGGCGGCGATTTGGGCGGCCTCGGCCTCGGTGATTTCGGTGTAGCGGTCGGGGGTGTCGCCGACGGCGAGGTAGACTGTGGGGCTGGTGTAGGGAACGAGGGACGGGTCGCTCTTGGCGCGGGTGCGGGCGGCGTCGAGGGCGGCGCGCTCGATGAGCAGGTGGCCGGGGGCGGCGTCGATGCGCCGCAGGGTGTGGGTCGATGTGGTTACTTCCATTGCTGTACGGGTTATTTGAGTGTGTAGTTTTTGGCGGTGGCGAGGGCTATCTCGTCGTCGGTGAGCAGGGAGAGCAGCGGGGCGCCGAAAGCGAGGTCGAGCGGAGCGTGGCCGGTGTTGTCGGCGAGGTTGCCGATGATTTCGAGCAGCTCGTCGCGGGTGGTGCCGGCAAATGTCGACGCTGCCGACAGCCCCGAGCGGAAGCCGGGCGCCACGTGCAGGTGGCATTGTCGGTTGCGCTCTGTATTGCCATATGCCCACTTTGAGTTGACGGGTAGGTCGCGGCCTTCGGGGCCTTTGCCTACGTGGAGGTGTACGTGTGCCAGCGTCGACTCGATGCGGAATGTCCCGTTTAGGGCCGATTGCAGCGCTGGTACGCGCACATGGTACTCGCCCATGCAGTCGGCGGCAAACTCCATCAGATAGCAGTACGCGGCGCCGTAAGACTCCAGCGCTGGAAATATGAAGTCGCGCTGCGGGTCCTCGCCGCGCACAGCGACGAGCGCTTTGTAGTCGGGCGTCGGATGGAAGCAGCGCAGGCGCGACAGGTCGCATGTGCCGGGGTGCACACAGAAATTACCGCCTGTAATCTCGCGCAGCGCCGGCACGCCTATACGAGTGAGCGCTGTGCAGTCACTGATGACGGTACCGCCGCTTATCTCTGTGAGGGCGGGCAGCTCCAGTGTGGTGATGGTTGTGCAGCGGTCTGCGATGATTCCGCCTTGCAGGTGCTCCAGGTGCGGCAGGCTTAGTGTATCTTTGCCCGATGACTGGAAAAGCGTCCCCTTTTTGAGGGTGCGCAGCGAGGGTGCATTCAGTGTTGTCAGCGCCCCACAGTTAAATACGACCACGCCGCCCGTAACCTCGGACAGCTCCGGCATTGACAGCTCTGTGAGCGATGCGCAATCATTGATGACGGTGCCGCCGCTTATCTCTGTGAGGGCGGGCAGTTCCAGCGCGGGGAGGGTCTTCTCTTGGGCGATTACCGTACCGCCGCTGATGCGCTCCAGCGCTGTGAGGACGAGGGAGTCACACTGCGTCATCGTGGCGATTATGCCCCCGGCAAGCTCGGTGAGTGCCGGCGCCTCGATAGTCCACGGCTTGCCTACACTGCCGCACTCGCGGAATAGCCAACCTTGGCCGGTCATAATGCGCAGCTCGGGCAGTGTGGCCGTACAGCGCTGATACATACGGTAAACAAGGCCGACAGACGTATCTGAGTGAAACTCCTCCAGCGCCGGGAAGTCCAGGGCGGTCATCGGTGTACTTACATAGGGATTCAGCAGCCAGCCGCGCCCGGCAAATTTTCGCAGCGACGGCAGGCTGAAGTGCCGCAGTATGCGGCTGGAGTTGAGAGTGGCCGTGCCGGCGAACTCCTCGAGGTCGGGGAGGATGACGGCGGCCGATGCGCCGCTCTGGCACACGTCGGCGGCGGCGAGGCGGCGCACGCCGCGCAGGTAGATGTCGGTGAGGCCGGCGCTGGTGACGGTGAGCGGGGTGGCCTCGCCCGCGGGCGGCAGGTCGGCGGTGTAGGAGCGAAGCGGGCCGACGGCCACGCAGCCCTCGGCCGTGTTGTCGACCACGGCGTAGCCGGGCGTGCCCGACAGCACGCATATCTCGGTGACGTAGCCGGCTGTCGGTGCTACGGTGTAGCGGCGGTCGCGGTGGTAGTAGACGATCCAGCGCTCGCCCGCGGCGTAGTCGTCGAATGTGTGGGCGGTGTCTTGCTCGGTGGTGAAGTGGCCGTCGGAGCACAGGTAGGCGTCGGCGCCGCGCAGTCGCACGGTGGTGTCGGCCGTGCGCACCGCCCACGAGTAGGGGTACTCGTCGGGGCGGCGGTTGTTGCGCAGGATGTTGAGCAGGTCGGGCACGGGGACGCCGTGCCAGTCGTGGGCGACGACGCCCGGCTCTCCGGGCACGGCCAGACGCAGTGCGGCGACCTTGGCGGCCATGTCGTGGAG